>Ga0164292_10003671_pt1 | contig 12533 bp, 16 predicted proteins | sample GEODES117metaG_FD_111486 | JGI IMG/M metagenome (GOLD analysis project Ga0164292, IMG submission 111486) | Eutrophic lake water microbial communities from Lake Mendota, Wisconsin, USA - GEODES117 metaG | ecosystem: Environmental > Aquatic > Freshwater > Lake | place: USA: Lake Mendota... | reverse complement strand
TACGATGGTACGGCATCAGTATTAGAAGTATTGAGTAATTACTTTATTGTAACAGATATTCCTTGGGGTCAAAATACTGCTACTGAAAGTGGAACAATTAGAAAGTTTGAGTCAAGTTCTATGATGCAAAATGTTAAGTTCTATGATAATAATGTTGCTCCAAAAAATGCCAAACAATCAAAAATACTTAAAGACATTTGGAGATTTAATTCTTGGTTAGATTTAACATACTCAACTCAATCAACTACAACTATTAATAGAGATAGGTTATTTTTTAATGAAAATCCGTCTGGGGCAATTGACGCCATAGTCAATGGTAAATTTGGTATGGGTGACTTTACTGTTCCAAATCTTTATGGTCCTATAACAGAAGATGTTTTATCTTCTAAATCATACTTCAGAGATATTGATTCATTTAATAAAAGAGAATATGACTTAGGTACAAAATATGAAATATTTACTGACTTTTTAGGGGATATTTCAGAATTTAATGACTCATTTACAACTGGTACACCAAGTAATATGTCAAACTTCTTTAATGACGGATGGACTTATAGTTTTTCAGGAACTTTAAGTGTCTCACCTTTGTCACCAATACCTATAGGATTTACAATGAGTAGAACCACAAACGGCACATTAAAAATAGAATTTCCTAGTAACTCACTTGGTATATTAAGTTTAGATAATACAAATATAAATATTGAAAAAAGAAGATATTCATTAGTAGAATTTGATATTGTTGGATACGGCACGAATTCTAATACGATATACTCTGTACTTTTAGATACACCTAGAGCAATATCATTATTTAATTGGCCATATTTTGTTAATGATGAAGGTAGATATGACTATACACAAACAGCTTTTCCGGTGAGTAATGAAATTAACTATGGATACAATGGTAGAACTCCTAATAAAACATACTTTTATAATAGAAAGGGACTTGATATTCTATTTCTTGGATATCCTGGACTTGTATATGAGCTAGATAATATTAAATTCCATGAAATAGATTCAATTCCATTCTTCCAATATACAACTGAAGATTATGTAAATAAACAAGTACAAGTACCATATCAAGGTAGAGCACCATTCATTAATTATACTAATGCCAATTTCTCATTTGTTGATAATATAAGTATAGGATTTGATAGTATAGTCGTTAATGCTTCTAATGTACCAACAACTATACAAGCTGCGCCTCTGGGAATAGCTTACACAGGTTAATCTTTTTTAACAATTAGTAGATATCCAACAGCTCCTGCGTCTGTTTTAGAATGATGACCCATAGCGGGTACTTTTGTTTCTTGACCATCTAACTTTATTTTATTTAGTTTTTGTTTACCAAGAATTCTCTTTTCTCCGTTGCAAGTCTTACACGGATTTAAACCAACTTTGCCTTTACCAGAACAAAATGTACAATCAAAGTTCATGAACTTACCAGTACCTTCGCAAAAATCACAACCATCATCAGCATCAAATGTCTTTACCACATTACCATTAATATCTTTTATTAATATTTTGGATGACATATCTTTACCAGTACCATCACAAGACTTACACTTTACCCATCTTTCATATTCTAACTTACCATTAAAAGTATCATCAACTTCAACCTTAATGTTTAGAACTTCATTTTTTACAAAGTTTTGTAAGTCTTGTTTTTGCTTATCAAAGTCATAATCAACGTTGATATCAAATAACTCATAATATTCATTATAGTTATTCCCAAACTTACTTTTAAGGTCATAATCTTTTCTTTGTTCACCACAAAGAACATCATAAGCCTCTGTCATCTCACTAAACACCAAAGGATCACCATTTTTGTCTGGATGATGAGTGAATGAAAGTTTATAGTAAGCTTTCTTTATAGTTTTTTCATCTTCTGAATTTTTTACACCAAGTATAGAATAGTAGTTTTTATTAAGGTTCATAACTAATCTTTTTTATTTTCTAATTCTGAGCACCAACTATCAATCCAACCATCTTCTTTAAGATTATTTATGTATCTTTTTTTAAGAATAGACATCTCACTAAAAGAATTCTTATCAATCGTTGCCCATATATCAAAGTAAATTGTATCATAAAGTTTATCAGTAGACCATAAAAAACCATCAGAGTTTATGACTTCTAATTTTTCAAAATTATCTTTTGTTCTCAATATTGGATAGACTATATCAACTAAACCACTATCTATTTCAACTACAGTAATTTTAGAAATATTTGAATCATTCAATAAAGGAAGTATTATTAAGCCTAAACCAAGTCCAAATATGAGTACGTCACCTTTTGCAACATCTATAAACTTTTGATTTGTAATCGTCTCAGACTCGTGATTAGTCATCATGGCCTTTTCTAACACTGTACTGTAAAGAAAGACATACTCTCTACCTACGACTAATTGGTCTTTATACAATTCACCAATATTATTAGTATAAAGAGATAAGTGTGATTCTTCTAATATCTGTTTATAAATGATATAGTTTTCTGAACGAAGTGTGTCCGGATATAAATCATTTATTTCTTGAAATTGTCTCATCAATTTTCACTTCTATACTTCTTCTGAATATAAGCAGCTCTACTTTTAGCTGATCTTTTTCTATCAGATTTAGGAATAAACTCTTTTCTTTCTCTCAATTCTTTCATAGCTTTAGTCTTATCCCACTTTTTTTTAAGAACTTTAAGAGCTTTTTCTATCGTTTGTTTCTCATTTACTTCTACAATTAACATATCTGAAAATTTATTTTTTTATATTTATTAAATTTCATTAGTAACTTCTTCTAATGATGTGAATACCTCCTTATTTACTTTAATTATTCTATCAAACATCTCTTGGCTTAAAATAGCATGATGTACAACAAAAATATTGATGTTGTAATCATTTGCAAATGATTTTAAGAGACCAAGTATTGAATCTATACCCTCGATATCAATTGATGAGAAAACTTCATCTAGGAAGAGTATATTGATGTGTTTTTTTGTTCTGATAAGTTTCAAGTAAGCAATTAGTATTGAAATATTAATCTTTTTAGTTTCACCAGTTGAAAGTGAATCGTGTTCTACCGGAACCCCTAAACTTTTAATCTCAGCAGTGAATGTTTCATCCAATCTAACATCAAACGGCAACATCATCTTTTTAATATTTTCGGAAATGAAGTGATTAATAGGTTTAATAATACCAGATATTATTGATTTCTTAACACCATCTTCACCAAATATTCTATTCAACTCTTTATAATAAAGTTCTTTTTCTTTACAAACAGTCGAACTAGATGAACTGATTCTTTTCTTATCTTCTAAATCACCAATAGTACTTTGAAATTCTTGTATGTTAACAGAAGGTGTCGTACTAACCGGTACTTGTTGACTTTCTTTCTTTTTTGTTAACTTATCAATTTCTGATTTATAGTTTCTAAGTAAGAAATTTAAATCATTAAAAGAATTAGTAGTTGTTTCAGAAAGAGTTTTTAATTTAGTTTGTCTTTCTTTCACTTTGGTTATATTTTCTTCTATTTCTACTTTAATATTCTCAAATCCTATCTTTTTCTCAACAAGTGATGATCTTAAACTGACAAAATGATCAGAATTAAAATCTGTTCGACAAGTTGGGCATTTCCCAGAGTCATATAAGTCAATTTCTCGTTGTACATTTTTGATATCATTTTGTGTATTAAGATATTGTCTTTTTTCAACATCCAATTCTTCAATAACTTCATTTTCTTTTTGTTTAATTTTTTCAATTTTTTCTTTCAGAGATTTATAATCATCTTTTTTAGAATTCATCTCATTTGTTATTCTATCAATCTCTGATTGTATGTCTTCCTTTTCTCTCTCAAGTGCTAATTGAGCTTCTTGTTTTTCTCTTTCAATTGCTTTATCAATTGACCTTTTAATAGAATCGATTGACTCGTCTAAAGTTTTAATCTCAGCATCAAAGGAAGTCAATCTTAACTTATTATTCTTATTCAGGTCTTTAAGAACACCATTAAGAATATTGATAACTTCTAAGTTAAATAACTTATCAAGTAGTAATTGTTTTTCTTCGTTTGTTAATGAGATAAAATTCTTAAAGTCGTTAATTGACATTGATATGAAAGACTTGAATGTTTCGATATCCATACCGATATACTTTTCTATCTTTTCATCGATATTAGTTTTTCCAGCTCTTTCATTAAGAACACCATTTTCTACTAAGTCAAGTGTGTTAGGAGATATTCCACGTTTAACTTCAACATCAACACCACCAGAATTAAATTTGATTTTGTTTAATAATTCACAATTAATCCTATTAGGAAGAGTGGATAATTTGTGCCATTTTTTTGTTTTACCGGATTTTACTTTACCATATAAAGTGTACTCAAAAGATTCGAGTAGTGAAGATTTACCGTTACCATTGTTTCCAACGAGTAAGACTAACTCACCTTTGTCGGTATTTAATTTAATTAATTGTTCGTTATTTCCAAAAGATTTATAACCTCTGATTGTTAATTCACTAATAAGCATCTAAGAAACTTTTTCTTTATTATATAAAGAAAAGTGTAAAAGGTTATTGTTTGTCGTTATAAATTATTTTATAAACTTTATCATCAAAGTCATTGACAATATTTTTTGCTTGTTCGTAAGGTAAAACTTTTTTAATTATAGATACCATAAGATCATTATATCCAGGCCAGTCTTCTATCTCACAAGAAAGTAAGTCTTCAAGTTTTTGTTCTACAGTAAGGGCTACTGTACTTTCTTTATAGTAGAAAACACCTTCATAAAACTTTCCATTAAAATTAAGTGATAGTAGAACAAAAACTCCACCATCAACTTGACCCATATATTCTATAATATCAAAATCTGCCATTATGATAATATTTTGTTTATTTTTTCATCTCTTAATTCTTTTAAGTAACCAGATTGGTTTAATGTATTAAAAATAGATGTAGCAATAGAGTCTCTGCCCTCACTAAAAAAAAGCATCATATCTGTATAGTATCTATGAATTTGCTTTCTTTCTTCTTCCGATTCTATTCTAGATACCTTTTTTAAGTCTAAATAATAATTGTCAAACTTCATAATTATAATACTTCATTTAAATTAAACTCCAACTTCTTAAATTTATCATCAGTGTCTGTAAATATAATACATATCTTATCGATATCTTTAAATTCTTTAGCTTCACCAGTAAATTCGTTAAGCATTACATCTTTTCTATAGATAATATCAATTCCTGGTTCTTCACCCAAGAATCTACGCATATCTTCTTTGATTTTAGTTAGACTCCAATTTTCTGATTTAAAATCAATCTGTGTAATATAGTCTCTAATAGACATTTCTTTAAGTGATGACATAGTAAGTTTTATTTTTTAATTATATATTATTTTATATTTTAGTTTAGAATAGTCTACCGGTGTCTAAATAATAAGTATTACTTGTCGTGATTAATTCTAACATATCGTGTGATAGTTGACATCTTTCCGTAAATGTCTTTATATCATCTTCTGTTAAATCAAACCACTCACCACTCACTTTCTTTAACTTAAAAAATTTATGTAATTGAGCTTCTATTTTAGTTCCCCATATTGACTTAAATGATTCAACTAAATAAATATCAGAACCATTTCCAGTTTTAATTTCTTTAATTCTCTTTTCTATTGGTCTTTTTGTATATCCAATTTTGTATAATCTTCTACCCTCAAACTCTGAGCAAATTAGATAAACATTATAAGTCATAGGGTATATATTACCCCATCATGATTCTCTTAAAACAATTCTGAAAAATTAGAAGATGTAATATGTTGTGTAAAATTATTTGGACCATTTGGTGTAGAAGTTATAATAACATTAGTAACATCTATACCAAATATCTTACCTATTTTAATTCTTCTTAGATATTTTTTAGAAGGTCTAACAATGGTTATGTCTTTTTCAACTACATAAACACCCGGACTCTTAAATACTGCCATTTGATTTCTTCTTTTTCAGTGTATCTTCTTTACTTGGTTGTTTCATAAAACAAAAAAACTTTTCTTGTTATAGAAAAGTTTTAAGTTATTGTTTATTGAATGTTATATTCATCTCTGAGTCTTTCCATAACATAATCCTCATCCTCAATATTTCTATCAAATTGTGTCTCAAACCAACATATCATATCAAGTAAAGCTGTTTCTTTATCCAGTTCATCAGATTCACTATCAATTTTCATTTTAACATCATCATATGGAAAATGGTCTACAATTTTTGCAATTACAAAATCATAGTCATTCTCAATATTTTCGTTATATTTCTTTAGATATTTCATATTATATTTATTTTAATTTTATATGTAGATTAAACCAAAATGATTTTGGCTGAGGTACACTAATTAAAACTTTACCACCCCATTTTTTAGATATCAACCAAGTTGTAAAGTTATTTTTAATATTCATAAATTCACCTTGATCTAACTGACCATTGTCCCATTTACCAACACCATAAAAACCAAATGAAAAAACTCTATCCTTAATTTGAGGAAATAATTTCTTCTCAAAATATCCAGGATTAAAAGTATCAATATCTCTTTTAATTTGTCCTAAAATTAGAATATCAGAATATGTTAGATTAACCAATTCCTTTTTTAATGAGAAAGCCGATTTTGACTCTAAAGAAAGAATCCATTTAATAACAGATTGATTTAACTTAAATTGACCAATTGGTAGTAAATTATCATAACATATACCATACTCAAAATTACCATCACATTTAATACCAAAATATAATGAGACTTCATTTTGTTGATAATCAATCAAATCTAAATATCTAGATAAAGATTTAAACCTCATAAAAACAGATTTTACTATCTCAGACTGAAGACTCGAGAAGTGGTAATAAAAAAGAAAGTCATTAGGAGTTTTTTCCCAATTTGGTAAACAATCTTTTTGACCAAGTGCCGTTAATGATTTTAGAAATGACGCAAACATGCCTTTACCAGCAACCGTTATTTCAGATTCCCACAATTGTTCAGTATCAGTAGATGTAAGAATATCAGGTTGTTTTTCTTCAATACCCTTTTGTAGATATTCTTCAATTTGTTCTTTAATTTCAAGTTGAGTTCTTTTATCTAAAAGATTTATTGCATTCTCTAAATCAATAGAAGGATCTATTTCTTGAGTATATCTTGCAACAATATTTCTTACATACTCATCTTCAATCAATGATGAAATCCATTGACCCAATGAAGTATTTTCATCTTCATTTATAAATTGTAAGTATCTTTTTATAATCATAAAATTACTTTATTTCAACCACATTAATAATACCTAATACTTCTGGAGCTGAGTCTACAATATTAGTTCTTGTAAATACTAAAGATGCACTACCACTAACTCGTATAATGTCATTCATAGTCATAGGTAAATATTGGTGAGCAATATGGTTTCCAATTTCTAACTCTAAACCAACAGTGTCGAATCCAGAACCAGTATCTTTCTCTAATCTAAAATGATGACTAACAGTTGCGTTATTATACATATAAAAGTTTGTATTGACACTGTATATTTTATCAGGCTCTTCATTTTGATTCAACTTTATTACATTATTAACTAAATCAATTCCTCTACTATGTGAAGCACTTAATAAAGTCAATCCTAAGTTACCAGCGGCAGTACCGGTTATATTAGCTATACTTACTGAAATGAACTGTGATGGAACTGACGGACCAGTTGGACCAGTAGCACCTCTTGGACCACCAGCTGGACCCATCGCTCCAGTAGCGCCTGGTGAACCAGTAGCACCAGCAGGTCCAATAATTGGACCAGCATTTATCCAAGAATTTGTACCATAAATATAAACGTCATCACTAATGATATATGATGTACCATTAGAAGCTGTTGCTGGTAAAGAACCAGTATTACCTAGTTGACCAACTATATAAACTCCTAAGCCAGGAATACCTTGTAAACCTTGTTCACCAGGTATACCCGGTTCACCTTGGGGTCCAGTAGCACCTGGTAAATAAGTAGTAACAAGAACCGTTGTTATTGAACCACTAGCACCAGTTGCTCCTCGAGCGCCTGTAGCACCAACTACAGTTAAAGCTAAATCTTCGAGATATAGGAAGTTTCCATCCATCTCTGGAATTGTTAATCTTCTACTGATATCACCTCTTAATATTAATGACATATTATATGATATTATTTTTTATTATAGTCTATATATTAATTATAAATTTTGAAAGTATTTCGATATTCGTCTACTTAGTCTAATTCTTGGTTCATTTTCATCTCTTTTTAATATTTCATAAGGTAAAATAAATCCAAAACTTAAAAAAACTCTTCTTGAATTAAATTCATTTGTCCAATGTTTATATAAAGAAGCCTCAAAACAGTATAAATCAGTTTCATTTATTAATTCTTGCTCATCATCTATGTAAATATTATAATCTTCAGATAAAACACTTATATTACACTTATAGTTAATATAACCATCTATAGCAGCATCATAGTGTGGATTTATTTTACCACCCCTGTTCATATCAACTGCTTGTAAGAAAATATGTTCTTTTGGTAAATTAAGTAATTTAGAAACTCTATCAATTATATTGTGAATAAAATCCGGAAGTATTTCAGTTGATACTTCTGAAACTGACTGAAATTTAGTTATATATTTGGTAAAATCTGTTTGTGATATATCAAAAATACAAGATTTACCATTTAGAGATTTAGATAATTCAGATAGATGATAGTTTGGGTCATTTCCTACATGATTCAAACTATCAACCCATTTGATTATTAATTTTGTTTCTTCTTCGGAAATAAAATTTCTTACTAGTTTGTAATTGTTTCCCATAGTATATGGATTATATAAGTATTATTTAATAATCTTTAAATTCCACTTATTTAAAAATTCTTTTGGACCACTTATTTCCATAGTAGTTATTTCAGCAGTAGTCAACATTTCATTTGCTTTATGTTCAGTAACTGCTAAACAACAAAATCTGTGAGTAGATGGTAATTCACCAGTAGTAGAACAAGGTACAGTTAAAATACGATCATTCTTCATTTTCTCTCTTGCTTGTGAAACTTTTTCTTCTTCACATAAGATACATATTCTCATATTATTAGATTATTTTTTTAAAAGATTTAGCAATTCTATTTTTTCTTCTTTAGTTATTGTCTTATGTTTTCTCATATTCACAATATCTTTTATCTGTTCCTCAGTATAGGTTTTAATTAATTCTGTTTTCGCTTCCTCACATTCTCTATATGTCATTTCAAATGCGTCTTTAACATCATCAACCCAAGTATCCGTTTCAACCGATTGAAGGTATTTATTATCTGTTGTTCTTTGTATTAACTTTATCATAATATTATTTTATTTTTTAATCATTACTATAAACCTCAAATGTTAGAGTTCCATTAGAACAGAATTGATTTTTAATATTTGTTGGCATGACCAATTTAATTCCATCTGGACCACCTTCTGAGTAAACTAATCCATATACGTTATTAATATCATTATTTAATAGTGTTAATAGTTCTGTCATGTTATTAACACTATTAGTATTAGCACAATAAACATCTTGTATATAATTTCCATTAGCTATTAAACTGATATAAACATCACTAAAATAAAATGATGGAATTACCTCTCCGTATATCTCTATAGGAGTTGTATCAGTATCTTGATTAATTTTAATTTCAATAGGAGTGTAGTATAGTAAATCATCAAATAGTATACCAGGACCACCATCAGCATTAATTACAGATATATTAATCACATCATCTTTACTAGCAAAACTACCTACATTCGGTGTAATAAAAGGAGGAAACATACCAAAATCAAAATTCCATTTGAATGGTGTGACAATTTCTATTTTATCTCTTTGGAAAGAGTTATAAACAGGACCGGTAATATTATTAAATGCTACATAATTTCCCTCTGTTAATGCAATATTATTACCACTCCAATACCAATCAAGGCCATAACCAAGAGTATTTTCTAATACATCAACAATTAATCCACCATCAGATGTTAATTCACTAGAGTTACTGTAGTTTTCTGGTATTTGACCAGTTGCAATAAAAACAGAATTAGTAGCATTTATTGTTCCATAAGTGCTCACCACCAGATCACCAATATTACTAAAATCATCACCATCGACATAACTAGTAATTGTATAAGTTTCACCAACAATCAACCCACCGTTAAAATCTACCAGATTATTTCCTACTATTTGACCTGTTTGAGTTAAAAGAGCTCTATAAACACCAGTGCTATTACTCTTTAATGTTCCATTAATTTCTAGACTACCATTTATTGATTGAGTCCCACTGTTTATTATATACTTTGTTGTCGACATAATTATTCGTTTATATTTTTTATTGTTAGAATATCATTTTCATCATAAAAAGATAATCTTTTATTACCACCTCTTCTCTCAAATATCTGACAGTTATATGATTCATATACGGATGGTGTTGCACTTACTTCAGTAACTGTTATGGTAATATCATCGGAGTAAAGAGAGTCGACCGTTATAGTGATATCATTTACACTGTTAGTTCCTCCAAAGTAACCACCAAGTATTGATACTGTGTTTCCAATCACATAACTACCACCACCATCATTCAATGTGATTACGTCAATAGCTCCTAAATTAACAGCTATGTTAAATGTAGCATTACTTCCACTTCCACCAATAGCGGTAAGTCCACTATAAGTACCATCTAATAATCCCGTTGGGTTGTCAATAAGAGTAAATCCCTCTATCACACCAGTTTGTCCTTCAATACTATTTCCAGGTATAATTATTACATCACCAACTTCGTATTGATTACCAGGATTGATTAAACTAATACTTGAAATTGTACCACCAGAAACAGTAACTCCAAATGTAGAATTTTCACCATGTCCGTTTGTAGTTCCGGTTAGACCGTTATAAAATCCAGGAGTTGATGTTGTTCCACTTGATGTGTATGTTAATGCTACTATAATTCCATAATTAAAAATAAAATTATAATCAAAAATTGGAGTATCTATGTTGTTTCTTTGGAAGTAATAACCCACTGTATTATTTTCAAAGTAACTAGCAACTTTATTGTTGTAGAAATATTCTCCGATTGTATTATCTTGAAAATAGTCACCAATTATATTGCTTTCAGACTGGTCTCCACCAAATCCAAATCCTTCTGCAATAGTATTATTATTAAAATATTTCCCAATAGTATTATGACGGAAATCTGACGATATGTTATTATCATAAAAGTCATCACCTATGTTATTATCACGGAAATTTGACGATATTTCATTACTATAAAATTCATCACCTATATTATTATGAGCAAAGCCATCACCTATGTTATTACCAAGAAAGTAAGATCCTAATTTATTTGAGTAAAAAGAATTAACGTCATTATCAACGAAAACATCACCAATTATATTCTCATAAAAAGAACCTGATATTATATTTGATGAAAACTGATTAACATCTTCGTCTCCAAAAAATGACATTATTTTATTTGAATTAAAATCATCTAGTATATGATTACCCTTAAATTTATTATTTATTTCATTATTACTAAAACTAAATTCATCTTGTGTGTAGATTGAATTCCATTCTGTACCAAATGGAGTATTATTACTCCATTCATTCTCTTCGGCGCTATTATAAATAGCTTGATTATCTCCTCTTGTTATTTCAAGACGACCTTCAATAATAACATCTACTGCTTCTGATTGATAATTTTCTTTTGTAAAGTAAACTGTATCCTCAGATATTGTATTTCCATTGGCCCAGACCCTTCTTCTTTCATATGAGAAACCACCACCATTATTACTTTGAGTCCATTGTGTAAATTTAACAAGGTGATATTCATCATAAGACGTTAATTCAGTTAGTTCTGAATTAGAAGACCAGTTACTAACCGTAGGTCCTGTAGCAATGAAAACACACCCATTGGTATTAATAACACCACTTTGTATATCTGCAACATCAGTGAAATCATCAGTACCTTGATAGTTTGTAATTTCATATGTCTCACCTACTATTAATTCACCATCAGTGATTGTTGCTCCTGAGTTACGAGTGAAGTGCATGATAAGTTCTTTACCTATAATAACATTGCCAATATTTTCACCATCATCACCATATAAAGCATCATAAAAAGTATCATAATTCCTAGTAGTTAGATTACCTATACTTATATCATCCCAATTAAAATATTGAATATCACCTAAAGTATTATTTTTAAATTCATTACCTATTGAGTTGTCTTTAAAGTTGTTATATATATAGTAGTTATTCTCAAAATAATCACCGATTTTATTATTCTGAAAATAATCACCGATGTAATCATTACTGTTGAAGTTATTTCCGATATGGTTACTATTGAAACGATATCCAATATTATTGTTATTACTAAAGTCATTTCCAATCACATTATCACGGAAATCACCATAAAGATTATTATTTTCAAAGTAATTTCCAATTTGGTTATCTTCAAAATCTCTTCTAATAGTATTATCGATAAAATCATTACCAATTTTGTTATTTCTAAAATCAACATTAT
>Ga0164292_10003668_pt1 | contig 12536 bp, 29 predicted proteins | sample GEODES117metaG_FD_111486 | JGI IMG/M metagenome (GOLD analysis project Ga0164292, IMG submission 111486) | Eutrophic lake water microbial communities from Lake Mendota, Wisconsin, USA - GEODES117 metaG | ecosystem: Environmental > Aquatic > Freshwater > Lake | place: USA: Lake Mendota... | reverse complement strand
GAACTGCCTGAAAGCAAGAACGCAGTATTTGCCACAGGATCCAGTGTGAGTCGCGACATGAGCATGGCAGACTGGAAAGCCAAGATGATTGCTATGGGCAAGATCTGCGTTGCAGCTGGCGGCCAGATTAGTCAGCAAGGCAAGATCTTTATCCAAGACAGCGAAAGCTACTCGACTGAGGTTAGCGAAATGGCTATCAAGACATTTTGCCCAAGTGTTGATGTAACTGGCGTCGAAGTACGTGAGATTAAACGACTATCCGAAGGCAATCGCTACCGAACCTACATGCTAGTAGCACTGCCTACAGGTGATGCAAATTTATTGCAAAAACGCAAAGACATGCTGGCACAACAAAAGCGATCACAGGCTCGCAGTGTTGACGCATTCCGAGAAATTGACGCTGCAAAAGCGCCAGCTCAGTAAGCTATAAATAAAAGCAGCCCCCGGGCTGCTTTCCCATTTATGAACATGCCTATTGACAACACCGACCAACTGGAAAAAACACACACACAAGCACTTGCTGACAACGGCATGTTTGTGTTTATGGGCGAAGTAGACAATGAGCACATCCAGCCCATTGTAGAGTGGATCTTGCATGAAAACTTTGTGGTCAAAAAACGCAAGAAAGAACTGCTGCTGATGATATGCAGCGAAGGTGGTGACATGAGCACTGCCTTCGCCTTGATTGATGTCATGCGCAGCAGCTTGATTCCTGTCAAGACTGTGGGCTTGGGACAGATTGGTTCAGCAGGCTTGTTGATATTCTTGGCTGGTACCCGTGGTCGAAGATTTCTAACACCCAACACCAGCATACTGAGTCATCAGTTCAGTTGGGGCAGCGATGGCAAAGTGCATGAACTGTTTGCTACCATGAAAGAATTTGAGCTCACTCAAAAGCGCATGGTAGAGCATTACAAATTGTGTACAGGACTAGACGAGTCCGAAATTCGTACTGCATTGTTGCCACCACACGATGTTTGGCTCAGTGCTCAAGAAGCTCTGGCATTAAACATCTGTGATGCTATTTCTGAGCTGGCACGTTAAAACTAACGTTTTGCTCGTCCAGTAATTTTTTCATCCCACTTGGGTTGTTCTGGTACTCTTGCTGTTCTGGCACCAGGGCCAGTGAGCCTAACTGGTGCGTCTTGTTCTTCAGCAACACCTCTGGCAGCAGCTTTGAGTCCTGACTTTTTGGTAGTAACTTTATCTAAATCAGCAGCGTCTAAGTGTGCAGGTTCGTTGCCCATCGCCGCAGCATCTGCATCGTATGGTTCCATGCTAGGAGCAGCAGCGCCTGCAGGACTGAGCTTGAAGCTAAATCCGCCTTTGCTAGGATCAGTTCCTCCACTTTTGGTTTCCATGGTCACTTTACCATCAAGTTTGGCTGGCCACTGGGTGTAAAATTTTACAGTGTTGCCTGCTGCTGTTGCATACTGTTGAATAAAGTTAAAATCTAATATTTCTAAAACCACAGCTTGGAATTCAGGAACCTTGCCACTGTTTACAATGTTCATTACAGCGGCTTTGGTTACATAAGTGAGTTTGCCACCGTCGCTACCTTTGCTGTTTAGTTTTGCAAACAAGTTTTCATACTCGGGCATGGCTGTGCCCTTTTTCAAGCTATCTGATACTCTAGCCACAATGCTTTGATCCCAAGGCAAGAATGGAACAAAATCTGCAGGTATAGAGTCTGGCATGCGTTCGTACAACAAGTTCATGGCTTGGAACACACTACTTACACTTCTTGGTTTTGGCAAATTTTCGTTTTGAGTAAGATCAATCAAGTCCATGACAGTTTGATATTTTTCTTTGCCACGCAGATGATCTGGTATTTTGAGGCTGCTCATGCTCGGAGCAGCGCCGCCGCCTGTGCCCTTGCTGGAAATGTTAATGGTATGATTGTTGTTAGGGTTGGTCACTGTGCCAAAACTGTCAGCAATAGGATTGTTTTCTTTGCTGGGAAAACTCAGTACCATGTCAGACATGCTTCCGCCTAACCATTTTAAGAATTTTTCTCTGCTGGGAAACTCGCTCTGATTGCTTACCAAAGCCAACACACCCAAGTATTCGCCAGCATAGTCCACAATGGCTTTTTTAATCTTTTCATTCTTTCGAATCTCTGTGGGCATAGTGGCTGGTTCACCGTTCATGATCTGCTGAGCCATCTGTATGACCACACGTCCGTATTCGGTACTTTGCAACACTGGATTGTTCACAATGATGTTGCCCAGATCGGGTGCCGGAATAGCCTGATCTGTAATGCCTATTTGTTTGGGTTTGACCTGTGCACCTTCTTTGCTGGTCTGTCCGGCCTCTTCATCACCGGGTGTGGCACTGGCGCCGCCAAAGTCGGCAGTTTTTCTAAATGAACCAATAGGCCATTCAGTTCCATCCATATCCATGCCCATAATTCCACCCTTGAATTGATCCGCAGCTTTTAACTTTAAAAATCTAGCTGCTTCAGAAGGTTCAAGCACAACCTCGGTTCCATCTTCAGTATAAAAAGGTTTGTTGTTTTGAATGTGTGCAATAAACGCATCGAATCGTTCGGGGTATTTGGTAATTTGAGATGCGCTGAGATTAGCTTCTTGCAGCACGTTATCGAGTAAGTTGAGTAGGTCTCTCATTGTGTTTTCCGTAAAAAGATGTTATACTTACTTATCATTAACACAAGGAACCCCTATGTCAAACTTGGTACCCATGGTGCTGGAACAAACCGCCAAAGGCGAACGCAGCTACGATATTTACAGTCGACTGCTCAAAGATCGAATCATCATGTTGCATTCGGATGTTAGCGAAAATTCAGCCAGCTTGATTGTGAGTCAACTGCTGTTTTTGGAAGCAGACAATCCTGACAAAGATATCAGTTTTTACATCAACTCACCAGGCGGCGTAGTCACAGCAGGCCTGGCCATCTACGATACCATGCAGTTTATCAAATGCGATGTGCAAACCATTGTGATGGGGCAGGCATGCTCGATGGGTAGTTTGCTAGCACAAGCAGGCGCCCCGGGCAAGCGTAGTATTCTGGCCAATGCTCGTCACATGATTCATCAGCCCTCAGGTGGTGCCCGTGGTCAGGCCACAGACATGCTGATTCAAGTGGAAGAAATTTTGTCTATGAAAAAGAATCTAACCCAGATCTATGTCAATCACAACAGTGCAGGTAAAACGTTCAATCAGTTAAGTGCTGACATGGAACGGGATAACTACATGAGTGCAGAACAAGCAGTTGCTTATGGTCTCGCTGATAAAGTTATTTCTAAACGAAATTGATTTTTAAAATATTCTGCAATATAAGTTGACACTATTAATAGTAGTGACGGCCAGGCAACTGACGATATTCATAAAGAACATCGCCGGCTGCACACAAGTATTCAAATACAGTATCAAATAATTTTTTCATCATAACCATCCTTTGTGTTGGTGTGTTTCAAACTGACGTTGCCAGTGTTCAATGTCGCTAGGAGTTTTTATGTTTTTACTCAGTAAAAACTGCTCCATGCGATAATGTGGATCAGATCCGGGAAATATCTTTTTTAGTAAATCTACTAGAGTTTTTAACATTGCTTTTCTTTCTCAGTATTTACCATGAGCCTCTTATGGTTTCTACTAATACATTAAAATCCTAACATTTTGTTGTTTTTTTACAACACTAAAACGATTGACTCAAAATGCTCAAAATGCTATAATTAACACTTAAACAGCAAACAGGAGCCCGGATGATTAAAACCCCAGCCCAGCAAGAATTTCGAGTTGCAATCGACTCATTCATTGCATCAAGTCGCAAAAATTATGACGGCTATGCTTATGCCACTGGTTACTTGTCCAGCACTGTGGTGGAGATGCTGAATAGTCTGACTAAAAAACAACAAAAATCCATGATCCAGAGCTTGCAGGCAGCAGCATTACACCAACAAAAAAGTACTGTCAAATGATACAGTACACTATAACCTGGACTCAGCCCTACTCTGGTTGGGTGCCGCAAGAATTGCCTGTCTCAGATTTGGCACAGGCACGTGAAGTATTAGCAAGGATCATGGCACTATGAAATGGTTTGAAGAAATCACAGCGTGGGCAGGCTCTACTCAGCCCAATCATGTGTACTTGATGGATGACAGCAAGAGCAAGATGTTTGCTTATATAAAGTTTGGTAAAGGCGAACCTGAGACTTTTAAAAATCCGATCCGCATCAGTACCAGTGGCCGCAAGTTCAAAGAGATGCCCAAGTTAACAGTACTGTTCAAAAACTTAGCCGTGCGAGAACCCGAACCGCAAGGTCGTTTCTGGATTGTGGTAGGCAGCAAGGGAGACAAGTACACTGTGAACGAGGTGTCGGGTAATTACACCTGCTCTTGCTCAGGTTGGAAGTTTCGCGGCGACTGCAAGCATGTTAAAAGCGTAGTGCAAAAATGACTCAATATAATCATTGGTTGACCTGGACACATTATGAAGTGCCCGAACATACTCGAATAGCCTTGGAAAACTATATCATTCGCGGATATCATCCGGGTAGCTTTTTGCATGCAGTATTAGTAAACAATTTCGTCAATGCTGTGTGCAGGGCTGACAGTTTGAACCAACAGTATCTAGTAGATACTGCCAGGTGGTTGGTACATGAAGCACCCATCGAGTGTTGGGGCAGCGATCAAGTAGTGAATAATTGGATTGACGATGTTGATCGAACACGCTCTAAATATGTAGAGCCCCGAGAAAAGCAACGAGTATGGCAACTGTTGCAGCAAACATAAGAAAGCCCCTTGCGGGGCTTTTGTTTTTTACGCAGCGTCTACGAACTTTTTGAGTTCTTCAGCCTTGCTCACAATATCTGCACTAGACGGAAAGTCTGGTAAAGCTGGAAATGCAAGCGTGTCACGATTGGCATCAGTTAACTTAGCATGATACTCATTTAACTTAGATTCGCGAGTTTGATAGACTGGCGTTTGGAGGATTTCTTTGGCCAGATGTAGAAGTTCGAGACGGATCTCGTAAGGTGTTTTGCTCATGTTTTTCTCCTGTGTAATGTGTGTGTAATGTTGCCCCGCCCTTTGCAGGACAAGATTGCTACACGAGCACTATTACTTATAGATGTAATTCACAGTGGTAGAATTCTCACGCAGTTCTTTAGCACCGTTCTTGAGATGGAATCTTCGGGCCATTTCGGTCTTGGGACTCAGTGTAACATAAGTGCTGATGTCGGGAAATTCGGCTTGTATGCTGGTCTGAGCTTCTTGTATTAGCTCACGCCCAGCCCCTGCTGCATAACTCCAAATGGTGTAAAAGACCGCAGTTGTGGCACTCTCGACCAGGCCAACCAAGTCCTCCACAGCAGCAGGGACCGCGGTCAAAAACTTCACACAGGTCACTGCCAGGGTTCGATCACCGTCTTTGAGCATGTAGATTCTTGAATTGGCGTTTACTCGTTGACTCAAGGGAATTTCGGGACGAACCGGGTCATCTTGGATCAAGGTCTCAAGGTCGTCGGTGATGATGGTTATTGTGTATAACATGATTTACGCTGTTTTCGTTATGTACAGCTATTTAGCAAATGTACGTAGAAAACGAAAATTGGAGCCTAAGCTCCAATTTCCATGATATTTTCAGTTAGTGGAATTTCCACTTTGTGAATATTACTTCTTGGCTTCTTCTTTTTTAGCAGCTGGCTTAGCAGCTGGCTTGGCTTCTTCTTTCTTAGCAGCTGGCTTGGCTTCTTCTTTCTTGGCAGCAGCAGCAGCAGGTGCAGCAGCAGCAGCAGGTGCAGCAGCAGGTGCAGCTGGTTTAACAGCAGGGGCTTGGGCAAAGGCAGTGGCAGCGGCGACGGTAGCGATGATAGCGATAAGTTGTTTCATGGTATTTTCCTTAAGGTTAGAAACTTGTGTACAAAACTATTCTGTACACATATATTTAACGCCATAACCGAGCCGGTGTTGACTTTTATGGCGGATTTTGGACAAGTTTGCCGAACATTTATGTTATGGAAAACTCACAGCCAAATTCACTTGCTATTGACTAGTAAATCGCATATACTAGTTAAATGCTGCACGGTGCAGCTACAATTGATTTAACTTTAACTTTGAAAGAAACACCATGCGTTTTAATCCAGAAACCAAAACATTCAAACTGTTCTCAGCTCTCCAAGCCGGTGAGAAGGTCAGTGCTAGCCAAGCCCAACACCGCTTTGGCATCAAAAACATCAGCGCTGAAGTCAGCCGCATCCGCCAAAGCGGTTTTGCAGTGTATGCTGACAACCGCAAAGCTGGCAACGGCGTTGCAGTGACCGAGTACCGAATTGGTACCCCGAGCCGCAAGCTGATTGCCGCTGGTTACAAAGCAATGTCGCTCGGCCTGGCCTAAAAAATCTAACACTACCGTTCGGTAGTGTTACATGCCCGGATGCAATGTCCGGGTTTTTTTACGGGTAAAATTCCACTTGACCAATTATTCAATTTGTTGTATAATTACTCTGCAAAGGAGCAAACATGTTCTTGAAATTACTAGAGCGTCTTGGACGCAAACGAATTGTGTATGATCGAGTGGACAACGAGCCGTATCTTGAGCGATACTACTTGCTGCTCAAAGATCGAGACTGGTTCCCGTTCAACGTGTTCCTTCACAAATTTCTCAAGAGTGATCCCGATGACGTGCATGACCATCCGTGGCCATTTGCCACTTTGATTTTGAAGGGCGGGTATTGGGAATGGCAACCACAGTTTGATTCACAAGGTCGCAAGACTGGAGAAATTGCCAAGTGGTGTGGCGCCGGTAGTTTTAGAACTGCCAGTGCCAGCACTTATCATCGTATTGAACTGGATCCTGACATCACTTGCTGGACCTTGTTCATGCCTGGTGCTAAACAACGTGACTGGGGATTCTTGGTTCGGAACCAATGGGTACAGTGGGAACAGTATTTGAAACAAAGGAAAACAGCATGAAATGGTTGAAACGTTGGTTTGCTAACAAGTGTCGCGAGGCCTGGGAAGAGTCACGAGATATGCCCGAAGATGTAGTGCAAATGACCAAGGCAAATAGGCTTACAGTTAGCTCTCGCGAGCACGACTGGCACGAAAATCTCAGTTTGTCGATAACTACTGCAAATGGTGGAAAAATTGTTTCGTTTAGGCGATATGATCACAAGACTGATCGCCAGGACAACAAGATCTATGTTGTGCCCGATGATCTAGACTTTAACACAGAGCTGGGCAAGATGATCACTATGGAAAGCATGCGAGGTTGATTATGGACTTGATCATGGAGTTTTTACAACTGGCCGGGTATGTTGGAATTGCATATGGCATTTTTAAATTGCTGATCAGACCAGCAGCACCAACTGAAACTGACCAAGTCTTGGCAGAAATCCAAGATGGTAGCTTGATACCGCTTACTGTAGAACTTGACAAAAATACCTTTTTCTGTTACAATATGCTAACAAAAGAATTTGTGTGTCAGGGCAACGATCTCAATGAGATCATGAAAAAGTTCACTGAACGATTCCCTGGCACAATGTTGTCCATCTATGATGACAACAGCACAGCAGTCAAAATCTTGAACGAACAACGCAGGAGTTTAATTGAAAATCGCAATCGCATCTGATCTGCATCTAGAGTTTGGTGACCTGGAGTTTGACAACAGCAGCCACGCTGATGTGTTGATCCTGAGTGGCGATATTCTTGTGGCACGAGATATCACACAACATGATCCCCACAACATCATGGGAGTGGAATACCGTAGCAATCGATATCACAACTTTATGCAACGCTGCTGTGAACAGTTTGCTCATGTGATCTATGTCATGGGCAATCACGAACACTATCACCATGACTTTGCCAAGACCGAACGTCATCTCAAAGATGTGTTTGGTTACCTGAAAAACTTGTATATACTCGAGCGTGAGGTCAAGGTCATTGATGACGTGACCTTTGTTGGTGGCACAGTATGGACTGACATGAACCAGGAAGATCCGCTGACCTTGTACCACATGAAGAGCATGATGAACGATTTCCGAATCATCAGCAACAGCAACAAAACTGTTAATTATAGAACTTTTGATGATGTTGACAATCCTGACAAACCAACTTTTAGAACTCGGGAAGCCAATTTTAGTCCCGAGGACGCGGTGGAACAGTATCGTCTGTTTGTGTCCTACCTTCAACACTGTGTTGAAGACCGCCCGGAACAAAAGTTTGTGGTGGCGGGGCATCACTCACCCAGCAGACTCAGCACACATGCACAGTATGCCAACGCCACTCTGATGAACGGTGCCTACAGTTCTAACTTGGATGAATACATTCAGGATCATCCGCAGATTCGACTGTGGACTCATGGGCACACGCATCACAATTTTGACTACATGATTGGTCAAACCAGAGTGGTATGTAACCCGCGTGGTTATCATGGTCATGAGCAACAGGCTGCTACCTGGCAATTGCAAACTGTGGAGATTTAATGAGCCAACAAGAAACTGTGGCCAAGGGCCAACGAGGCATACTGATCACTGGTATGGATAATCAAGTGTACTTTAGACAGTACGCTAGTGACTATACCTTTGTTGACTACATGCTGACCAACTATGACGTTGAGATTGAAATCATTGATGCAGACGCTGCTTTGATTAGACATGAACGTGGCAACTTTCTTGACTATACCTCGGAGAGCATGAATGTCGTACCGAAAAGTGACGCTGACCCGGCACCAGATTGAGCGTCTTGCAGTGTTTTTGGCCTTGACTGAAAACATCGAACGTGTTACAATAGAAGAAACATCTGATTCAGGCATTGGTGCCAGGCATCATGCTGTGTATCACACTATTAAAATTGAGCGTGATTTTCAAGAAGACATAACAGACGTAGGAAGTTGGTAATGAAAGTATATCTAAGCAAACCTCGAGATCATTGGATCAGTCCGTACACCATGTTGGACTATGTGTTCTGGTGGACTGATTGGTCAAAATGCAGTCGCAATAAAAGTATTGAGTTTGCGTTGGATAAGGAACGCAAGTACGTTGAGCATCCTGCTTGGGTGGAAGCCTGGAGCGACCGCTTGGTACCTGTCAGTCAAGCAATCCAGTGGGTCTGGGATCGTGTGCATCCCGAAATCAAAGCAATCAAGATTGATTACTACGATACCTGGAGCATGGACCATACTCTGAGCCCCATCATCCTGCCCATGCTTCGTCAACTTAAAGAAGTCAAGCATGGTAGTCCGCATGTGGACGATGAAGACGTACCCGACGGTCTGGGTCTTCGCAGCACAGAAGCAGGACCCAAAGAAAACGACTGGGACACTGACGAAAACTGGTTCAAGCGTTGGGACTGGGTTATGGGTGAAATGATCTTTGCGTTTGAATGCAAAGTGAATGAATCGTGGCAAGATGCGTTCCGAGAAGGTGACCATGATATCTTGTGGGTGCCTGTGGATGCAGTCGGCAACGAAGTGCCCAAAGGTGAACACAAGTTTTATCAAATGAAGGATGGTCCCAAAAACACCTACAAGTGTGATTATGACGGCATGAAAAAAGTAGAAACTCGCATCCAAAACGGTTTCCGATTGTTCGGAAAATATTACCAAGCTCTCTGGGACTAATATGACAACTGCACCATTACTTGCGTCAATAGACTGGGATGATTTTCTCAAAAGTAATTCTGAGGTTGAATTACCAATTGCATTCAAAGATGATCCTGTTGCAATGACCTGTGCCAGCTACCGAATGTCAAAAGAAGGTGGATTTTCTTGGTTGGATTTGCATGGTGTAACAGTAGAACCTCAGGACCGCGAAGCAGCAATCAACATTCGTAAATACTATGCTGATCGACTGTTGATAACAACACTCAAGTCAACTCGCCCCACTAGTGACTTTAGGCGTAAACTGTATGGTGTGGTCACTGATAATTATCAACTGAAGAAATCAGAAGAAGGATTGTTGTATCGCTTGCCATATTTTTATGCAGAAGATACTGGTCTTGATCATGTGATGAGTCAAACCCAGTCAGCATCAATATCGACAGAATTACCTAAAATTATGGCAGCAAAGTTTACTCTTGTCAAGAAGATATTTTGCAGTCGTGCTGCGGAAAGATCACATTGGCAGTTTTGGTTTTCTAGCAATATTTCTCCAGCACCTTTTCTGACAGAAATCAAAGATGACAATGTACTGTACAAGTTATTTGATACCTTGACCAAGCAGCCACAGATGTTTTCTGCAATCACGCATTTTAAACATCACAGAGGTCATCACCGAGATAGAGTTTACTTTAAAATGACTCAGGTGGATCTGGTATAATATTAATGTTCAACAGCATGGTTGCCAACCTTATGGATACTCAAAGCTACTCAGAACCTCACAGTATCACAATGGATGACTACTTGACCTGGCAGAAAGAATACACGTTTGACGCCTTGCAGGATCTTAGATACGGTCAAAGTTTCTGCAACAAATTCAACATACAGGACAATCGAATTTTTTATGAACGCGATTGGGTACGCAGCGATGCATTTATCAGGAGTGAGTGGATTGAAAGACCGTGAATTTCAGCACGGTGTTCGGCTCAGCTGGGGACGCCGCTGGAACAGTATCACACAGTGGGACACTGTTTCTATCTGGGCTTTGGAAACGTTTGGGCTGCCTGGTGACAAATACATTGTTGATATAAATGTCAATGACATGACTTGGTGGTTCAAACAACCACAGGATCAAACCATGTTTGTACTACGCAACGGCACTGCCAAATGTATACAGTTGAACTACTTGATCTAGCACCGTTTGACGGCATACACCGCAAGAATCAATTGCTGGCCGATGGGCTAGTTATAGATCAGGATTTTGTTTGGCGGTATCAAGCAGCCGAATACAACACAGGTGGCAATACTACGTTGACCCAGAGATCGGTAACCTTTGACTTTGTGGATGCTGCTACAGCTACATTTTATCGATTAAAATGGACATAAAATTCAATCAAGCGTTGACAGCTGGATAATTAACATTAATGAATCTAGCAACTATTCATGAATCGCAGACTCGTGACAAAGACAGTTTTAGGCACATCCGTGAAATTAACAAACCGTTTGGCGTCCTAGATCGTGTGATAGACTGGTGTAGAACTGAATGCACTGGCGACTGGAGATGGAGACTAGTAGACTGTAGTTCAGATGTCCGTCCGGGACTGTACATTTTTTACTTTGATTCTGATCGGGACTGTGCTGCATTTTCCTTGCAATGGTGTTAGTACTTTTGTTGGACTTGACTAAAAACTTGTGATCAGCTACAATACAAGCTCACAACAAGGAATCGCAATGACTATTCATCTTACCAACCTTACCGAAGATCAGTGTGCTATGCTAGACGTGATGTGGGCGTTAGACTCTGAAGATGACTACCTGGACTGGTATGCACAGTTGAACAAAAAAGAACAACTCACTGCTGACCTACTGCAACGTCTAGTAATTCTCGAGACCATGGATCAGGTGCTAGAAGACTGTTCTGAGGCTCAGCAAGTGTTGAAAAAGTTCCAGCTTAACTAAACAAGGTCATGCTGCAATGAAAATTGACCCAGTCATGCGTGACATCATGAATTTGCAAGAGTACCAAGTTCAAGTCACTGTGCCAGAAGGATTTAGATTTTATGGCCTGGTACCTTTTGACATGAATATTGTAAGCAATCAGGCTTTTGTCACTGTGGTGGCTCCCAGCTTGACTGAAGCTGTGCGACGTGTACAAGATTTTTTTAATAGGACTTAATATGACTATCGATCAAGCATCTGTATTTTTAGTTGGATCAATTCTGTTTGGATTGACCATGTGTGTGTTATCAATCACAATCTTGGTAGTGAACAACTTGTTCAGTAGGTACTGGAAATCTATTCAATGGTCCAAGTATGAGTGGTTGCAAACTGGCAGATTTGTTGCTGCTGAAAATACCACTCGTCAAGCACCTGAGTTTGAAGATAAGACTACAAAAAAGAAACCACCTGTAGTGTAAGCAGCATATGGACACAGATACCGACGACCAAACCAATCGCATATTTGCTATAATGTGGTGTTGTGACGGTCTTGAAGCAGTGGAAGCAGTTCCTGATCCTGTTGAGAGAACCTTTGCATTGTTGAAAGGCGTGGAACCACCTCGCCCGCCCAATCTCAATACATGGGCTTTGCGGGCACGATACAATCCTCAACGCAACTACGAAATCTACATCATTACCGCTGTGCCCGGCATTGACAAAGATGACATCCGTGACATGTTCGAAGCTGACCCACAAAGTGCTGCTGACACAATCCGACGAATTGGCCAACAGTACTACAGTGACCGACAAGCAAAAGACCGAGTTGTAATACGATAGTGTTGGTTTTTAGAGGTTGACCAACAATGCTCAATTTGCTATAATAAACACTTAAACAGCAAACAGGCCTCACATGGACGAACTTAAAATTCGCTTTGACGAAGAAGAAAAAAAATATTACGTCTACTTCAACGGTCCGTTTGGATCGTGTGCATACCAGTCAGATCCGTTTGACACACTCGCAGAGGTAGAAGCCTTTCGACAAG
>Ga0164292_10003667_pt1 | contig 12541 bp, 12 predicted proteins | sample GEODES117metaG_FD_111486 | JGI IMG/M metagenome (GOLD analysis project Ga0164292, IMG submission 111486) | Eutrophic lake water microbial communities from Lake Mendota, Wisconsin, USA - GEODES117 metaG | ecosystem: Environmental > Aquatic > Freshwater > Lake | place: USA: Lake Mendota... | reverse complement strand
GATCGCCTGCATGCGCAAGCTGATCACCCACCTCAACGCCATCGCCCGAGACCATTCGAACACTCACGATCGGCTCGCTATCGCTTGACGTAGAACACGGTTACTCAGTCGCGCAGCGCCCCGCCCCAGACGTCGTAAAGCCGATGCGCCAGCGCGCGCATCCCGGCCCGGTGGACGTCGATGCCCGCGGCGATCAGCGCCGGCGCCTGGACCGTCGGCCGGTGCGCGGAGGCGAGCGCCTCCTGCCGGTCCTTGGCCACCCAGCCCTCGACCTTCCTGCGGTCGGCCTCCGGATGGAACTGCATCCCGAGGTGGATGCCCGCCCACTCGAACGCCTGCCACGGGCAGGACGCGTTGCCGGCGAGCGGCGTCGCGCCCTCGGGCAGCGCGAAGGCCTCGTAGTGCCACTGCATGACCACCGGTGCGCGGACGTCGCCGAACCAGCGGCGCGCCGCGGGCGTCTCGGCGACCTCGATCGCATGCCATCCGATCTCGGGCGCCGGACTCTCGCCGACGCGCGCACCGAGCACCTTGGCGATCAGCTGGCCGCCCAGGCAGTGGCCGATGGTCGGCACGCCCCGGTCGAGCGCATCGCGCACCAGCGCGTGCTCGACCCGGATGTGCGCGAGGTGCCCGTCATTGACGCTCATCGGGCCGCCCAGCACGCACAGGCCGGCGTGGCCGTCGACGGTCGCGGGCACGGCGTCGCCGGCATGGACGCGCACCAGCGTCATCGGCCGGCCGCGGGCCGCCAGCCACTCGCCGAAATGACCGGGGCCGTCGCCCTCGGTGTGCTCGATCACCAGCACCGGTCGCATCACACCTCGTCCTCGTGATCCGCGCCGGAAGGTCCGGCGCGGGAGCCGCAATCGTGCCACGGCCGCGCTCGGCGCCCTCGGGGGGGCGGGCTGCAGGCGGCCCTCGCGATCCGCGGGGCCGGCTCAGCCACGCGACGCGCAGGGCCGGGCGATCGCCTCGGGCATCGCGGTGCGCAGCTTCGGCAGCTCGGTCACCAGCGCGTCGACGATCGGCCGGACCTGCAGCGTGATGCGTCCGGCCGAGGGGCCCCGCGGCGCGACGCGCACGTTGCGCACGCCCTTCTGCGCGATCGTCTTCTGCAGCGCGACCGCGAGGTCCTCCTGGCGGAACAGGCCGAAGGAGATCGCGCCCTTCCACTGCCCGTCGGGCATCACGTACAGGTCCGACACGCCGCGCTCGCGCAGGTCGGCGACGCGTCGGGCGATGTCGCCCGAGGACGGCGCCACGTAGACCCACCACGACGTGATGTCCTCGGCGCGCTGCGTCGTGACGACCAGGTCCTGGACGACCGCATCGAGCATGACCTGCACGCGGACCGCATCCTGCTCGCTCATCGGACCGATCTCGGCGCAGCCGGCGGCCTTGAGCACCACGCCGAGCGCGGCCGGCGACGGCGACGGCGACGGCGACGGCGACGGCGGCGGCAGGGGGGGCGGGGGCACGGGCACGGGCGGCACCGGCAGGGCGGAGGCGACGCCCGGCGCGCCCGCGGCCGCAGCCGCAGCCGTCTCCGCGGCACCGGTGCGGGCGTCGCCGCCCGTCGGGCCCGGGCCGGCGCCCGGCCCCGGGACGATCCTCAGCCGCTCCGGCTCGACCTGTCGCTCGATGCGGCCCGGATCGCGGCCGTCACCGCCGAAGGGCGCCATCCAGCCGCGGAACCAGCCGAACAGCAGCACGTTCGCGACGACCAGCAGGCTGAGGAGGAGCTTCATGTCGGAGTGCGCAGCGGGCGCGATCGGGCGCGACGGGACGCGCGGCAGCGAGGGTGTCGGCCGGACTCGGCAGGCGGGCGCGGCAACCGCCCGAGTGTACGCCAGCGCGACCCCTCGTCGCGCCGCTGGGCGCCGCCGCGACACCGGTGGGGTAAGCTTGCGCGCCATGAACCTGGACACCGGAACGGAGTTCTCCGCGTACGAGGTGTTCGGCCGCGACGAGTGGGCCGCGCTGCGTGCGAGCACGCCGCTCACGCTGTCCCAGACCGACCTGGCCTCGCTGCGCGGCGTGCTCGAGCAGGTCTCGATCGACGACGTCGTGCAGATCTACCTGCCGCTGTCGCGGCTGCTGAACCTGGACTTCCGGTCGGCGCGCGCGCTGTCCGGCGTCAAGGACGAGTTCCTCGGGCGCACGGTCGGCCGTCGCCCGTACGTGATCGGCATCGCCGGCAGCGTCGCGGTCGGCAAGAGCACCTTCGCGCGGACGCTGCAGGCCGTGCTGGCACGCTGGCCGGACCATCCGTCGGTGGCGCTGGTGACCACCGACGGCTTCCTCTATCCGAACGCGACGCTGCTCGACCGCGGGCTGATGGGCCGCAAGGGCTTCCCGGAGAGCTACGACCGGCGCCGGATGATCGAGTTCCTCGCCGACGTGAAGGCCGGCAAGGCCGAGGTGGAGGCACCGGTCTACTCCCACCAGGGCTACGACATCGTGCCGGGCGAGCGTGCGGTGGTCGCGAGTCCGGACATCCTGATCTTCGAGGGCCTGAACGTGCTGCAGACCGGCACGCTCGAGGGCGGGCGCTCGCCGTCGATCATCGTGTCGGACTTCTTCGACTTCTCGCTGTACCTCGACGCCGAGGACGACGACATCCAGGAGTGGTACGTGCGCCGCTTCCTGAAGCTGCAGCGCACGGTCTTCCAGAACCCCACCTCGTACTTCCATCACTACAAGGACCTCGACGCCGACGCGGCGCGCGAGGTGGCCCTGGGCATCTGGCGCGACATCAACCTGGTGAACCTGCGCGAGAACATCCTGCCGTCGCGAGAGCGCGCCAACGTCGTGCTGCGCAAGCGCCTCGACCACGGCATCGGCGAGGTCTGGCTGCGGCAGATCTGAGGACCGGGGCGGCCCGGGCGCCGGCGGATCAGCGCCGCGACAGCGCCACCGCCTGGTCCACGAACCGGTAGACCTCGGCGGGTGTGCGCCCGTCCGGCCCCTTCGTGTCCTTGTCCCGGAAGCGTCCGGTGCGCACGATCACCAGCCGCTTCGACGGCACGCCGATCACGTACTGCCCCTGGTGCCCCTGCATGAACCAGAACGGGTGCGTGTACTTCAAGTCCATCCACAACGAATGGCCGTAGTGGGGCACGAGGTCGGGCGTACGCATGCGCTCGACGAACGCGCGATCGAGCAGCGGGCGGCCGTTCCACTCGCCGTCCTGCAGCAGCAGCTGGCCGAGCCGCGCGAAGTCGCGTGCGGTGGCGAACACGCAGCAGTAGGTGCGCTCGATGCCGCCCTCGCGGTCCAGGGTGTAGACCGCGTCGCGGGCCATGCCGAGCGGCTTCCACAGGCTGCGCGACAGATGCTCGGCGATCGAGAGGCCCGGCTCGCGCGCGGCGAGCGCGCGCTGCAGGAACACGCCGAGCAGCTGGGTCGAGCCGCTGCTGTACTCGAAGGCGCTGCCCGGCTCGCGCTCGAAGCCCCGCCGCAGCACGAGGCCGGCCGCGTCGCGGCCGTCGAGCGGGTCGCGGTTGTGGCGCGCGTCGCGCGGCCAGGGGACGGGCGTGCCGGTGGCGATCGTGCGCTGCGCGAAGTCGGCGGCGTCGTCGATGTGCGCGGTGGCGTGGCCCTTCAGGTAGGTGGCCGACAGCGCGTGCCAGATGTAGCCGTGGCCGCTGGCCTGGATCGCGGCGGCGCCCAGCGCCAGCACGGCGACGAGGGTCACCGCGGTCGTACGCAGTGCACGGGCCACCCTGACCCCCCGGCGCACCGTCAGACCCCTGCCACGCCGCGGCCGTCGTCGCGCACCGCGCCCTCGAGGTGCCGGCTGCAGTCGACCAGCGACACGCGATGCGGCGCCTCGGGCCCGAGCACCGACACCGAGGTGTTCGACAGGCGGGCCGGCACGACGAGCCCGTCTGCGAAGGTGCAGTGGTGGTCGAGCGCCACCCGGATCACCAGCCCGTGGGTGACCGCGAGCACGTCGCCGTCGGCCTCGCGGCGCAGCGCGCGCAGCCAGTCGAGCGCCTCGGCCACGCGGGCCCGGAAGGTGGCCATCGACTCGCCGCCGGGCGGCGCGCGCTCGTCCTCGATCGGGTCGAAGCCGAGGGTGTCGTAGGGCAGGCCGCGCAGCTCGCCGAAGTCGCGCTCGCGCAGCAGCGGCGACTCGCGCACCGGCAGGCCGGTGGCCGCGGCGATGGCCGCGGCGGTCTGGCGCGCGCGCGCCATGTCGCTGCTGGCGAGCAGTACCGGGCGGGGCGAGGCGGCAGCGAATCGCACGCCGAGCGCGCGGGCCTGCGCCCGGCCGCGCTCGCCGAGCGGGGTGTCGGGCCACTGCAGCACCCGGGCTGCGTTCAGGTCGGTCTCGCCGTGGCGGATCAGTACGATGCTCATGCCCCGATGGAACCACGAACGGCGTCGGCGCGCGAGGCCGGCGCGCCGACTGCGGCTAGACTTCGGGTCCCCACCCACCTGGACACCCCGCCATGCTGAAACCCGGTCTGATGATGGACACGCCCCTGCTGCTCTCGGGGATCATCGAGCACGCGGCGGCGCAGTTCGGGACGGTCGAGGTGGTCTCGCGCGAGACCCATGGGCCGCTGTTCCGCTACACCTACGCCGACTGCGCGGTGCGCGCCCGGCGATTGGCGAAGGCGCTCGCCGCGCTGGGGCTGGAGCCCGGTTCCACGGTGGGCTCGATCGCCTGGAACAACCACCGCCACCTCGAGGCCTACTACGCGGTCTCGGGCAGCGGCATGGTGATGCACACCTGCAATCCGCGCCTGCACCCGCAGCAGCTCGTCTACATCATCAACCACGCCGAGGACGAGGTGGTGCTGTTCGACGCCACCTTCGCGCCGCTGGTCAAGGGCATCGCGGCGGCCTGCCCGAAGGTGCGCGCCTGGGTCTGCCTGGCCGAGGCCGCACACACGCCGGCCATCGAGGGCGTGGCGAACGTCCTCGCCTACGAGGACCTGATCGCGCCGCACGACGATGCGTTCGAGTGGCCGAGCTTCGACGAGCGCACGGGTGCTGCGCTCTGCTACACCTCGGGCACCACCGGCAACCCCAAGGGCGCGCTCTATTCGCACCGAGCGATCGCGCTCAACGCGATCACGATCTGCAACCCCGGGATCATCTGCCTGTCGACGCGGGAGACGGTCCTGCCGGTCGTGCCGATGTTCCACATCAACGCCTGGTGCCTGCCGTACGCGGCGCCGGTCGCCGGCGCCAAGCTGGTGCTGCCCGGCCCGAAGCTCGACGGCGCCTCGCTCTACGAGCTGATCGAGTCCGAGCGCGTGACCGTGAGCGCGGGCGTGCCGACGATCTGGCAGGGGCTGATCGCCCACCTCGACACGCACAGGCTGCGCTTCTCGACGATGGTCCGCACAGGCACCGGCGGCTCTGCGATGCCGCTGGCACTGATCGCCAAGTTCGCTGACGAGTACGGGGTCGAGGTGCGCCACGGCTGGGGCATGACCGAGACCACGGCGGTGGCGACCATGGGCGCGCTGACCGGCGCCGAAGCCTCGCTCGGCGCGGCCGAGCGGCATGCGATCGTCTCGAAGCAGGGCCGCTCGGTGTTCGGCATCGAGATCAAGGTGGTCGACGCCAACGGCGCGACCGTGCCGCGCGACGGCACGACGCAGGGCGAGCTGATGGTGCGCGGCCAGTGGATCCTCGAGCGCTACTTCAAGGCCGAGGGCTCGCCGCTGATCGACGGCTGGTTCCCCACCGGCGACATCGCGACGATCGCTGCCGACGGCGTGATGCAGATCCGCGACCGGACCAAGGACGTCATCAAGACCGGCGGCGAGTGGATCAGCTCGATCGACCTGGAGAACGCCGCGGTCGCCCATCCCGCGGTGGCCATGGCCGCGGTGATCGGCGTCAAGCACCCCAAGTGGGACGAGCGCCCGCTGCTGTTCGTCGTGAAGAAGCCCGGCCAGGCGCTCGAGAAGGCCGAGATCCTCGACTTCCTCGCCCAGCGCCTGGCCAAGTGGTGGGTGCCCGACGACGTGGTGTTCCTCGACGCCCTGCCGGTCGGCGGGACCGGCAAGGTGCAAAAGAACGAGCTGCGCGCTAAGTTCGGCGGGACGTTCAGCTGACGGGCGTGCCGGCGAGCGGCCACTCGCCGAGCACCGTGTAGACGCGACCGTCCGGCGTCGGATCGGTGCGCAGCAGCACGAAGCGGCCCGCGCGCCAGTGCCACGGCCCGACCGGATCGGTGGGCACCTCCTCCTCGGGGCCGCTGCCGCGCAGCAGCGTCACGTGCGGCGCGAACTTCTCGGGACGGCGCACGGTCGGCACCGCGGCGCAGCCGCGGCGCAGCGCCGCATGCAGCGCCGGCAGCGCCGGATCGGGCGGCGACGAGGGGCCGGCCCAGACCACGTCGCTCCTCGGGAAGCGGCCGAGGTGGTCGAGCTCGACCTCGCACGGGGCGCAGGCCGCCGCGGCCGCAGCGCCGGCCGAGATCAGCGCCGCCTCGTGCCCGGGGGGCAGCGGGCCCAGGAAGAGCAGCGTCAGGTGCAGCCGGTGCGCGGGCTCGGCGCGACCGCCAACGGCGTCGGGCAGGTCGGCAGCCAGCAGCCCGAGGCCCTTGCGCACCGCCGGCGGTGGCAGCAGCGCGAAGAAGTGGTTGCGGTGGCGCTCGGCGAGCGGCGGCTGCGCGGCCGGCTCGGCGCGGGGACCGGGCCGCGGGGCACGCCCGGCGGGCCCGGAGATGCGACGCGGGGCCGACATCGACGGATGGCCGCCCGGGGACCTGCGCACGGACCCGCTCACGCCTGCAGCCGCGCGATCGCACGACCCAGGCGGGCCACGCCCTCGCGGACCTGCTCGGGCGAGGGCGTCGAGAACGACAGCCGCATCGTCGCGGCGTCGGCGCGGTCGGCGTAGTAGATGTCGCCGGGCACGAAGGTCACCTTCTCCTCGATCGCGTGCGGCAGCAGGTCGCGCGTGCTCGTGCCGTCGCGCAGCCGGCCCCACATGAACATCCCGCCCTGCGGGATGTTGAAGTCGACCCGGTCGGCCAGGTGCGTCGCGATCGCGTCGCGCATGGCGCCCGCACGCTCGCGGTAGGCGCCGAGGATGGTCGGCAGGTGGGCGTCGAGGCGGCCGGCGGCGAGGTAGCGCTGCACGGTCGCCTGCGTGAAGCCGGGACTGGAGATGTCGTCGAGCTGCTTGGCGAGCACCAGCGGCCGGCGGATGTCGGGTGGCGCCACGGTGTAGCCCAGGCGCAGCCCGGGGGCGATGACCTTCGAGAAGCTGCCCAGGTGCACCACCCAGGGCCTGGAGCCCGGCACCTCGTCGACCAGGCCGGCGACGTGCGGCTCGTGCTCGCCGTCGAAGCGCAGCTGGCCGTACGGATCGTCCTCGACGATCACGAAGCCGTGCTCGACGGCGAGCGCCAGCAGCTTCAGGCGGCGCGCGCGCGGCATGGTCGCGCCGCTCGGGTTGGCGAAGGTGGGCACGACGTACAGCAGCTTCGGGCGCGGCGTCGCCGCATCGCGCAGCAGCGCCTCGAGCTCGTCGACGTCCAGGCCGTGGGCGTCGACCCCCACGGTCAGCGTGCGCACGCCGGCGACCTTCAGCACGCGCAGCGGGCCGGTGTAGGTCGGGCGCTCGACGATCGCCGCGTCGCCGGGCGCGAGCAGCGTGCGCACCAGCAGGTCGAAGCCCTGCTGCGAGCCGCCGGTCATCAGCACGTCGTCGGGCGAGCAGCGCGTGCCGCGCGCGGCGAGCAGCCTCGAGACCGCCTCGCGCACGCCGGGCAGGCCGTCGGTCGGGCCGTACTGCAGGCAGGCGACCGGCATGTCGCGCAGCGCCGCATCGGCCGCGTCGCGCACGCCGTCGCGGTCGAACAGCTCGGGGCCGGGGTAGCCGCCAGCGAGCGACACCATGCCGGGCACCGACATCAGCTTCGAGAGCTCGCGCACGAGCGACTCGCCGACGTTCAGGTAGGCGGGGGCGATGAAGGAGGCGGGGTCGCGCATCGTCGGACGGGCATCGGGGCGGGGGCGGGGGTGGCCGATGATAGCCCCGGTGGTGCACCATGCCGGCACGGACGGCCACGCTGGCCCGGTCCGTACCGATCCCCACACCGAGGCGACCGACGATGATGACGCTCGACATGGCCGAAGCCGGCCGGATGCGCCGGCTCGACCGGCGCCTGCCGGTGGCGGCGGTGTTCGCCGCCGTCACCGCGCTGTTCGTGATCGGCCTGCTGCGCTCGCCCTACCCGTATGCCGATCCGCGCTTCGCGGTCGCGCTGTTCGGCACCGAACTGCAGGTGGCGCTGCTGCTCGCCGTCGTCACCGCGCTCTGGTTCCCGATCCGCCGGCTCGGGCTGCGGATGCCGCGCATCGTCGCCGTGCGCCGCGTCGCGCCGCTCGCGCTGCTGGGGATCGTCGCGGCCGGGGCCTGGGGGACCGCGCGGTTCACGCTGCCCGCGGGCGCCGCCTTCGACGAGGGCCTGTCCTGGCAGGTGCTGCGCAGCACCGCGCTGGTCGGGCTCAACGAGGAGTGGCTGTTCCGCGGCCTGGCGCTCGCGGCCTTCTGCCGCTGGTGGGGCCTGCGGCGCGGCGCCCTCGCGGCGACCGCGGCCTTCGGCGCCTTCCATGCGATCAACGCGTTCGCGGGCCAGCCACCGGCGATGGTCGCGGTGCAGGTGGCGATGACCTGCGTGCTCGGCGCGATCTTCCTGATGGCCGCGCTCGGCACGCGTTCGCTGATCCCGGCGATGATCGGCCACGCGCTGTACGACTTCGCGGTGATCGACACCGGGCGCCTCGTGACCGCGGGCGCGAGCCCGGCGCCCATGCTGGTGCTGCCGCTGGTCGGGCTCGTGCTGGGCGTCTGGTGCCTGGTCGAGATCGGCCGGCTGCGCGGCTCGGAACCGTTCCCGCCATGAGCGGCGAGCGCTACCGCCTGATCGGCTCGACCGCGTCGCCATACGCGCTCAAGCTGCGCGCGCTGCTGCGCTACCGCCGCATCCCGCACGACTGGATCGTCATGACCCGCGCGCTGCGCGGGGCCACCGCCCACCTGCGACCGATGCTGATCCCGGTACTGCAGTTCCCCGACGGCACCTACCGCGGCGAGACCACGACGCTCGCCTACGCGCTGGAGTCGCTGCACGCCGGCCGCAGCGCGATCCCCGCCGACCCGGCCGCCGCCTTCGTCTGCGACCTGCTCGAGGACATGGCCGACGAGTGGGCGGTCAAGGCGCTGTTCCTCTACCGCTGGTGGGATCCAGAGGACCAGGCCTACGTGTCGCGCTGGGGCGCCGAGGAGTGGTCGGTGTCCGACGAGCCGGCCGGCAGCGCCGCCGAGATCGAGTCGTTCCGGCTGCGACAGGTGTCGCGGATGCCGATCCTCGGCGCGACCGCGGAGAACCGGCCCCTGATCGAGGAGAGCTATCGGCGGATGCTCGATGCCTTCGAGCCCTTCGTCGGCATGCGGCGCTACCTGTTCGGCTCGCGCCCCTCGCTCGCCGACTTCGCCTGGTACGGGCAGCTGAGCGAGCTGGCCACCGACCCGACGCCGATGCGCATCCTGCGCGCCCGCGCACCGATGCTCGATCACTGGGTGCGCCGGCTCGACGACGCCTCGGGCGTCGACGGCGACTGGGGCACGCTCGAGGACGCGCTCGCCGGGGCCGCCGGCCGGCTGCTCGCGCTCGCCGGCGAGCTCTACCTGCCCTTCCTCGTCGCCAACGACGAGGCGTGGCGCGACGGCGCGCCGCAGCTGCGGCTGCGTGTCTGGGGCCTGGACTACACGCTCACGCCGTTCCGTTTCCAGGTGAAGTGCCTGACCCGGCTGCGCGAGCGCTACGCGGCACTCGACCCCGGTTCGCGCGCCCGGCTGGCGCCGGTGCTGGCCGCATCGGGCTGCCTTGCGGCGCTCGAGCCGGGCTCCTAGCTATCGACCCCGTTCGCGCCGGACGAGGTACACGCCCGCCGCGATCAGCAGCGCGATGCCCGCCCAGCCGAGCATGTTCGGCAGGTCGCCCCAGATCACCCAGCCGACGATCAGCGCCCACAGCAGCCCGGTGTAGCGCCAGGGCGCGATCGTCGACATGTCCCCCATCCGCGTGCTGCGGATGATCAGGTGATAGCCCGAGGCGAGGAACACCGAGGCGCCAGCGAGCAGCGCGATCTCGCGCAACCCCAGCGGCTGCCAGCCCTGCGGGACCGACAGCAGGCCGGCGAGCAGCGTCACCGCGACCGCGGTGGCCAGCGTGATCGCGAGCGAGGGCACGCCGGGCGGGATGCGGCGCACCGACAGGTCGCGCACCGCATGCAGCAGCGTTGCGGCCAGGCACAGCAGCGCGTAGGCGTTGAAGCCCTCGATGCGCGGCTGGATCACCAGCAGCACGCCCGCGAAGCCGGCCACGATCGCCGCGCCGCGGCGCGCGTCGACGCGCTCGCCGAGCAGCGGCACCGCGAGCGCGACGATGAACAGCGGCGACGCCATGTTGATCGCGGTCGCGTTGGCGATCGGCAGGTGGAACAGCGACACCAGGTAGGCGAGGCTGGCCATCGCGTCGATCGCGGCACGCACCAGCACCCAGCGATGCGTGAGCTGCGCGAGGGCGATGGGCGCGGCGGTGGCGCGGGCCACCGCGAGCACCAGCAGCGAGGCCATCAGCCCGCGAATGAAGATCAGCTGCGCGGCCGGCAGTGTCGCGCTGGCGAGCTTGACCATCGAGTCGTTGGCGATGAAGCAGGCCATCGCCAGGACCATGAATCGGATGCCGCGGCGGTTGGCGAGCCGCATGGCGGCGGCGGGGTCTGCGGTCGTCGTCGCGTGCACGGCCGTATTATGGCCACGCACGCCGGGCCGCCCGCCGCGGGCACCCGCACCACGAGGAGACCTGCATGAATCCGGAACGACGCCTCGCCGAGCTCGGCATCGAGCTGCCTCCCGCCTCGAAGCCGATGGGCACCTACGTGCCGTGGGTGCAGACGGGCAACCTGCTGTTCCTCTCGGGGCTCGGGCCGCGACGCCCGGACGGGACCTTCGTCGCGGGCAAGCTCGGCGCGGGCGTGTCGATCGAGCAGGGCCGCGAGGCGGCACGCATCGTCGGTCTCAACATGCTCGCCAACATCCGTGCGGCGCTCGGCTCGCTCGATCGCGTCGAGCGCGTGGTGAAGACGCTCGGCATGGTCAACTCCGCCCCCGACTTCGACCAGCATCCGAAGGTCATCGACGGCTTCGCGGACCTCTTCGTCGAGGTCTTCGGCGAGGAGCGCGGGCGCGGCGCGCGCTCTGCGGTCGGCATGGCCGCGCTGCCGATGCAGATCGCGGTCGAGGTCGAGACGATCGTCCAGATCCGGGACTGACCCGGCAGGCTCAGCGCGGCCGCAGCACCGCCGCGATCCGCTCGAGCAGCATCTCCGAGGAGCCGTCGACGAAGGATGCGACGCGCGCGCCGTTCATGTGGCGGCCGAACGGATACGCCTCGCGCAGCCCCTCGGCGCCCATGGCCTGCGCCAGGCGCGGCAGCTGACGCTCGGCGCTGCGGGTGGCTACGAACTTGGCCTGCGCGGCGGCGAGCTGCGCGTCGGCGCCGGCGTCGATGCGGGCCGCCGCGTCGGCCACCAGCAGGCCGGCGGCGGCGAGCTCTGCCGAGGCCTCGGCGATCGTCCAGCGCCAGCCCTGGTGGTCGGCCAGCGGCACGCCGAAGGTGCGACGCGCGGCACCGTACGCCTGCGCGATGCGCAGCGCCTCGCCGAGCATCCCGCAGCACATCGCGGCGACGTAGGTGCGGGCGCCGTTGATGGACGTCATCGCGGACTTGAATGCGCGCCCCGGCGGCTGGAGCATCTCGGCGTCGGTGGCCAGGTAGCCGTCGAGCGCGAAGCCGCCGGTGCCGATCGCATGCTGGCCGGACAGCGCGAAGGCCGGCCGCCGCACGAAGCCCGCGCGCGCCGCCTCGACCACGAAGCCCGCGACGCCCCGCGCGCCCGAGCCCGGCTCGGTCTGCACGTACACGACCGCGACGTCGGCCTCGGCCGCGTTGGTGATCCAGGCCTTCTCGCCGTCGATCCGCCAGCCGCCGGCGACACGCGTCGCGCGCGTGGCGATCGCGGCGAAGTCGGAGCCCGCGCCCGGCTCGGTGAGCGCGGTGCACCCGATCGCACGGCCGGCCATCAGGGCCGGCACCCAGCGCTCGGCCAGCTCGGGCGAAGCCTCGCGCGCGAGCTTGGTGGCGATGTTGCCGGTGTTGATCAGCGAGAACGCGAAGCCGAAGTCGGCACCGGCCAGCACCTGCGCGATCCGCGCCTTGGCGCTGAACGGCAGGCCTAGGCCGCCATGCGACGCGGGCACCTCGATGCGGCACAGGCCGAGCGCCGCAGCGGCCTCGATCGCCTCGCGACCGATGCGGCGCTCGCGCTCCCAGAGGGGCGCGCCGGGCGCGACCACGTCGCGGGCGAAGACGGCGACGGTGGCATCGAGGGGGCCGAGGGCGTGGCCCGGACCGGAGGCGAAGGCATCGGCCGCGCCGAGGGCGCGGGCGGTGTCGGCCGCGGACGTATCGCCCGGGACGGAGTGAGGCGTG
>Ga0164292_10003664_pt1 | contig 12551 bp, 7 predicted proteins | sample GEODES117metaG_FD_111486 | JGI IMG/M metagenome (GOLD analysis project Ga0164292, IMG submission 111486) | Eutrophic lake water microbial communities from Lake Mendota, Wisconsin, USA - GEODES117 metaG | ecosystem: Environmental > Aquatic > Freshwater > Lake | place: USA: Lake Mendota, Wisconsin... | reverse complement strand
CCATCGCTTGCTGGAAGCGTTGGCGATTCTCGGCTTTATCGATGACGTCTGCTTTGGCGCCGATCATTTCCACGTTGTATTTCTTGAGCACGCCATGCCGCTCGAGATCCATGGCAAGGTTCAGCCCCGTCTGTCCCCCGAGCGTGGGCAACAGGGCATCAGGGCGTTCTTTGGCAATGATCTTCTCGACCACTTGCCAAGTCAGCGGCTCAATGTAGGTCCGGGCCGCTGTGGACGGGTCGGTCATGATGGTGGCCGGATTGGAATTGACGAGGATCACCTCGTAACCCTCTTCGCGCAGGGCTTTGCAGGCTTGCGTGCCGGAGTAATCGAATTCGCAGGCTTGGCCAATGATAATGGGGCCGGAACCGATCAGCAGAATGCGATGAATATCATTGCGACGAGGCACGTGACACATACTCCGGGTGGAGGAGGAGAGCAGCCGCGGCGCACTCAGAGAGCACCCGGGCCAAAAACAAAATTTCCCAAGATTACCAAGCAAGGGGCCGGTTGTTCAAGGTGCCAAACCGACAACTCGGGACAGACTCCCCGGGAACGGGGCGAATCGGCTTCGAATCTTTCGTCGAAAGCCTTGATCGGAAAAAATAGCGGTCGCTGGCGGTGACATTGCGACCAATTCGCTGCTCGCCCGTCCAGTCACCCAGTCACTGGACAGGACGGCGGGCCACTTGGGCCCTGGACCGGTGGCAACAGCAAGTTGGGGCTGCCAGCGAAAGATGTTCGCCGAACGATAATCGCCGCAGAATGTCAGCGGCTATTTCGGCGGCAGGTGCTTGAACGACTCAAGAAATTTTTTGGCATTAGCTGGGTTAAAGTCGGCCTCGGCAGCGAGATAAGTGAGCTGGTAGAGTCGCCCGCCATCGAGAAAAAAGCGAGCAGCCACTCGCATCTTGTTGCTTTCGCCTTGAATCAGCGTGTAGGTCACCTCGCGGCCATTCAAGTTGCCGGAGCGAATCGCGCTGACCTTGTCCAAAGCCCCGAGCGTACGGGCGATCGCACCTTTGACGGCTCCGTCCAAGGCATCGCGCTCGGCCTTGGCATCTTTTGGCGGAGTCTGGTCGTGGTAGCTGAACACAAATGTGTGTTTGCGATCGAGGTCGGAGATTTGCATTTTGACCGTAATCTTCTCGCCCTTGACCGGCTCCAGAACGCGCTCACTTGCCTCTGGGGCAAAAGGCATCAGGAACTCGGCCCGGGCCTCAGCCGGCGTTACTTTCAGCCATTCGCGGACCACTTGGGGTTGCTGGGCGGACAGTAGGTTAGGAAGCACCAGAACGAGTAGGGCTGGGAGGGCGAGCAGTTTCATAACGGGTCCGGCAGGATTGGATTGAAGGAAGAAGCTGAATGTGTGGCTGGCTGCGAAGTTGGAACAAACACCGGGCCCCGAGCAATCTCGAATAGGCTGGGAGAGGCCTTATGTTCGGTTACCGCCCACCACCACCGCTTTAGATCGTGGCTGGACGGACGGTAGCGACTGGCGACGTCATCAGGTTCTTGCTCTTTATTATGGCATGCGGCCGGAGAATGCGTAGCTCTACCCCGAGCGGTTTGCAGCCCAGACGCGTCGCTGCCAGCGGATTTCGGCTCTGTGGTCTTGGCCGGGGTTGGGATGTAACCGTCGAAGAGGGGCAAATCGGCTCTTACTTGTTTATGACTTTTGCCACTTGGGACTATTACCGTCGTGCCTTGCGGTGAATAATTGACGCCTGTTAAGGCGGGCGGGAAAAGCTGAGCTCGCGGCGACGGTCCTCTGGGCCCCAAGTGCACCGGCAGGCCAAGCCCTCAGCTGCCCGCTTCGTACTTGGTTGGGGTGCATTATTTCGTTCAGCCGCATTCGAGGAGTTGAGCTTGTCCAGTCCCAGTCGCAGTGGCGCGTTTTCGGCAGAAGTGGATCGCCGGGTCGAAAAGTTCACCGAAAGCATCAGTTTCGATTATCGGCTCTTTGCCCAAGATATTGCCCAATCGACTGCGCATGCCCAGATGTTGGGTGACCAGGGGATTTTATCGGCGGCCGAAGTGACGGCGATCGTGGACGGCTTGGCAGCGATTAAGGGCGAAATTGAGCGAGGTGAGTTCGAATTCCGGCAACAGCTGGAAGACGTCCACATGAATATCGAACAGGCGCTGATAGACCGGCTGGGAGATGTCGGGCGAAAATTGCACACGGCCCGGAGTCGGAATGATCAGGTCGCGACTGATTTGCGGTTATGGGTGCGGGACACGATCGATGCCCTCGATGGGCAATTGGAAGAGTTGCAGCGGGCGTTCGTTCGCAGGTGCGAGGAAGATGCCGGCGTAATCCTTCCGGCTTACACTCATTTGCGCCGAGCCCAACCGGTGTTGGCAGCTCATTACTGGTTGGCTTATTGCGAGAAGTTTCAGCGCGATCGCGAGCGGCTGGCCGATTGCCGCCGGCGGGCGAATCAAAACAGTTTGGGTTGCGCCGCCCTGGCCGGGACGTCGCTGCCGATCGACCGCGAGAACACGGCGCGACGCATGGGATTTGATTCGGTCGCGGCCAACAGTCTGGATGTCTCCAGCGACCGCGACTTTCTGATTGAGTTTGTCTTCTGTTTGTCTTTGGTGGGAGTACATCTCAGCGGTTGGGCCGAAGAGTGGATCCTCTGGTCGACGACAGAGTTTGACTTTTTGAAGCTGCCGCAGGAGTTCTGTACTGGCAGCTCGATCATGCCCCAGAAAATCAATCCGGATGTGCTGGAGCTGACCCGGGGCAAGTCGGCTCGGGTGATCGGTTCGCTGCAAACGCTCCTGGTTTTGGTGAAGGGCTTGCCATTGGCTTACAACCGGGACATGCAGGAAGACAAGCCAGCCGCTTTTGACGCGGCGGAGACGATTACCGGTTGCCTGGAAGTGGCCATTCCGCTGGTGGCAGGGGCCAAGCTGAACCGGGAAGTGATTGCTGGGCGACTGGAAGATGGGTTTCTGGACGCCACAACCCTGATGGAACAGTTGATCAAAATCGGGCTTCCGCAGCGGACCGCACACCATTTAGTCGGGGATTTGGTGCGATTGGCTCGGGAAAAAGGGGTCGGACTGGCAGGCCTCGATTTGGCGGAATTCCGCAAACTGGCGCCACAAATCGATCGCTCTGTTTATGATGGATTGGGCACGAACCGGGCGGTGGAGGCCTTTCGCAGTTATGGCAGCACCGGACGCGAACAAGTTGAAGCCCAAGTCCGTCGCTGGCGCGAGCGGCTCGGGGTTTAACTTCAGCGCAGTCCGAGTGCATCGGTTCGCGGGCAGGATAAACAGTACAACTGGTTCGTCCGTTTTAATGGTGTAGCCTCGGTTGGGCTTCGACGATGACAGCATTTATGAATCCCAAGCTTCCAGTCCAAAGATCCGCGCGTGCAGTGGCAGTCCCACTGACGAGGGGGTGGCGCATGCCTGAACAGGCACCGCTTCCCTTGGTGACTGGGCGTGGCAAGCTGGATGGATTGTCGGGATGGTGGCGGATCGCAGGGAGCTTGGCAGTCATTCTCTGGTTGGCGGCGGTTGCCAGTGCTTGCCAGGATGATCCGTTTGGCGCCAGTGGTGGACCGGGAAAGCCAACAGCCCAGCCTGCGGGGGGAGTGGTCGGAAAAGCGCAATTGCCCGAGCTGAGTGAGACACTCGATCAGGGGCGGCGGCTGATTCTCGAGAACTTGCGGCTGACACCTCCACGAACGGCAGCCGAGTTGGCACAGGCCGTGCGCACAACGCTCGATATCGAACAATCTGCCGACGCAAAGTACTATCTGGAACAATTGGCCAAATTGGGCGATGACGACCTGCAACTGTTTGAACTTTGCGGGGAGATTGGTTCCGACTTTTTCCTGATGCTGCATTCGCAACCTGACCTGCAGCCATTGGCTGGCGAGTATTCCCAAAAGGTGCTGACGGCGGCTGACCGGGTTGCCAATGACCCCGCCCGATTGCAGCAACTCATCTCCAAGTTGAGCGACCAAAGCATCATTGTGCGACAGCACGCCTTTAACCAACTGCGGCGAGTCGGAGAGAAAGGTGCGGCAGCGCTGCTGGAAGTTTTTCTCGATCCCTCTCGGGGCAGCGAGTTTGGCAACGTTCGGGCTGCTTTGCGAGGCTACGGCGAACCGGCTCTTGGACCGCTGCTGGCGGCCGTCAATGCCAACGACATGCAAGTACGCTACGAGGCGCTCTCGGCCTTGGCTCGGGTTAAACAGCCAGACGCTTTGAACGCGATGGCCCGCGCGCTTTTTTCCAGCGACACGCCCGCCGCGATTCGCGAGTCTGTGGAGCAGGCCATTCGACAAACATATGGACGCGTTCCGCCCCGTGAACAACTCTTGGGCAAGCTTTATCAGCGGAGCAGTGACCAGTTGCTCGGCCGGGATCGGACTTTGAATCAGACCAAGCTCGACTTGATCGGCCGAACGGCAGATCTTTGGCGCTGGGATTATCAAGCCAAGCATTTGGTCCTCAAGCGAGTCTCGCCGGAGACAGCCGGACGAGTTCTGGCTCTCGACCGGGCGGCCGATTTGTCCCGGATCGATCCGCAGCAGCGGGACTACCGCCAGCTGTTTCTGCTTGCCTATCTGGATGCAGCCAAGCGGCTGGTCGGACCTGACGAGCCGCTGCGGGCGGCTGACGTGCAGGCCGAAACCGGGCTGCTTGTGGCTGAAGAGCTTGACCGCCTGCTGCATGCCGCGGTCGACAAGGGTTTGATTCCGGCAATGGCTGGCGCCTGCGACCTCATTGGTGAATTGGGCTCTGCGGAATTGTTGACTGGCAATACGCGGCCGACTTGCAGTTTGGTGCGGGCAATTCAGTCTGGGGATCGCCATACCCAATATGCAGCCCTGAGAGCAATCGATCGACTCGATCCTCGGCAACCTTATGCGGGCAGTAGCGTGGTCTTGGCCACTGCCGTATTCCTCGCCGGTTTTGGAGAACGACCGCAAGCCCTGGTTGGTCACAAGCAAATTCCCGTAGCCCGGGAACTGGCTTTGACTCTCGGTGACTTGGGGGTCGCCGGCAGGAGTGCCGGAGACGGTAAGGAGTTCTTTCAGGAAGCGACCAGCGACTCAAATCTCCAATACCTGTTTCTCTGCGACTCACTCCAATACCCCGATTATCTCGAGCTCATTCAGTTGCTTCGAGCCGACTGGCGAACCAAGCGAATTCCCTTGGTCGTGATGGTGGAACGCGATGACGTCAAGCGAGCGGAGCGGTTGGCTGAAGCCGACGCCCGGACGATCGTGATTTCTTTGACGCTGGACCAGCCGGCAATTGGCAGGCTGCTGGAGCGGATGAAGCGGAGTTTTGAGCCGTGGCAGCTCACGCGCGAACAAGGTGATGCGCAGTCTGATTTTGCCGTCAGCTGGTTGCTCAAAGTTGCCAGCGATCGAACCGCATACCGTTTTTACAACCTGAATGAGCACCAGCAGGATTTGACGGACATGCTTTATGCTTCCGGCCATTCATTGGAGGCGATTCGGTTGCTCGGACGGCTCGGCTCGGCGCTTGCCCAGCGGAACCTGCTGAGTTTCGCCAGCGAAAGCGAATTTCCCGCAGAGTTGCGGCAAGAAGCCGTGCGGGCATTTGAAGATGCGATGAAACGGAATGGAGTCCTGCTGACGACCCAGGAAATTACTCTGCAGTACGAGCGCTATGAAGCGAGTGCCGAAGAGTCAGGCGAATCGCAGCGGATTTTGGGCCGGATTCTGGATTTAATCGAGAACTATCGAACCTCGCGGGGTGAGCAAACTCCCGCGGCACCCCAAAGTGACCAGTAAGCCGATGAATTGTCGGACCTTGCTGGCATTCAAACGGTAGCAATTAAGGCGCGGGATTTTCCCGGCTTTTGGCTGCACCAAGCGAATCGTGATAGCAAGTCCCAAGAGCATTGGCACGAAAAGGCATTTGTCACCGCTTGGGCTAAAGCTAAAATCGCTCGACTAACAGTCCTGTAAGCCCTGCTATTCAGCGCTTTGGCAGTTGACTCCGCGGGTTCGGCCCCGCTGGTTTGAATTCTCGTCTCGATCGGTTCGGTTTTTGTCTGCCTGCGCTGTTCCCCTTTGGAAAACAGTGGGGCCCCTTTGGAAGACAGTGGGCCACTGGAAAACCGCCGGTACATGGAAGGAACTTGGAAATGTCTCGGTCCCATAAGTCCCGACTTTTTTGGCTTGGGCGAACCGGCCGGTCACATCGTCCCGGCAACGTTACCGGCACTCGGGGTACCAGTGCTCGGTCAAGAACCGGCGGGCCAGCCGGCAGCTTGGAATTCCAGCGGCTCGAATCGCGGAAATTGCTGGCCGGGATTTTCTATGACACGGTGACCCGTCAGGTCCAAGTCGAGGGTTCGGAGATTGCTGACCGGGTGCTGGTCTCGGAACCGGATGCAAACACGGTCAAAGTGGAATTCGTTGGCTTGGCGGTCCAGTCTTTCGCTCGCTCGTCGGTCTCCTCGATCCTGTTCAAGGGATACGGCGGCGATGACTACTTTCTGAATAATTCCGACCGCCAAAGCTTTGCGTATGCCCATGCCGGCAATGATACCCTGCTCGGCGGAAGACATTACGACAACTTTCAGGGCGGCCCGGGCAATGATGTCCTCGACGGTGGGATTGGCCAGGACACACTCCGGGGCAACGAAGGTAACGATACGATTCGTGGCAACGAAGCCAATGACACCATTTATGGAGGCACTGGCGACGACACGATCGATGGTGGTAACGGCCATGACATCATTTACGGCGAGCCCGGGAACAACTCGATCGTGGGCGGCTTTGGGAATGACCAGATTTTCGGCAGCACCGGCATCGACACGATTTATGGTCAGGGTGGGGATGATCTGGTCTATGGCTACGATGGCAATGATGTGCTCTACGGCGGGGACGGCGTAGACAGTATTTATGGGGGGAACGGTAACGACCTGGTCTGGGGTGAGGTGGGGCTCGATCTGCTCTACGGAGAGGCCGGTGATGACACCCTCAAAGGAGGCAATGATGCCGACAAGCTTTATGGTGGATTGGGAAACGACCAACTCCAGGGGGAAGCAGGGAACGACTCGCTCGAAGGCAATGACGGCAACGATACCTTGGATGGTGGAGTTGGCCTCGATACGCTCTGGGGTGGAAACGGAATCGATTGGCTCTTGGGCGGAAATGAAAACGACCTCCTCTACGGCGGCGAACATGACGATTTGCTCGAGGGCGGAGCTGGCGACGACAAGTTGTACGGCGAGAATGGAAACGATCGCCTTTATGGCCAAAGCGGAGTGGACCAACTCTACGGCGGCGCCGGAATCGACGGCCTGTTCGGCGGTATTTCGACGGGCGATCGCTTGCAGGGAGATGCTGGAGCGGACCGCTTTCTGTTCTGGACAGGCACCATCTTGGCCGACTTCCTGGCTGAGGATGGCCAATTCAAACTGGTCAACACCACCAGCAGCTGGGCAGAGAAAGAGGTTTTTGTGCTGGATGGTGGCTGGCACGAGCTGCATGTACGCGTCGGCACCGCACGGATTATTCGGGATTCACTGGATAACGACCCGGTAGTTGTGAGCAAGCACAGCTCACTTAACGGGTCGCTGGCACGAAACCAGCTGCGTTCGATTACCAGTAACGGCGTCACGACCTACGACCGGGAATTGATGTTTGCCGAGTGGGACGAGAGTAACTCTACGACCAACGACCTGATGAAGTACACCTCGATTCATGAGGTAGGACACTCTTGGGATAGCTCCGAAGAGATTGGCAATCGGTTGTCCGGGCAGGGCGGGATCTGGACAAACTTTCTCGGCAAGAGCGGCTGGCGAAACACCAACCCCAACAGCAGTTCCTATACTCTCTCTGGCGATGGCCAGTGGTGGCACTTGAACTCGGCCGTATTTGTCCGCAGCTACTCCCGCCACAACCCGAGAGAAGACTGGTCGACCGTTTGGGAAATCTATTTTAATCCCAGCAAGGCAGCGGACAGGACGCGAGTTGCTACCAAGTTGGCGGTTGTGACCCAGTTGTTCGACCTGCTGTGAAACGCAGAAGATTGAGCAGCGGGCAATGCGAGCAGTGTGGCCACATTGCTTGAGCTGACACCCTCATTGATCGGTCGGGATACGGCCGCTTGGGTTGGCAGGGGAACTGCTTATCTCTGCTGCTTCAGCATCAGGCTGAGTTCAAGGACAAGCGAGACCCGAACGTGCAGGACAGGCACGAGTGGGAATTGTCGGCATCCCGGGCCCATTCACTGACGGCTCGCTGGTCAACCGCAAACTACTCGTGCCGCAAGGCTTCGATTGGGTCCATCTTGGCGGCCCGCATGGCGGGATAGATTCCAAAGACAACCCCGACGACCACCGAGATTCCAAAGGCGATCGGGAACGAGGCGGGGACCAGTTGAGGCCGCATTTCCTTGGCCACGTCGGGAAGATTGGCGTAGACGCGGGGGAAGAAGTTTTCCACGAACGCCATCCCGTTGTCGATGATCACGGGGCAGAGCAACCCGCCGAGGATTCCCGTCAGTCCACCCACGACGGAAAGGGCGATAGTCTCCACCAGAAACTGCCGGATGATGTCTCGCCGCTTGCCACCCAAGGCGCGACGGATACCGATTTCACGGGTTCGCTCGGTGACTGTCGCGAGCATGATGTTCATGATCCCGATACCACCGACGATCAAGGAGATGGCTGCAATCAGGCCCATGAACATCATGAACATCAACCGCGTTGTCTTGGCCTGCTCGAGCAGTTCATAAGGGACGATGACCGAAATGTCTTGCCGGGCCGAGTCTTTAGCCTTGAGGGTCGACTGAATCAATTCAGCCGTCCGCGGAACATCGTCAACATTCTTCACGCGGATCGTGATTTGGCTGAGCTCAAATTGTTTGCGGGAAAAACTGCCGGAGGCCATTTTGACTTCCATATCACCATAGCGCTGCTGCATCGTGGTGATTGGAATGTAGACGTCTTTGGAGAAGTCTTGGGCGGCAAGTGATCCGCCAATCGCCGCGGTCGCATTCCGCGGCTTGAGCACTCCCACGATCTTGTAGTATTCCTTGCTCTCGGGCAAAAAGATCTGTTTGTTGATCGGGTCATCAGAAGGGAAGAGGTACTGGGCCAAATCGTGGGCGAGGACGCAAACCGTCGCTCGGGACTGGATCTCGCGGTGTGTGAGAAAGTGTCCGCGGTCGACATTCAGCTTGGTGATATCGGAGTACTCGGGCGTGCAACCCACCAGCCGGCCGTCGACCGGTTTGACGTTGGCATTGTTGGTGTTGGAGAATTTTTTAACCACTTCCCGGATCGGAATGATGTCGCGAATGGTCGGGATGGTGGTCGAGAGCATTTTGAATTCAGCCCGGGTCACCCCGAAGGACTTGACCGTGCTGTTGAAGCTGACCGATTCATCAGGGGGCTGGATCGAGCGGACGATGATGTTCTCGGCTCCCAACTCCTCGATCTGCTTTTGGGCTTTCTGGCTGATTCCTTCGCCAATTGCCAGCAGCCAAATCACGCTGGCCACGCCAATGAAGATGCCGAGCACCGTTAATGCGGAACGCATCGGATGCAGCAGCAGGCTCTTGATGCCAAGTTGCCAGGTGCGAAGGAATTGCATGCGGGCTGCCGTGTGGAAGTGGTGACAACGAGGATAAGGTCAGGAAGCGAGCAGGCTCAGGAAGCAAGTTCAGGGGCCGGAGTGTCGCGGTAATCGTCAGAGTTGTAGGCAACCTTGGACAGACGCTCGGCTGAAAATACGATCCGATTCTGGTTGATCAGGTCGGTTTGGATCAGGCCGTCTTTCAGCCGAATGACTCGCTTGGCGTGGGCGGCGACGTCATCTTCGTGAGTGACCATGATGATCGTTCGGCCCTCGTCATTGAGCTTTTGGAAGATCGCGAGGATTTCCTCGGTGGTTACGGAGTCGAGGTTGCCGGTCGCTTCGTCGGCGAGGATGAAGTAGGGGTTGTTGACCAACGAGCGAGCAATCGCCACGCGTTGTTGCTGACCACCGGAAAGCTGGGTAGGTCGATGGTCGAGCCGCTCGCCCAAACCCACCATCTTGGCGAGTTTCTTGCATCGCTCACGGACTTGTCCATCGAGTCGGCCCATGTAGTAGAGCGGAACTTCGATGTTCTCCACCACGGTCAATTGCTGAATCAGGTTATAGGACTGGAACACAAAGCCGATCCGGGAGGCTCGGATTTCCGAGAGTTGGTCGTCGTTCATGGCGGCGACATTGTCTTCGCCGAGGAAAAACGAGCCGGAGGTCGGTCGGTCGAGACATCCCAGCAGGTTCAGCAGCGTACTTTTGCCCGAACCGGAGGGGCCCATGATGGCGACATAATCGCCGGCGGGGACGTCAAACGTCACCCCGCGGAGGGCCCTGACCGTCTCGCTCTTGAGGAAGTAATGCTTTTGCAGATCAACGATCCGCACAGCCGTTGTCCCAATGGCGGACTTCGAATTCGGTTGGTTCGCTGCTGAGGTCGCGGTCATTGTCCGCCTCCGCCGCCACCAAAACCGCCACCGCCGCCACCGCCAGGTCCACCGCCGCCAGCGCCGCCGCCATTCTGGAAGCGTTCCATCATCGCCTTCATTGAGGTTTCGATTTCGGCCTTGGTGATTTCGCCGTCGCTGTTGGTATCAGAGCGTTCCACGAAACCGCGAGCGCGGTCGTCGAGGGCACTCAGTTCGCTGGCATCAATCTTGTCATCCTTGTTGGTGTCGTAACGGTCCAAAGTGCGGCTGACCATGGCGTTCAGGTCCATACCGCCTCCGCCCGGCCCACCGCCGCCTGCGCCACCACGACGGCCTCCACCAGGACCGCCAGCGTTACCACCAGGTCCGCCACCACCCGGACCACCTTGAGCGGCGGCACCTGGGGCTCCACCGCCGGGTGCTCCGGCACCGGGGCCACCCTCATTGGACTTCTTGGCGGCATCAATTTCAGCTTTGGCGTTTTCCGGCAGTTCGATTTTGGATTCTGCCTGGGCAGCCGGGAGGTCCATTCGGTCCTTGTAAGCGCCCGGATTCATGACGACTTCTTCGCCTTCTTTGATTCCTTCTTTGACCCAAACGATAGAACCGTTCTCGCCGCCCACCTTCAGTTCGCGAGTTTCCCACTTGTTGAGGCCGGCCTTGACCAAGGAAAACTGCTTGTCGGCCACACCGTAGACGCATTGAATCGGAACCGTCAGTACGTTCGGCTCGTACTTGGTCTGAATGGTGCAGGATGAGTTCATGCCCGGCTTTAAGGCTTCGCTGGGGTCGAGGATTTTAATGAACACGGCATACTTTCGAATGCCCGAACCACCCCACATGTTGTTTGATTCCGCGTATTGGTTGACCTTGGTCACCACGCCCTTGAATGAGGTGTTATTGAGGGCATCCACCCGGATATCAACAGGCATGCCGCCTTCGATTTGCGTAATGCTCTGTTCATTGATGAGAGCTTTGACTTCCATCTTTTTCAAATTGGGGAGACGTAGCAGAACCTGGTTTTCGCGAACCGATGCCCCTTCAGCGAGCACCCAATCCTGGCCACCGCGGCTCGACTCCTTGCCGTAGACAACCTGGCCTTCGACTCCGGGAGGAACAATAATTTTGCAATTGGCAATTTGTTGTTGGATTTCACCCAGCTTGCTTTTTTCAACTTCCAGAGCCTCTTGATCGTTGGCAGCCTTGACCTTGGCGGCTTCGATGTCGCTGGTCAAACGAACCAGTTCTTTTTCGCGGGTGATTTTTTCCAATACTTCCAGCTTCTTCAGCCCGAGTTCCTTCAGGTTCTCGGCCTTCTTCAAGTTGTTGCTGGCCCGGGTCACCGCGAACTCATCGGCATCCTTTTGTGCTTTGGTGATGAAGCCTTTGCTGGCCAGTTTGGTACTGTGTTCCAGCACGGCTCGGGATTGGGACGCTTCCTGTTGAGCCGATGCGATTTGGGCCTCGGCATCGAAGATTTCGTTTTCGATGGTCTTCTTGGATTGGACGAAGGTGCCCTCTTCGTACTCGCGTTTGCCGGCTACCGCGGCTTCGAGCGCCGCCTTCGATTGAATTACTGCCGTTTCGGCATTGGTCAAAGCGATTTTTTGTTGCTCCAACTCTTTTTCGAAACTGGTGGCGTCCAGTTGAACGAGGAAGTCACCTGGCTTTACCAAAGTCCCTTCCTGAACGACTTTGATAACGGCAAGTGTGCCGTTACGGGCTCGGGCCACGCAGCGGATTTCCACGTTTTCGCTGCTCTGGATTTCCCCTTGGTCCAGCACTTGGGCCACGAAGTCGGCATTCTTGGCTGTGGAGAGCAGGGGGTCAAAGGCGGAATTGTTACCAGACTGCTTCTTCAAAAACAGAAACCCGAAGGCGAGGACCGCCAAGGCGGCCACAATGATCAGGATCACCGAAGCTGCAACGCCCCTGCGGCTGGTGACGCGGCTGGTGACGCGGCCGGCAACAATGTGACATGACAGCACGCCACTTGAAAAAGCGCGGTCGGACCGCAAGGGATTTGGGGAGTTGGACGTTTTTGCAGAGCTTTTCATGGCAGGTGGCCTGGATG
>Ga0164292_10003663_pt1 | contig 12551 bp, 11 predicted proteins | sample GEODES117metaG_FD_111486 | JGI IMG/M metagenome (GOLD analysis project Ga0164292, IMG submission 111486) | Eutrophic lake water microbial communities from Lake Mendota, Wisconsin, USA - GEODES117 metaG | ecosystem: Environmental > Aquatic > Freshwater > Lake | place: USA: Lake Mendota... | reverse complement strand
CGCGAAACGCCAGCAAACGGCGAGCTCCTTTGGCCTTCTCAGGGGATGAGGGACGCGCAGGAACAGCATGAGGAGATCGGCACGGTTTGGCGTGCGCGATCGCCGTCGGGCAAATCCGACAAGAGCGACAAGCGGACATGGCGTCGTTACGACCACATGGATTTCGACGTCGATCTCTTGCAGATTTTCAAATCACGGTTGCCGGATCTCAGCATGGCACCGCTGGTGGTCCTGACCACGCTGCTCGCCAATCACGGCCGGATCGTTTCAAACGATGATTTCCGTAAGGCGCTGGGAACCGAGTCACCGCAAATCGTCAAAGTCTACGTTTGCCGCTTGCGCAACCTGTTCAGGGCACATGGCGTGGATGTCGAGATATCGGTGCTCAAGGGTGGCTATGGCGTTCCTCGCGATTGCGCCAAGTCTGTTCTGATCGGTCTGGGGTTTGACGACGCGCAAGTCGGGGCCATTCTGAACTCTGCCGTGATCAGTCGTCCCGGCCGATGACGGTTGCGGTGCCTGAGATGGCAGGAGAGATGGTCAGCCGGGATGTCCGGCTGGCCACAGGATAGCCAGAACTTCCCAGTTCTTCTCGCCACCGGGCAACCGAACGCTGCGCACATCACCCAAGCGTGCACCCCGCAGGGCGCGCACGATGGGGGCGCTCCAGCCAATCAGGCCAAGGCCTGCATCCTGCTCGTCATCGCCCACCAGCGTGAGCATGCGGCGATTGTCGTCGTCATCGGCGATCTCCACCGTGCAGCCGAACAGTACGCGATCCCGCTCGGTCTGGCGGGCGGGATCGACCACCCGGGCGGCCGCCATGCGCTTGGCGAGATGGCCCAGTTCCCGGTCAATCTCGCGCAGCTTCTTGCGGCCATAGATATAATCGCCGTTCTCGCTGCGATCGCCATTGCCAGCGGCCCAGCGCACCACCTCCACGGTGGCGGGCCGATCCGTGTGGAGCAATTGCTCGTAACGGGCGCGCAGGGCCGCCATGCCGGCGGGCGTGATCGGGTTGCCCTCTGTGGTCACAGATCAAGTTGGCCCTGGTTGTTCACGGCTGCAGTTTTGCGGCGGCGGGTGGTGTCTGGCAAGCCGGCCCTGCGGCTGCCGTGTTTGGCCACAATGGCGCGGGCCGGGCCCCCGTGCGCGGGATCGCGGCGGATGGCGGTGATGGCGGCCTTGGCCTCGCGCGCCGCCTGTTCATGATCAACCAGCGGCGCCGGGTATGCGGGGCGCATCACCCTATCGTCTTGGGCCAGCCAGGGCTCATGCACAAGGGGCGTCGGCAAGTGCGCGAGTTCCGGCAGCCAGCGCCGGATGAAGTCCCCATCTGGATCCTGATCATGGCCCTGTTTCACCGGGTTGTAGATGCGCGGGATATTGGTGCCGGTGGTGCCTGATTGCATCTGCACCTGGGGCCAGTGGATGCCCGGCTCGTAATCGGTGAACAGCCGCGCCAGCGCCGCGCCGCTGTGCCGCCAATCCAGCCGCAGGTGATAGCTCGCCACTGCCATCACCATCGCCCGCATCCGGAAATTCAGCCAGCCGGTGGCATTTAGGCTGCGCATGCAGGCATCGACGAAGGGCCAACCGGTGCGCCCCTCAGCCCACGCCGCCAGCCGCGCGGCATCATGGGCTGGCAGGGCGGCATAGGCCGGGTGCAGGCAGTGCTGTTCCAGCCACGGCGCGTCTTCCAGTTTCTGGATGAAGTGGCAATGCCAGTGCAGCCGGCTGATGAAGCTGTCGATGGAACCCGTGAAGCGCGTGTCGCCAGCGTCTTTCCAGCGGAGCCGTGCGGCGGCGGCGGCGTGCAGCACTTCGCGCATCGAAAGCGCGCCCAGCGCCAGATGCGGTGACAGGCGGGAACAATGATCAGCCCCGCTGTCGGGCGCAGACATGGCCGCCCGATACGGCCGGCCGCGCTCGCTCAGAAAGCTCCTCAGCAAGGCCAGTCCTGCGCGCCTCCCGCCGCGCTGGCGGCCGGGGCAGAGGTCTGGCGCCAGGCCAAGCGCTGCCGCTTCCGGCAAGGCCTCGCTGGCGACATCGGCCATAGGGATCGCCTGCGGTGCCGGCAGTCTGGGTTCACGCATCATCGCCTCCCACCGCGCCGCCCACCCGTTGCGGTTGTTCAGCGCCCGCCACACGCCGTGCTGCTGCGCTTCATGCATGGGCACGTCGGCACCCCGTGCCCAGCGCCGCACCGCCTCGTCGCGGGCAAAGCTCCACAGATTGCCGGTTTCCTGATGGGCATGGATACCGGTGATGCCGTGCGCGGCATGGAGATCGTGCAGGATCTGCACGGCATCGCCCATCCGCACCACCAGCCGCCCGCCACGCGCGGCCAGGCTGCGGTCCAGATCGGTCAGGCTTTCAACAAGAAACGTGAACTGCCGCCCGCTGGCATCGGGCTGCTGCCACAGTTCCGGCTCGACGATGTAGAGCGGCAGCACCGGCCGCCCACTGGCGCACGCGGCGGCCAGCGGTGCATGATCATGCACGCGCAGGTCGCGCTTGAACCAGGCAATCTCCATGCGCGCTGGTGTAGCCGCTTTGTTCTGCGTTTGCGCCGGGCGACGTGTCGCATGCGTTTCGTTCAGGCCGGCTGGAGCTGGCCGATGCTGGTGGCAAACAATGTGGTGGCATCCGGCATGGGCAGGCCGTTGGCCTTGCAATCGGCGGTCAGGCGGGTCTTTTCCACCGCCATCTGCGCACCCAACGCAGCGCGATCAAGGCCGCCCTTCTTGGCCTGCGCAAACAGTCCAACCCGGGCGTGTTTTTCTTCGCCGACATGGTGGGCGATTTCTTCTCAACGGAAAAACACGAAATAGAGGATGATGATGATCGGTATTGGCACACCGAACAGCAACAGCAGGAGACTTTTGCCCATATCCGTTCCTTGCGGAGCCTATCACAGCCAATATGTTCATCAGTTCCCTTATTGATTGACAGCTTCGGAATCCACCCAACGCCTGCGACCTGATGCGCGCCGGCTTGGCAGCGGGCCTGTGACTTGGCATGGAGGCGCCGGGCAAAGGAGGCGGGCGATGGCGCTGCAACTGTACGGCATTCCGAACTGCGACACGGTGAAGAAGGCGCGCACCTTCCTGACGGCTGCCGGCGTGGCGCATGATTTTCATGATTACAAAAAGGCCGGCGTGCCTTCCGATGCGCTCGCCCGCTGGGTGGCGCGCTGGGGGTGGGAGGCGGTGCTCAACCGTGCCGGCACCACGTTCAAGGCGCTGCCCGATGCGGACAAGGCCGGGCTGGATGCAGATAAGGCCATCGCGCTGATGCTTGCCAATCCTTCGATGATCAAGCGACCGATCGTGGAAGGGGAGGGCGTGGCCCTGATCGGCTTCAAGCCTGATGCCTGGGCAGGAGCGTTCTGAGATGGCGCGCTGGTTGGTGAAATCCGAACCGTTCAAATACAGCTGGGACCACCTGAACAAGGACGGCCAGACCGCGTGGGACGGGGTGCGCAACAACCAGGCCGCGATCTACCTGCGCACCATGAAGATCGGTGACGAGCTGTTCTTCTATCACTCCAACGAAGGCCTGTGCATCGTTGGCATCGCGCAGGTTGTGGGCGAACATTTCATCGATCCCAGTGACCCCAAGGGACGCTTTCCGGCCGTGCTGGTCGGCCCGAAAGCGCCGATGCCGCGCCCCGTCACGCTCGCCGAAATGAAGGCCGAACCGCGGCTGGCCGGCATGGCGATGTTCCGCCAGTTCCGCCTGAGCGTTGTGCCGATCACCGGTGAAGAGTGGGGCGTGGTGATGGAGATGGCCGGCGCCTGAGCTGGAGCGATTTTTCGAAAAAGGACGAACGTGATGCGCCTTGCTTTGCTCGCTGCCCTTGCCGTCGCTGCTCCGGCCTTTGCCGCCACCCACCAGCTCAAGCCCACCCCGCAAACCGTGGCGTGGGGCCATTATGATGCCGCCGACAAGCCGGTGCTGACCATCAGATCGGGGGATACCGTGGTGATGCACACGCTGCTCACCAACAGCCCCATTGGCCTGGAACGGGCCGGGGTTGCACCGCACGATATCGAACCGGAGTTGCGCGCCGTGTTCGACGGCGTGCCGCTCTCCGCGCGCGGGCCCGGCGGGCATATCCTCACCGGGCCGATCGCCATCGAAGGCGCCGAACCCGGCGACACGCTGGAAGTGCGGATCAGGAAGATCGATCTCGCCATCCCCTACAGCTACACGTCGTTCCGGTACGGCGCCGGTTTCCTCACCGACGATTTCCCTTATTCGCGCATCAAGATCGTACCTCTTGACCGCGAACGCATGGTCGGCAAGTTTGGCCCCGGCATCGAGGTGAAGCTGGCGCCGTTCTTTGGCAGCATGGGCGTGGCGCCGCCCGCCACCTTCGGCCGGGTGGATTCGGCCCCGCCCGGCATCAACGGCGGCAACATGGATGATAAATCGCTCGTGGCCGGCACCACTTTGTTCCTGCCGGTCTATGTCCCCGGTGCGCTGTTCCAGGCCGGCGATGGCCACGCCGCGCAAGGCAATGGCGAAGTGACGATCACCGCGCTGGAAACCTCGCTAATCGGCACGTTCGAATTCATCCTGCACAAGAAGACCGCCACCCCTTATCCGCGCGCTGAAACGCCCACCGCCTATATCGCGATGGGTTTCGATGATGATCTGAGCAACGCCACCCGCAAGGCCGTGCGCAACATGATCGATTTCCTGGTGACCGCCAAAGGCATGACCCGCGACGATGCCTATATGCTGATCAGCGTTTCGGGTGACGTGGAGATCACCGAACTGGTGGACCGCAACAAGGGCGTGCATGTCGTGCTGCCCAAATCGGTGTTTGTCGCCCGATAGCGGGCGCCGATATGGGGCGCGCTAGCCCCGTTCTGCCAACGTGGCCAGATTGGCTTCGTGCCCGGCACGGCTGAGGCGATAGCGCGACACGGCGAAGATCATCAGCGCCCACACCAGCCAGATCGCCGGCACATAGGTCGCGCCCAGCTGCCACAGGCTGGACTCGGGAACCTGGCTTGGATTGGCGCCTTTGGGGAATTGCGCCAGGGTCAGCACGAAGCTGGCGGCCATCACGCCCAGGCCCTGCACGACCTTGCGGATGAAGGTGTTGGCGGCAAAGAAAATGCCCTCGTTGCGCCGGCCGGTGCGCACTTCAGCCTGTTCGACGAGATCGGCCAGCATCGAGGCCGTGAGCGCTTGGAAACAGATGATCAGGCCAACATCGATCATGGTGACGAAGAACACGATCCAGAAGATCGCCGGATCGCCGTTGGGCGGCAGCAGCCCGAACAGCCGCAGGATGATCGGCAGCGGCAGCACGATACCGGCCAACAGCCCAATCACCACGGCCCCGCGCTGCTTGCCAAGCGTGCGGCTGACCACCGGTGACATCGCCCCGCCGATGGCGGCAGAAAGGAACACGCTCATGGTGATCAGCCCGATCTGTTCGGAACTGAAACCCCAGAAATAGGCTGAGAAATAGAAGCTGAGCGAAGCCGAGATGCCGGTGGCGATGGCGCCGAACAGCGCCGCCATGAACAGCGCGGAGAAATCGCGATTGGCGATGGTTTCGAAAATCTCGCCGAAGATCGCCTTCAGGCCCAGCGCGCGCTGGGCCGGGGCAGCGCGCAGATGCTTGATGTGGCTGTGCGTGCCCAGCGCGGAGACAATGATCGCCACGAAGATCAACGCCGAAGCGATCAGGCCATAGAGCTGATAGGAATCGCGGTTGAACTGGCCGTTGGGGATAGCCGCTGTGACAAAGGCCGGGAAGATCAGGGTGAAATTCGCCACCGTCATGATGCTGCCGATCACCCAGGCAAAGAACAGCCGCCAGCCGAACAGCGCGCTGCGTTCATCATAGCTGCGCGCCAGTTCTGGCCCGAGCGCGGTGCTGGGAATTTCATAGAAACTGATGCTGATGCGGATCAGCGTGGCCAGCCCCAGAAGATACCAGAACAGCGAAGTCTGCGACCAGCCGGCTGGCGGATCCCAGATCAGGAAATAGGTCGCAGCGGTGGGCAGCGCCGAAGCATAGAGGAACGGGTGCCGCCGCCCCCAGCGCGAGCGCAGATTATCCGACCAATAACCGATGACCGGATCGGCAACCGCATCGATCACCAGCGCGATGGTGATGGCCAGGCCCACCAGCCGCGCATCCACCCCGATCACCTGACTGTAGAACAGCAGCAGGAAATAGCTGAAGCCACCATCCTTGACGCCATAGGCACCGGCGCCAAAGCCATAGGCGATGCGCGTCCCCAGGCCCGGCTTGTCGGGATGTTCGGCTGCAGCTGCTGCCATGCTGATCGTCCCCTTGGCGTTGCCGATCATGCGCCGGCGTTGGCCACTTTGTGCTGCACTATCAGCGGGGAAGGGCGGCCTGTAAAGCCGGTCTGACCGCCGCCTTCAGCCTGTGCGCTGCCAAGGCGATCGGATCGTACGGTCGGCAGCCAAGCAGTCTGGTTGATGTGCAGGGGCCGGGGGGGTAAAGGCCCGGCCATGAGCACCACCTTCACGCTGGACACCGCAACAAGCCGCGCCCACCCGGTGCCGGAGCCGGTACGGCGCTTGACCGTACCCGCCATTCAGAAGCGCAAGGGCGGTGAGCCGATCGTGATGCTCACGGCTTACACCGCGCGCATGGCGCAGCTGCTCGATCCGCATTGCGATCTGCTGCTGGTCGGCGATTCGCTGGGGCAGGTGATCTATGGCCTCGATACGACGGTGAAAGTGTCGCTCGACATGATGATCGCGCACGGCGCCGCAGTGGTTCGTGGTTCCTATCGCAGCGTGGTGGTGATTGATCTGCCGTTCGGTTCCTATGAAGAAAGCCCGCAGGCCGCCTTCCGCACGGCGGCGCGTGTGATGCAGGAAACCGGTGCGGCGGCGGTGAAGTTGGAAGGCGGCGCGGTGATGGCGCCCACGGTGAAGTTCCTTAGTGAACGCGGCATCCCGGTGATGGCGCATGTCGGCCTCACCCCGCAGGCGGTCAATGCGCTGGGCGGCTATGGCGCGCGCGGGCGCAGCGAAGCTGAAGCGGCCAAGATCCTGGATGATGCCAAGGCCGTGGCCGAGGCCGGCTGCTTTGCGCTGGTGGTGGAAGGTGTGGTGGAGCCGCTGGCGGTCGCCATCACGCAGGCCGTGGCCTGCCCAACGATCGGCATCGGCGCTTCGCCCACCTGTGATGGCCAGGTGCTGGTGGTGGACGACATGTTGGGCATGTTCGAACGCGTACCGCGCTTTGTCGAACGCTTCGACGATCTGGCCGCGCGGATTTCCGATGCGGCGGCGCGCTATGCCGGCTCCGTGCGGGAACGGCGTTTTCCGGGTGATGCGCAGCTCTATCGGTAAGTCTTTACCTTTGATGCGCTGTCGGGCATTCACGCCCCGGCAAGAGTGGCGATGCCATTCCCACGCTTGAGGAGCTTGACGACCTTGGCCAACACGCCTGCCAATCCCGAAGATGCCTTTCTGCGTGAAGTGGACGAGGAATATCGCCGCTCGCAGCTCGCGAACTTGTGGAAGCGGTTTGGCACGCTGGCCATTGCCGCGCTGATCCTGGCGCTGGCTGGCCTTGCCGGCTGGCTGTTCTGGCAGGACAGGCAGGAAAAGGCCGCTGGCGAAGCCGGTGCCGCGCTGACCCGCGCCATCGAGCAGCTTGAAGTGGGCGATGGCGCCCGTGCCCGCCCGGTGCTGGAAGCGATGACCCGCGATGGCCCCGGTGCCTATTCGGGGCTGGCCCGCATGGTGCTGGCCAATGATGCGCTGGCTGGCGGTGACAAGCCCAAGGCCCGCGGCCTGTATGACGCCGTGGCAAACGATAGCGCGTTGCCGCAGCCGCTGCGCGATGCCGCTCTGGTGAAGGCGGTGCGCGTTGGTTTTGATCAGATGCGCCCGGCCGAGGTGGTGGCAAAGCTGAAGCCGCTGGCGGTGCCGGGCAATGCCTGGTTCGGCGTGGCCGGTGAACTGGTGGCGGTGGCCCATTTCAAGGATGGCAAGCCGGAACTGGCCAAGCCGATCCTGATCGCCTTGGCCAAGGATGAATTGCTGAGCCCGTCCTTACGCAGCCGCGCGGCGCAGCTGGCGATTGCCGCCGGGGTAGATATCGCGACGCTGGGCATCAACACCCAGCCGGCGAAATGAGGGACAACAGGTGAACAACCGCAGCACAGTCCGCACCGTCGCCATCGTGGCCATGGCCAGCCTCGCGCTGGCCAGCTGCGGCGTTTTCAAGAAGGGGGGTGGCAGGTCCCGCACCCCGACCATCGGCGAGCGTATGCCGATCCTCAGTTTTGAAACCCGCGTGGAAGCGGAGACCGAGCTGAAGGATCTGGCCATCGTGCTGCCGCCGCCGGAAACCAATGCGGAATGGGCCCAGCCGGGCGGTTCGGCCGCGAAAGTTGGCGGCCACCTCGTGCTGGCCGAACAGCCAGCGCAGGCGTGGAGCGCCAGCATCGGCAAGGGCAGCAGCGGCACCGCGCGCCTTAACGCCGCGCCGGTGGTGGGCGCCGGCAAGGTTTTCACCGTCGACGTCGGCGGCCAGGTCAGCGCCTTTGATGCCAAATCCGGCGCCGTGGCGTGGCGCGTCACCGTGAAGGTTCCCAAGCGCGGCAGCCGCGCGGCCTTTGGCGGCGGTGTCGCCTATGGCGATGGCCGGGTCTATGTTGCCACCGGCTATGGTCTGGCGCTGGCCTATGACGCCGAAACCGGCAAGCAAGTGTGGGAACGCCCGCTGGTGCAGCCGCTGCGCGGTGCGCCCAGTGTTTCGGGCCCGCGGGTGTTTTTCCTGAGCCAGGACAATCAGCTGCACGCGCTCGACGGTGCCACCGGCGAGATCAGCTGGACGGTGCCCGGCACGGTGGAGCCGGCCTGCATCCTGGGCACGGGCGCGCCGGCGGTATCGCTGGATACGGTGGTGGCAGGTTTCTGCTCGGGTGAACTGAAGGCGCTGCGCGGTGAAACCGGCCGCACCGTTTGGGAAGACCAGTTGGCTCGGACCGGCCGATCGACCGCAATGGCGGCGCTGGCCGATATCGATGGTTCGCCGGTGATCGATCGTGGCCGGGTGTTTGCCGTGGGCCATGGTGGCCGCATGGTCGCGCTGGAACTGGCGACCGGCCAGCGCGTGTGGGAACGCAACTTCGCCGGCGTGTGGACGCCGTGGGCGGCTGGTGAATTCCTCTATCTCGTCACCGTGGATGGCGAAGTGCTGTGCATCACCCGCAGCGAAGGCAAGTTGCGCTGGGTCAGCCGGCTCGCCCGCTTCAAGAAGGACAAGCCGGGCAAGAACGGCAAGCCAGGCACGCAGAAGGGGCCGATCCTGTGGGCCGGGCCGGTGCTGGCCAGCGAACGGCTGTGGGTGGCCAGTTCCAATCGCGAACTGGTGGCGCTTGATGCCTATGAAGGCAAGCGCGTGTCCAGCATCAAGCTGAAGGCCGAAGCCTATCTGCCGCCGGTGGTGGCAGGCGGCATGATGTACATGCTCACCGACGATGGTTCGCTGACAGCCTATCGTTAATGGCCGCGCGCTGCTAAAGCGCGCGGCATGTCCTCTGCCAACATTCTCGATTTCGACGCCGACGCGCCGCGCGTGGCCATCGTCGGCCGCCCCAACGTCGGCAAATCCACCCTGTTCAACCGGCTGGTCGGCCGCCGCCTGGCGCTGGTTGATGATCAGCCCGGCGTGACGCGCGATCGCCGCGAAGGGTCGGCCAGCCTGTTCGATCTGAACTTCGTCGCGGTGGATACCGCTGGTTTCGAAGACGGCAGCGAGGAAAGCCTGTCGGGCCGCATGCGCGCCCAGACCGAGGCTGCCGTCGGCCGCGCCACGGTGGCGCTGTTGGTGTACGACGCCCGCGCCGGGGTGACGCCGATGGATCGGCATTTCGCCGCCTGGCTGCGGCGCAGCGGTTTGCCGATGGTACTGGTGGCCAACAAGGCTGAAGGCATGCAGGCCGAAACCGGTATCAACGAAGGCCATGAGCTGGGCTTTGGCGAACCCATCGGGCTTTCGGCCGAACATGGCCTGGGCTTGGCTGATCTCTATCAGGCGCTGGCGCCGTTCCTGGCCGAAGCCCCTGTTGCCGAGAGCGAAGATGATGACGCGCCGCCTGCCGACGAAGACAGTGAAATCCCGGAACCCCCGCCCGGCCCGCTGAAGCTCGCCATCGTCGGCCGCCCCAATGCCGGCAAGTCGACTCTGATCAACAAGCTGCTGGGTGAACAGCGCCTCGTCACCGGGCCGGAAGCTGGCATCACCCGCGATTCCATCGCCATCGATTGGGACTGGGTGGACCGCGACGGCAATGTGCAGCACGTCCGCCTGATCGACACTGCGGGTCTCAGGAAACGCGCCAAGGTCACCGACAAATTGGAAAAGCTGTCGGCCGCCGATACCAAGCTGGCCATCGATTTCGCCGAAGTCGTGGTGCTGCTGCTCGATTCAACGCTGGGCCTGGAGGCGCAGGATCTGCGCATTGCCGACAAGGTGCTTTCCGAAGGCCGCGCGCTGATCATCGCACTCAACAAATGGGATGCCGCCCACGACCAGAGCCGCCTGTTCCAGGGCGTGAGGAGGGCGCTGGACGATGGTCTGAGCCAAGTGAAGGGCGTGCCCTTGCTCACCTGTTCGGGTGCCACCGGCAAGGGCCTCGACACGCTGATCGAAGTGGCGATGACGACGCGCCAGCGCTGGTCGCGGCGGGTGCCGACGTCCGCGCTCAACCGTTGGTTCGAAACCGCCACCGATCGCAACCCGCCGCCGGCACCGGGCGGCGTGCGCATCAAGCTGCGCTATGTCACGCAGGTCGCGACGCGGCCGCCCACCTTCGTCGTGTTCGGCAACCGCACCGAAGGTTTGCCGGCCAGCTATGCCCGCTATCTCACCAACAGCCTTTCGACCGATCTGGATTTTGGCGGCTTGCCGATCCGACTGACGTTCCGCGGCGGGCGCAACCCATATCACAAGAAATAGGGGCTGCCGGCCCCGGACACAGGCAAGGGGCGGAATGGGGGCAAGGCGCAGACCAGCGGTGCAGCCACCAGCTTCCAGACTGAACAACTGGGCCTGCTCACCGGTATTGATTGGTCGCGCGACACGCTGACCGTGGGCGGCATGTTCCACTACACGACGACGAATGTTGAATTCGGCGTCCTGGGTGGCAGCAGCCGGGTGGAAAGCGTTGGCGGCACCGTCTATGCGGGCTGGCGTCAGCAGGACTCCGGCTTTGTGATCAACGCCGGTGTCAGCTTGGCCGGCGCCCGCACCAACGGCAGCCGTGCCATCACCCTGGCTGGCTTCACCCAGTCACTGGCAGGCAGTACCACCGGCACCACCTACCAGGTGTTTGGTGAACTGGCCTTTGATCTGGCCAAGGGCACAAACACGCGGATCGAACCGTTCGTGCGCAATGCCTATATCGGGGCCGATATTAAGGCGCTCACCGAAACCGGCGGTATCGCCGCCCTCACTGCGCCGCGCGGATCGTATAGCATCAATGTGACCAACGCCGGTATGCGCTTTGGCACGGCCCTGAACGGCAAGATTGATGTGAACGCCAGCGCGGCCTGGCAGCGCACGTCGGGTGCCCGCGAAGCAGCGACGCAGATCGGTATCCCGGCGGTCGGCCAACTGGCCAACATCCGCTCGGTCAGCATCGACAAGGATGCCCTGCTGCTGCAGGCTGGGCTTGGTGCCAACTTGTCCGACAAGATCCGGATCGGCGTCGATTACTCGGGGCTGATCGGCGCACGCAACGACGATCACGGCGGTCGCGCCACCCTGAACTTCGCATTCTGATCGCGAAGCCTCCAAGGCCGAACAAGCGAACGGCGGTCCCTTCGGGGGCCGCCGTTTTGCTTTTGGCCGGGAACACCCTGCTTCGACCTGCCACACAGGGCAGGGGCCGCCTGGCGCGCATTGTGCCATTGACCGGTAACCCCTTGCCTTCCTATCGGAACCCGCATGACCTTTGCCGCCAACTTCATGTCCGACAACGCTGCCGCTCCCTGCCCGGAGGTGTTGGCCGCGCTTGCCGCCGCCGCTCCGGCCCAGAACGCGGGTTATGACGGAGATGACTGGTCTCGCCGACTCGATGCGCTGTTCTCCACGCTGTTCGGGCGGGAATGCATGGCCCTGCCGGTCAGCACCGGTACGGCCGCCAATGCGCTGGCGCTGGCTTGCCTGGTGCCGCCGTGGGGCGCGGTGGCCTGCCATACCGAAGCGCACATCCATGTCGATGAATGCGGCGCGCCGGAATTCTACACTGGTGGTGCCAAGCTGATGCTGTGCGCGGGCGATCACGGCAAGCTGACGCCCGCCGGGTTGGACGCCGGCCTCGCCAGCCACCGCAATGATGTGCACCAGGTGCAATTGTCGGCGCTGTCGATCACCCAGGCCACCGAATGCGGCACGGTCTACGTCCCGGCGGAAATCGCCGCGCTCACCGCTCACGCTGCCGCCAAGGGTTGGCGCGTACACATGGATGGCGCGCGTTTCGCCAATGCCGTGGCGCAATTGGGCTGTAACCCAAGCGAAATGG
>Ga0164292_10003662_pt1 | contig 12552 bp, 7 predicted proteins | sample GEODES117metaG_FD_111486 | JGI IMG/M metagenome (GOLD analysis project Ga0164292, IMG submission 111486) | Eutrophic lake water microbial communities from Lake Mendota, Wisconsin, USA - GEODES117 metaG | ecosystem: Environmental > Aquatic > Freshwater > Lake | place: USA: Lake Mendota, Wisconsin... | reverse complement strand
GAAGGCGACGGTGGCGTTGGTGACGATGTCGCCAGCGACCGAACCGAAGGTCGTCCCGTCCCCGATCCGCAGCACGCCATCCGAAACGGTCGTCGTGCCGGTGTAGGTGTTGTCGGCAGCGAGCGTGAGGCTGCCCCCACCGAGCTTCGTGAGCGTGTTACCGCCATCGAGCGCCGTGCTGAACACGACCTGTTCGTAGTTCGTGTCGATCCGAAAATCCTGTCCGCCTGAATTCGTGAACCGGTCGGAATAATCGGTGGTGTTGGCGAATGAGAAACGAAGCGTACCGCCGGAAAACTCGATCGGGCCACTGCCGCCGAGCGCGTCGAGCGAGCCCACTTCGAGCGCGCCGGCCTCGAGGGAGATGCTCCCACCGGAGAGCTCATTGTTGCCGGTGAGCGCGAGCGTGCCGCTGCCGATCTTCGCGAGTGAAGAGGCCCCTCCGCCGCTGATGATGTCGCCAGCGAACGTCACCGACTGGCCATTGGTGTCGATCTTGAAGGCCTGGTTTGCATCAGTGCTGAAGCGGCCGGAGTAGTCGGTCGTGTTGCTCGCCGTGAATTGGAGCGTGCCGCCGCCGAACGCGATCGACCCGCCACCGTCGAGAGCGCTGCCGCTTCCGAGCGAGAGCGTGCCGGCGGTGAGCGTGGTCGTGCCGTCGTAGGTGTTGTTGCCGGAAAGCGTGAGCGTGCCGCTCCCGAGCTTCTCGAGCGACCCGCCGGCGCTCGACAGGTCGCCGGCGAACGTGACGTCTCGGCCATTCGTGTCGATCTTCACGTCCTGACTCGGGGCGGTGCTGAAGCGGGCGGAATAGTCGGTCGCATTCGCCGACGAGTACCGCAGCGCCCCCCCTTCGAACGAGATCGTCCCGGAACTCCCGAGCGCCCCGCTGCTCCCCACCTCGAGCGTGCCACTCTGGATCCGAGTCACCCCGGTGTAGGTGTTGGTACCGCCGAGCGTGAGCGTGTTCGCGTTCAACTTGACGATGTCGCCGGTGCCCGAGATCTGCCCGCTGTAGGTCGTGTCACCTGAACGATCGAACTGCACCCGTGCGTTGTTTTGCACGACGAGGTCGCCAGCGATCGAGCCGGAGATCCGCAAGGTGTGCTCCGTGACGGTCGTCGTGCCTGTGTAGGTGTTGTCCGCCTCGAGCGACAGCGTGCCCTCACCGGACTTCACGAGCGAACTGCCGGCACCGGCGATGACCGACGCGAGCGTCACGTTCTCGCCGTTGGTATCGAGCTTGAATTGCTGGTTGCCGCTCGAGTTGAAGCGGTTGGAGTAGTCGTTGAGGTTGTCCACAGTGAACTGGAGCGTGCCGCCACCGAAGGAGATCGTGCCGTCCGGCCCGATCGCGCCAGCGTTACCCAACACGAGAACGCCGTCATTGATCGACGTCCCGCCCGTGTACGAGTTCCCGGCGGAAAGCGTGAGCGTGCCCGAGCCTTCCTTGACGACCACGCCGCCTCCACTGATCGTGGAGGAGTGTTCGTACTCGCCCGTGCGGTCAAAGACGAGCGTGCCCTCGTTGGCGAGGTTTGAGTCGAATTCTCCAGCATTGCCGCCGTTACCGATCTGGAGCGTGCCGCCGGACGACAGGTCGATGGAGCCCCCATCACCCAAGGACAAGGTCCCGCCGACGATGACGGTCCCGCTGTTTCTGATCGTGAGCGAACCGGTGCCGTCGCCACCGACGGTGAGATTGCCGCTGTTGGTCCAAGTGCCGGCACTCACCACGGCCGTGCCGTTGCTGCCCGCCTCTACGCCGATCGTCCCCGACCCGCTGTTCACCGCGCCTCCGGCGAGGGTGAGCGCACCGATCCCTCCCGCCGTGCCGAGGACGAGGCCATTCGTGGTTGTCCACGTGCCGCCGTTGATGAGGGCACTGCCACTGCTCCTGTCTTGGTTGCCGATATCCGACACCCCTGTGCCGATGGTCGAAGAGAGCGAACTGACGCTTCCGCCATCCAATTGAAAAACACTGTTGGCCCCCGTGGACGCGACCGTCAGCGCACCACTCCCCGTCAACGTTCCCGAACTGACCGTCAAAAAGCTGGTCACATCCTGCCCCGATCCGATCGAGGCAGCGCGGATCGCCACGCTCCCACCGGACAGGGTCATCGAGCCAGCGCCGCCATCGACGCCGACGCGGAGATCACTCGAGGCGTGGCTGATCGAACCGCCCGTTGTGACCTCGATCAAGCCGCCGTCGGTGACACTCGTGCCCCCCGCATAGGTGTTCGTGCCGGCGATGACGAGCGTCGCCGGACTGTTGAACCGCAGGGCGCCGGTGCCGGAGAGATTGCTCGTCATCGTGCCGACGGCGCCGATGGCTGCTGCACCGCCCGTGTAGGTAAACGTCGCCGTTCCGGTGAGGACGCTGTTTCCCACGATCGACGGCGTACCAGTCGACGCATCGACGGAGACGGTCCCCGTCGTCGTTCCGGAGAGCGTCGTCGTCTGGGCGACTGCCAGCGACGGACTCACGGCGATGATGCCGACGAGCGTAAGCGCCAGAGAGCAGGAGAAGGCCACGACGCGGCACCATGCCCCGGATCCCGCCGGGCGCCGAAAGAGGTGAGTTGCAGGACGTTGCGCCATGGCCAAAGGCCCTCTGAAAGAATGTGAGCAGGGTTCTTGTTCTACAGCCCGGCGCGCTCAAATCCATGCGTCGATCGACATCTGTCGGAATTGTGGTGCCCTCATGGACGGAAAGCGCAACACGACCTACAGTTCGCGCAACCGAACCCGCCGAGCGCTGCCGCTGTCGGGGGGGATCGCGGATCTCGCCCGCCGCGCTCAGCCTTCGGAGGCAGCGTCGATCCGCGCGAGGATCGTGCAGAGAATCTCCCGATCGCTGTCGGGACGGCGCGGGCTCCCGGGAAAAGGATCGTCGCAACCGATCCAGCCACGGGCTTTGAGCACCTGCGCCATCGAGTGCTTGTAGGCAGGCACCGGCGTGCGGAAGGCGAAGCTGCCGAGGGCCTGCAGCGCGTCATCGAGCTCGTGGAAGCGGAGGTCGCCGGCCAGCATCCAGGCATCGCGCCTGGCGAACGCCTCGGGGGCCGCGGTCGACAATCCGAGCAGCCAATCGCTCCCGAAACGGACCATGTCGATCGCCAGGTCGTTGCCGGTGAACACATGGAAGCCGGGGCGTTCCCGATCGCGGAGCGACAGCCGCTCCCATTCGAGCCGGCGCGACAGGGACGAATGCTTCGCCCCGAGGCAGTTGGGGATGTGGACGAGATCCGCATAGGCCTCGAGGGAGAGGATCCGGCCGGCGGGATGGAACGCCGTCGAGAGCTCGAAGCCGATGAACGCCGGCAGGCGCCCGGCAAGCGTTTCGACCCGCTCGATCGTCTCGGCGTCGCTGCCGGCATTGAGACCGAAGGAAGGAAAGAGGACCGGCGTCCCGCCGACCGCGAGGATCGGCTCGCACTCCGCCAGATACCCGCGCTCGTCGAAGGCATCGACAGGCCCGTCGACGACACAGGCACCGGCGACGAGGTCTCCGGGCACGGCCGGGCCGATCACGTCACGGGCCAGCGCGAGGGCACGACGGCGCGACGCCCCGTCGAGGAGATGGACGTAGCCGGTGTCCATGTTCACCGCCGGCACGATCCCCGCAGCGACGGTGCGGGCGACGTGCGCGGCGAATCCGTCCCAGTCGATCGCCCCGGAGTCATCGACCGGGAGGAGGACGGCAGAGATTCCCTTGATCGGCCGGTGCCCCCCGGCTTTGGGCGTCTCTGAGAAAGCCCCGGCTGCGGTGAGCGGACCTCGCATGCCGCGTTCCTTCAGGCCGACGGGCGGCGGGGACGATCGCGTTCGGCCTCGGCGATCCGCAGATCCTCGTCGACCATCATCGCCACCAACTCGGCGAACCCGACGCGTGGTCGCCAGCCGAGCTCGCGTCGCGCCTTCGCCGAGGAGCCGCGGAGGAAGTCGACCTCGGCGGGGCGGAAGTAGCGGGGATCGACCTCGACATGTTCGCGGTAGTCGAGCCCCAACCGGGCGAACGCCATCTCGCAGAACTCGCGGACGGAGTGCGTCTCGTCGGTCGAGATCACGTATTCATCCGGCTTCGGCTGCTGGAGCATCAACCACATCGCTTCGACGTAGTCGCCGGCGAAGCCCCAGTCGCGCCGCGCGTCGAGATTCCCCAGCTGGAGCTTCTCCTGGAGCCCGAGTTTGATCCGGGTCGCGGCCCGCGTGATCTTCCGCGTCACGAACGATTCCCCACGCCGCGGGCTCTCGTGGTTGAAGAGGATCCCGCAGCAACTGAACAGCCCGTAGCTCTCGCGGTAGTTGATCGTGATCCAGTGGGCGTAGAGCTTGGCCACGCCGTACGGCGACCGGGGGTGGAAGGGGGTCGATTCATCCTGGGGCGTCGAGGCCACGAGCCCGTACAATTCCGAGCTCGACGCCTGGTAGAAGCGGATCTCCTCGCCGGTGGCCTGCTGCTGGTCGCGGATCGCCTCGAGGATCCGCAGTGCCCCGAGCGCGGTGACGTCGGCGGTGTAGGTCGGCTGGTCGAAGCTCACCCCGACATGGCTCTGGGCGGCGAGGTTGTAAATCTCGGCCGGCCGGACCTCGCGGACGATCCGCGCGAGCACGCTGCCGTCGGCCATGTCGCCGTCGTGGATCACCAGCCGCGGGGAGGGCCCGAGCGTCTCGCCGCGAAGGTGCTCGATACGCTGCGAACCGACGGCGCTCGACCGGCGCACGATCCCGTGGACCTGATACCCCTTCCCGAGGAGAAACTCGGCAAGATAGGAGCCGTCCTGGCCGGTGATGCCGGTGACGAGCGCACGTTTCAACGGGTGGATCCCCTGGATACCCGGAGCCACCCCGGGCCGATACGACGCTCGGAAACTACCACCCCCCTCGCGCATGGACAAGCCACGGGCGACCGCCGCCGTCTCCCGCCTTCGCCGGCAGGGCCCGGCATCCGGGGCTGGGACTTCCCCCGCCGGGGGCGTATCGTGAGACTCCTCCCAGCCACCTTCCCACCGGCCAGATTTCCCACCGGCCAGAGCAGGGGCCCCACGCCGATGTTCCCCCGGATCGCCCGCTTCCGCACCGCCGACACGCTCCGGGCCCATCTGGCCTCGATCGGCTGTGGGCTGCCGATCGACGACACGATTCTTTCGGCTGCCGATGGCTCCCCGCTCGCCGATACGCTCGCGATCGCCGATCGAGTCGTCGGGAACCGTTGGTGCATCCACCCCATGGAGGGCTGGGACGCGACCACCGCCGGCCTCCCCACCGACACGCTCCTGCGGCGCTGGCGTCGGTTCGGGGTCAGCGGCGCCAAGCTCGTGTGGGGGGGAGAGGCGGTGGCAGTGGTCGCCGAGGGGCGGGCCAATCCCCGCCAGCTCCTCGCGCCGGCGCTCGGCTCGAAGGGATTGCGCCAACTCCTCGACGCCGTTCGCTCCTCCCATCGGGAGGCCCATGGCGACGACGGCGATCTCCTCGTCGCGCTCCAGCTGACCCACTCCGGCCGGTTCTCCCAGCCCGACATCGGCCCACGGCAGCCACGGGTCGCCTTCCACCACCCGATCCTGAGCGCCCGGCACGGCACGCCGCTCGACCCCGCGAGTGTCCTTGCCGACGCCGAGATCGAGCGTCTCCTCGACGCCTACGTCGCCGCCGCGCGGGATGCGGCTACCGCCGGTTTCGACATGGTCGATCTCAAAGCCTGCCACGGCTACCTCGTCCACGAGTTCCTCGCGGCGCGACGCCGTGACGGCCGGTATGGCGGTGACTTCGACGGCCGGACGCGGCTCCTCCGTGAACTCGTCGGCCGGGTTCGCGAGGCCTGCCCAGGCCTTCTCGTCGGCGTTCGACTGTCGCTGTTCGACACGATCCCGTGGCACGGCGTCGACGGTCGCGGCGAACCGTGGCCGCACGCCGGCGGCGGTGAGTACGACTGCGGCTTCGGGGTGAATCCCGACGAGCCGACAGGGATCGATCTCGACGAGCCGATCCGGCTCATCGCCCGTCTCCATGACCTCGGCGTCGCGGCGTTCAACCTCACCGCCGGGTGCCCCTACGCCAATCCGCACGTCACCCGTCCGGCGGCCTTCCCCCCGAGCGACGGCTACCCGCCCCCGGAGGATCCGCTCGTCGGCGTGTGGAGGCAGATCGACGCGGCCCGGCAGGCGAAGGAAGCGGTGCCGGGCGCGGTGATGATCGGATCGGCCTACACCTATCTCCAGGATTGGCTTCCGCAGGCAGCGCAGGCGGTCGTCCGCCGCGGGTGGATCGACGGAGTCGGAATCGGCCGGATGGTGCTCTCCTATCCGACGCTCCCCGCCGACACCCTCGCCGGGCAGGGCATGCGTCACCGATCGATCTGCCGCACGTTCAGCGACTGCACGACCGCCCCGCGCCGGGGGCTGCGGAGCGGCTGCTATCCGCTCGACGACGCCTACAAGACCCTCGAGCCGGACGCGACCGCGATGAAGCAGATCGGCCGCGCGGCCGATCCCACACCTTGACCCCGCAGATCGCCGGACGCGCATGGAACAGTTCCTCGAACGGCTCTTCGCGTGGTGGATCCACCTCTGGCCGCACCTCGTCACCCTGGGCATCGTTCTCATCGACGTCGTCCTCTCGGCGCATGCGATCCTCACGAAGCGCGACACCCGGTCGACGATCGCGTGGGTGGGGCTGATCTGGTTCTCCCCGGTCTTCGGCGCCGTCGCCTACACGCTCCTGGGTGTCAACAGGATCCGTTCCCGGGCCACCCGCCTCCGCGCCGGCACGGCGCGGGTCAGGCACGAGCTCGCCTCCGTCACCCTCGGGGAGCGACGGCTCACGGAGGCGATCGGGCCGCCGGAGTCGCCACTGCGGTCGCTGGCGGTGCTCGTGGAAAACGTGACCGACCGTCCGCTCACCGACGGCAACACCATCGAGCCGCTCGACGGCGGCGATGTCGCCTACCCGGCGATGCTCGCGGCGATCGCGGAGGCCGAGCGGAGCATTGGCCTCGCCTCCTACATCTTCGACAACGACCGCACCGGCCGGATGTTCGTCGAAGCACTCGCCGCCGCGGTCCGGCGCGGCGTCGCCGTGCGCGTCCTCGTCGACGGCATCGGCTCGACCTATTCACGCCCCACGATCCTCGGCCTCCTCGAGGCGGCGGGGGTTCCGGCAGCGACGTTTCTCCCCACCGGCGTCCCGTTCTATCTCCCCTACGCGAACCTGCGCAACCACCGCAAGATCCTCGTCGTCGACGGCCGGGTCGGCTTCACCGGCGGGCTCAACATCCGCGACGGCTGCTGGCTCTCCCATACCCCGTCCCATCCGGTCCGCGACATGCATTTCCGAATCCGCGGCCCGGTCGTTACCCAGCTGCTCGAGGTGTTCGCGGAGGATTGGCAGTTCGCCGCCGGCGAGGCGCTCGACGGCGACGGCGCGGACGACGCACCATGGCGCCCCACGCCCGCCCCCGTCGGCTCGAGCCCGGCACGCGGGATCCGCTTCGGCCCCGACGATCCGGACGTCGGCCGGATCCGGTTGGTGATCGTGGCGGCGCTCGCAGCGGCGCAGCGCCGGGTGCGGATCATGACCCCGTACTTCCTCCCCGACGACGCGATCTGCCAGGCGCTCGACGTGGCGGCGATGCGCGGCGTCGAGGTCGACATCGTCATCCCCGGCAAGAACAACCTCTCGCTCGTCGGTTGGGCCACCACGTCGATGCTCTGGCAGGTCCTCGGCCGCGGCTGCACGGTCTGGCACTCGCCCCCGCCGTTCGATCACACGAAGCTCATCGTCGTCGACGACGCGTGGGCGATGTTCGGCAGCGGGAATTGGGACGAGCGGAGCCTGCGGCTCAATTTCGAGTTCAACGTCGAGACCTACGACCGTGACCTGTGTGCCAGCCTCGGCCGGCACATCGGCGACGTGATCACGCGCTCGCGCCGGATCACCCTCGAGGAGGTCGACGGCCGCAGCCTGCCGATCCGCCTCCGCGACGGGATCGCGCGGCTCTTTTCCCCCTACCTCTGACCCCGAGGCATGCCCGTGTCGGCCATCAAGCTCCTTGCGACGATGCTGTCGGTCGGTCTGTTCCTCGCCGCGAGCGAGTCGCCCGGGGGGGAGCGGCCGCTCCTCGAGATCACGGCCGACACCGTCCTCGATCCGAACACGACGTACGGCGGGATCGTCGTCGTGACCGCCGGCGTCACCGTCGACGGCCGCGGCGCCCTCGTCCTCGGCGGCGACGCGGGCGACCCGAAGGACTTCACCGGGACCGGCATCCGCGCTGCGGGCGTGTCGGGGGTGACGCTCAAGAACGTCCGCGTCCGGGGCTTCGAGCGCGGTCTCCATGTCAGCGACGCCGAGGGCTGGACGATCGAGGGCTGTGACTTCTCCGACAACTTCCACGACCCCCGATTCGGTTGGGGGGACAACGGCCGCCGTGGTGGGATCCTCCTCGAGCGCGTCACGAGCAGCCGGATCGTGGGCAACCGGGCCAACCGGGTATGGGACGGCTGCGTGCTCGTCGCCTCGGACGACAACGAGCTGCTCGACAACGACTTCTCCCACGCCTCGAACACCTGCCTGTCGCTGTGGACGGCGTGCCGCAACACGATCGCCGGCAACGTCCTCTCCCACGGAATCCGCATCGATCCCGGCGAGGTTCATGCCCGCGATTCCACCGGCGTGCTCGTCGAGAGCGGGTCGAACGACAACCGCTTCACCGGCAACGACTGCACGTACGGCGGCGACGGGATCTTCATCCGCGTCCTCAACGGGTGGGTGAGCACAGGCAACGTCTTCGAGGGGAACGACTGCTCGCATGCCAACAACAACTGCATCGAGGCCTGGTCCCCGCGCAACCGCTGGATCCGCAACAAGGCCAACGGCGGAAGCTACGGCTTCTGGCTCGGCGCCTCCGATCAGAACGTGCTCGTGGAGAACGAGGCCTGCGGCAACGGCCACCCCGACGGCCCGCACAATTCCCCCCATCTCCCCGATGGCGGTCATGCCGGGATCGTGTTCATGTTCGGACCGTCGAGCCACACCGTCCTCCGTGGCAACGTCTGCCGCGACAACCACGGCGCCGGGATCGCGGCCATCGGCGACCTCGCCGCGGAGGGCGTCTGGAAAGCTTTCCACTGGATCGTCGAGGACAACCTCCTCGAGGGGAACCGGTGGGGGATCTACCTCCACCACGCCGACATGGTCGACCTCGCCGGCAACCGGTTCGCCGACAACTCCGTCGCCGACATCCACGACGCCGGCGACGTCACCGGGCTGCGGCGTCACGCCGCCGTCGCGGCTCCCCCCGAAGCGATCCTCGCCGGTCCGACGAGCGTCCGCAGTGGGCAACCCGTCCGCTTCGATGCCGCCGGGAGCCGCTCCCCGACGGCCGCGCCTCTTTCCTACCGCTGGCAGATCGACGGCGAGGTATTCCCCGACGCCTCGAGTGTCGAGACGACGTTCACGCGCCCCGGCTTTCATCGGGTGGCGTTGACGGTCGAGGCCGGTGGCCGATCGGACCTCGCCTGGCGCGATCTGTACGTCGTCGACGACGCCGCCGAGGTCGGCAGCGAGTGGCCCTCAGGGATGGTCACCCCGCCGGGCTGGAGTGCCGAGGACCCTGCCTCCACGGTGCGGTTCACCGTCGACACCGACACCCGCCTCGTCGGGGAGGCGTCCCTGCGTGCCGATGTCGATCCCTACGGCGGCGGTCGGGTGACGCTCCGCCACCGCCTCGCCGAGGGCCCGCGGCCGCTTCCGCCGGGCGCGCGCGTGGTGGCGTGGATCGCCGCCCGCAATCCGAACGTGCCTGCCTGGCAGGATGGCAACCCGCTTCTCACCCTCACCGACGGCGCCGGCCGGACGATGACGCTCGCCCCGTCGCGCGATCTCCTCGCCGCCCCCTCCACGACCGAGTCGCGCGAGGGCTGGCTGCGGATCGAGGCGCCGATTTCAGGTGGGGATGGGTGGGTGCGCTCGGGGGAGGCCCTCGCCGAAGCGGCCTCGATCGGCCTCGGATTCGATTCCTGGGGGGCCCCGCCGCTCGTGATCCGCATCGACGGACTCCACATCGCCCCCGCCCCCGGTCCCGGGAGCGCCGACTGACAGCCCGGCGTGCGGCACGGGGGGCGAATTGTCACCGCCCGGCAGGTCACCTACAGTGGGCTCTTCCCCCCGAAGAGACCGCCATGCCTTCCCCGACGTTGCCCCCCCCGCCGTTCGACCCCGCCCTCGATTCCCTCGATCAACTCCGCGCCGTCGGCCGGGAGTTCCATGCCCGTGGCTGGTCGCTGGGGACGAGCAGCAATTACAGCGTCGTCGCCTCACGTACCCCGCTCGAACTTTCGATCACCGTCAGCGGCAAGGACAAATCGGCCCTCGGCCGCGACGACTTCGTCCGCGTCAACGCCCATGGGGTGCCCTGCGACGGGTCGGGGCGGAAGTCCTCCGCCGAAACGCTCCTCCACTGCCTGATCGCAGAACTCGTCCCCTCCGTCGGCGCGATCCTCCACACCCACTCGGTCTGGTCGACGATCCTCTCCGGCGCCGACCTGCCGCGGGGTGCCGTGCGGATCGAAGGCTACGAGATGCTCAAAGGACTCGACGGCATCGTCACCCACCAGACCGCCGAGGAGGTGCCGATCTTCGCCAACGCCCAAGACATGCAGGAACTCGCGGCCCGGATCCGCGCCCGGTTCCTGGCTGCCGACTGGAGCGATCCGAAGCGGCCGCCGTTCCACGGATTCCTTCTCTCGAGGCACGGTCTCTACACCTGGGGCCGCGACCTCGCCGAGGCACGTCGGCAGATCGAGATCCACGAGTTCCTCTTCGAGGTGGTGGCCCGCACCCGCACCTTCCCAATGAGCGAGTCGCCATCGCTCCCGACGGCCCAGCCGCTACCTGTCCAGCCAGGTGGCGGCAGGGAAGGGGGATCGATCCTCCGTCAGCAGCAGACCGCACAACAGTAGCAATCATTCCCTCGGCAGTGCCGATACGCCGGCTCCCGTGATGCCCGCCGATCCCGGAGCCGATCCCATTCACGCTCTGTCCCGTTCGTCGATTCCGCCCATCAGCGTTCCCGGAGACCCACCATGGCGATCGTCACGATCCCCGCCCAAGCCCGCCGCATCACCGGCTTCGATGACGTGAAGACGTTCCTCGCCGGCTTCCACATCGATCACCAAATCTGGCCGCTCGAGGACCGGGTCGACCCCGCGGCCCCCGCCGAGGAGATCCTCGCCGCCTACGCGCCGGAGATCGACGAACTCAAGCGCCAAGGGGGATTCGTGACCGCCGACGTGATCGACGTCCGCCCCGAGACGCCGAACCTCGACACGATGCTCGCGAAGTTTGCCAAGGAGCACACCCACACCGAGGACGAGGTCCGCTTCATCCTCCAGGGGCGGGGCGTGTTCCATATCCACGGCACCGCCGCCGACGGCACCGACACGGTGTTCGCGATCGAGGTCGGCGCCGGCGACCTGATCAGCGTGCCGAAAGACACCCGCCACTGGTTCGACCTCTGCAACGACCGCCGCATCCGGGCGATCCGCCTGTTCCAGGACATGACCGGCTGGACACCGCATTACGTCGAGGGGGGCGTTCACGAGGGCTACGAGCCGATCTGCCTCGGACCGGCGTGGGTCGCCGGCAACGGAGGGATCGCGACGTGATCCTCTTCGACGGCCGCGCCATCCTCCTCGACGTCGAGGGGACGACCTCGTCGATCGCGTTCGTCTACGACGTGCTGTTCACGTTCGCCAGGGAACGTGTCGGTGACTTCCTGGCCGCCCACCGCGACGACGAGGCGATCCAGCGGATCGGTCGGGAGATCCTCGCCGAGGCAGGGGATGCGTGGCGCGACGGGGACGATCCGGCGGCGTTCGTCACGCGGAGCACCGAAGCGGCCCGCGAATTGATCCGTCGGGACGCCAAGTTCGGTCCGCTCAAGGCCCTGCAGGGACACATCTGGCGGAGCGGCTTCGAGGATCGGAGTCTCGTCGCCCACGTCTTCGACGACGTGCCTGAGGCGCTCGAATTGTGGAGCGGATCGGGGCTCGACGTGAGGATCTACTCCTCCGGTTCGGTCGAGGCCCAGAAGCTGTTCTTCGCGCACACCGCCCGCGGCGATCTCACCGGCCACCTCCGCGGCCACTACGACACCGCGGTGGGCCCGAAGCGCGAGCCGGAAAGCTATGTGCGGATCGCGGCGGACATGGCACTCGATCCCCGACAGGTGCTGTTCGTCAGCGATGTCGGGGAGGAACTCGACGCCGCCCGACGGGCCGGGATGCAGACGGCGCTGGCAGAACGCCCCGGCAATCGTCCGGCGACGGGCGTCTTCGATCACGCGGCGGTGACGACCTTCGCCGACATCATCACCTAAAGACCGTCACCGACCGATGCCCGCCCCGACACCCCATCCGTTCCCCGCGTCGCGGCCGCTGCGCTGCGCCTCGAGCGCCTCGACGCACGCCGACATCGACCTGGCGCTCCGCGAGGCGGGCGGGCGGGCCCGTGCCGAACTGGGCGGGGACGCCGCAGCGACGCTCGCGGTCG
>Ga0164292_10003661_pt1 | contig 12553 bp, 10 predicted proteins | sample GEODES117metaG_FD_111486 | JGI IMG/M metagenome (GOLD analysis project Ga0164292, IMG submission 111486) | Eutrophic lake water microbial communities from Lake Mendota, Wisconsin, USA - GEODES117 metaG | ecosystem: Environmental > Aquatic > Freshwater > Lake | place: USA: Lake Mendota... | reverse complement strand
GAAGTGGCTGCACTGGTCGCTTTCTTAACGCGCCCTGAAGCTGCCGCTATTACGGGTCAAGACATTGCCATTTGCGGTGGCGCTTCAGTGTCACGTTGATTAACTTGAGCTTCCAAATGAAGATTACCAACGTATGAAAGCGTCTTCAGCCTTTGTGACTGATCAATGCGTCGGAATTATTGGCTTGGGATTGGTGGGCACAGCGTTGGCCACACGCTTAAAAAAAGCTGGATATCGGTGCATTGGTTTTGATGTGCGCAACGAAGCCATGCTCGCATTTGAAACTGCTGGATTTAAAGCATGTGAGTCTGTAAACAGCATACTCAATCAAACCAATACATTGGTGCTTGCAGTATTCGACACTTCAGGCGTGCTGGCTGTGGTTGAGCAAATTCAGCAATACAGAAAAAATCAAACAAAGCTGCCCGTTATCACACTGATTGATTGCTCTACAGGCGACCCAAGCAAGCTAGCCGAGTTGGCACATCAGCTGTCTGCGGAAGGCATTCAATTCATTGAAGCACCCTTGTCAGGCTCCAGTGTGCAAATTGAAAACGGCCAAGCCACCTTGCTGCTAGGCGGCGAAGATCAAGATATCGAAAGCGTTAGGCCTGTATTCAATGCATTGGCTACATCGCAAGTCCATGTGGGTGGGGCGGGTATGGCAGCCAAAGCCAAGCTGGCAACCAATTTGGTCTTGGGTTTAAATCGAGCTGCATTGGCAGAGGGGATGGTCTTTGCGCAAACCATGGGCATTCAGCCTGAAACATTTCTACAACTGGTGTTGAACACGCCGGCCCGATCAGAAGCTGCAGTGGTGAAGGGCGACATGATGGTCAAAGAACAGTTTGAACCACAGTCGCGCATTAGGCAGCATTTGAAAGATGTGCAGCTGATGCTGGATACCGCTGAGATGCGCTCCCAAAATTTGCCACTTTCACAGGCCCATGCCCAGTTGATGCGCAATGCTATTGCACAAGGCGATGGCGAGCTGGACAACGCCGCCATCATTCGCCAAATTCGACGTGAAAAAACTCATTCATCCAATAAAAAATAAATCATGCGCGACTTCTCCAAGAACCATGAGTGGCTTTCCATCAATACAGCTACAGTCAGAAAAAGCCGTGGCCAAGATTTGCCATTGACAGATATTATTGAAGCTTGTGTTAACCGAGGCATCAAAGCTATCTCGCCATGGCGCGACCAAGTGGCTGCCGTGGGCTTGAACACCGTTTCCAAATTGGTCAAAACACATGGCTTGAAACTGTCTGGCTACTGCCGCGGCGGCATGTTTCCTGCTGCCACTGCCGCGGGCATACAAGCTGCCGATGCCGACAATCGGCAAGCAGTGGACGAAGCCTGCGAACTCAATGCGCCTTGTTTGGTGCTGGTGGTGGGAGGCTTGCCTGGCGCATTGGCAGGACAAGCTGCCCATAAAAACATTCAGCAATCGCGCGATCAAGTGTTTGAGGGCATTGAAAAATTATTGGCCTATGCCAAGTCGTGCAACATGCCATTGGCTATTGAGCCGCTGCACCCAATGTATGCGGCAGACCGTGCTTGCATCAACACATTAGAGCAAGCTTTGGATGTGTGCGACAAACTAGACCCTGCGCAGACTGGCGCTTTGGGGGTGGCTGTAGACGTTTATCACGTGTGGTGGGACCCCAAGCTTCGGCAGCAAATTGAACGTGCTGGGCAGAACAGGTTGTTGGCCTTCCATGTCTGTGATTGGCTCACACCCACCCGCGATTTGCTCAACGATCGGGGCATGATGGGCGATGGGGTGATTGATATTCCCAAAATTAGGGCTTGGGTGGAAGCACAAGGTTTTCAAGGTTTCAGTGAAGTTGAAATCTTTTCAACAGAAAACTGGTGGCAAAGAGACCATTCAGAGGTGCTGGAGACCTGTATTTCTAGGCATCGAAGTGCGGTTTGAGTACCTTACAATGTGGCCCAAGGGCCTATAGCTCAGTTGGTTAGAGCAGAGGACTCATAATCCTTTGGTCCCAGGTTCAAGTCCTGGTGGGCCCACCACTTAAAAAGCGACTTATTCGAGTCGCTTTTTTCTTGTCTTTTAGCTGCAAACGCACGCATTTAAAAGCAGTTTTCTCGAGTGAAACTGCGAATTTTCTGTTGAGTTAGCGCAGAACAAAACTGAACTATTTTCGGCAGCTAAAAAACCGCCTAAATTTGCTTAAAAACCCAGCAAATTTCCCTATTTCTTCCACACCGCTTCCACACTCTTGGTTCGACTCCTATAAGTCTTGATCTTTATGAGGAAAATATTTCTTAAACGAATTTTGTGTTTGTTTAAGAAAGTGTTCCAAGTTGATCAATGTATGAAGAAAAATTGCACGCGAAAAAGTTAGACGCTGGCTTGGGGCTCGAACCAGTTACGAGTACAAATTTGAATCTAGATATGGCAGTCGAAGTGGGTACTTTGAACAGCCTATGATTTGAAAATCGTGGAATACCTCGTGCGATTGGTTAGTAGTTTGTAGGCTGTTTTAAACCTTATTACAGATGGTGGTCATTGTGTTCTTTGGAAGCGGAGATTTGCAAAGATTTAAGTGCGAGTTAACTGAAGAGCGAATGTTTTGGCTCCACGCAACATCATTTCAATCGCAACAGAAACTAGTACCAAACCCATCAATCGCTCGACTGCCACCACCAAACGATTACCAATGACACGCAGAATGCGCTCTGCTGACACCAACACAACTGCGCTGATTAGCATGGTGACGCAAAGCGCACCAATCCACTCCATGCGCTTGTCGGGCTGCTGCGATACCAAAAGCAGCACGGTTGCTAAAGCCGATGGGCCAGCGATGGCTGGGATTGCTAAGGGCACGATCAAGGGTTCCGTCAGAATGTCATCAACCTGACTACTATGCGCAGGAAATACCATTCGTAAGGCAATCAAAAACAAAATCACACCGCCACCAATTTGCAAAGAAAGTTCGCTCAAATTCATCACTCGCAGAAAGCCTTCACCCACAAACATGAAGGTTAGCAGTAAGACAAACGCAATCACAATCTCTCGAAGGATCACCAGGGGGCGTCGATCAGGGGGAACATGTTTCAGTGCGTTGGCAAAAACAGGAATATTGCCTACTGGGTCAGTAATTAGCAGCAGCAAAATCGTTGCCGACAAAAATGTGTAATTCATCATGGTATGCCTGACAGGAAATTAATTCAGATCAGACAAGTATGGCACTGGTTCTTGGACAAGCAAGTATCTTTTAGCTTTGCAGGCTTAGCAGCTGTCGTGTCTGTCTTTCAGAACTTTTGAATGAAGTTTGGGGTCTAGAAGGATTTCATTTTAAGGACAAACTATAAGTACGAATCGTTGAGTCAGGTTTAATTTCTGCTGGTCTACCGTGCTTTGGGGGTAAGTTCAAAACCTCTATTTTTTCAACAAATTACAATTTGAATGTCTTGTGAAAATGGATAGAAATACGAATGTCAATTGCGAAACTGGGTAATGGGTATTTTGTACAGCAAGTAACAAATTACGGATTGGGATCATTGAGTGATTGCTTTGCTCGTTGTCCTGATACAAGTGTTGAGGTAACTGAACAAGTAATCGTTTACAAAACCAAAACTCGCCCAGACTATTGGTTTGGAAATTACATCGTATCTAGTACTCCTGTGACAAGCGAGTCATTGGCAGAGATCAGGAGTCAATGGCAAAAAGAATTTGCGAAAGAAGCGGGAATTCTTTGGCAAATAGTTGAATGGGAAATTCCATTTGATGGAGAGATGCCAGATGTTTCAAAAGTTGCAATAGCCTTAAACGCTGAAATTGATATCAGAATTGTGAGGATAGCAAGGAGAGGCGAATTTCAGTTCAAGCTAAGCCGTACCGAATTCACAGCTGATATTGAATTGATAAAAGTTAAAAATGAAGTTCAATATGAAAATGCATTGAAGATTGCATTGGCTGATCACGAGGCAACGCCTCAATCAGGAGCCACGTCTGATTTTATTCAGTGGAGATTAGAACAGCGCCGTCAATCTGCAATTTTAGGCAATGGCGATTGGTGGCTTCTGATGCATCAAGGAGTACCTGTGGCTTCCTGTGGGTTATTCTTTGATCAATATGGTTTGAAGGGTAGATTTAGAGAGGTCACTACACACCCAAAATGGCGAGGACGTGGATTTGCGACAAAACTATGTGGAATGCTTGCGCAAAAGTTTTTAGAGCAGGGTCAAGTTCAGGAGTTAATTATCGTCAGCGAGCCCGATTCCATAGCAGATAGGATTTACAGCAAATTAGGCTTTAAGGCTGTTAGTTGTCAAATTGCTTTGATAGCTAATCCAAAATCTTTTCCGATTGATTAAGTAAGGCGAATTTTGACAACCTAGATCCATGCTTAGATTCTCGGAATTTTGGAATAATTTTTCATTCTTTGAGGATGTGGGATCAATTGGAGTCAGCGAAAGCACAGTCGCTTAGCACGAGGAAATTTAAAGCAGGCGCGGGGCTCGAACCAGTTGCGGGTAAAAGATTGGTTCATGATATTTGCAAGATTTTGTTCAAACTCATCATGATTCGGAGTGCACGTATTGACACAAACCCTAGTACCTGATCCAAGTGCTTGATCAAATGTTAAGGTTAGGATTATTTACTTCAACTTTAAGCATCATGGCAAAAAACTTTAGCGAGATGGAAGACAGTAACCGATCTTCAAATCGCAGCATTCACGAGGTGATTGAAACTTCCAGAAGGGCGTTTCTAAAAAGCGGCGCAGTTGTTTCATTGACCTCGGTCATGGCACCCTTGGCTGGGTGCGCAGTTCTTTCAGGACCTGCCAATAAACTTGGATTCAAACCCATTCCAGTCGGTATGGGCGATAAATTGGTCGTGCCAGAAGGCTACACAGCGATACCGTTAGCCCCTTGGGGTGAGCCAGTTGGCATAGCAGGTCGTATGCCTGCATTCAAAATGGATGCCAGCAACACGGCTGAAGATCAGGCTGTGCAAATGGGCATGCACCACGATGGCTTGGAATTTTTTCCTCTGCAAGGCTCGAGTCGTGGCTTGCTTGCGATCAATCATGAGTACACCGATGACGGCTTGCTGCATGTCGGCGGTTTCAATCAGATGAATCCCGAGAAAGTTCGCAAAGCCCAAAACGCGCACGGTTTATCGGTCATTGAAATTGAAATGAAAAATGGTCAATGGGACATGGTTCGCCCATCACCCTATGCGCGTCGAGTGACTTTGAGCACACCATTTAGAGCGGCTGGACCAGCGGCAGGACATGCCTTGATGCGTACATCGGCTGATCCACAAGGAGTTACGGTTTTAGGGACTTTGAATAATTGCGCTAGCAGCAAAACGCCATGGGGCACTTATTTGTCAGGTGAGGAGAACTTTGCTTTTTATTTTGGTGCAGGAGATAAGCCGACCAAAGATCAACAGCGCTGGGGTGCACCCAAGTCTGGTTTTTACGCTTGGGATAAGCATGACCCGAGATTCGATTTACAAAAAAATCCAAATGAGTTGCACCGATTTGGTTGGGTGGTTGAATTGGACCCCATGGATCCCAACAGCACACCTGTCAAACGAACAGCCTTAGGTCGCGCTGCGCACGAAGGCGCTTGGGTGGGTGTTACAAAAGATGGCAGAGCCGTTGTTTATTCAGGCGAAGATGCACGCTTTGAGTACATTTATAAATTTGTCAGCCGCGACAAAATTAAACAGGCTGGCAATGGCATGACTCAGGCGCAAGCCAATCAGGATTTGCTAGACCACGGCGTGTTGCATGTCGCAAGGTTTGATGCCGATGGCAAAGGCTAATGGATTCCAATGGTGCATGGCCAAGGCCCTCTCACTTCCGCCAACGGATTTGCCGATCAAGGTGAAGTACTCATTAAATCAAGACAAGCCAGTGACTTGTTAGGCGCTACCAAAATGGACCGTCCCGAGTGGCTCACCATTGATCCACAATCTGGCTGGGTCTATTGCACCCTGACAAACAACAGCCAACGTGGCACGGCTGGCAAACCAGGCGTAGACGCCGCAAATCCGAGAGCTAACAATGCCATGGGCCAGATCATTCGCTGGAAGGATGCGAATGATTTTGATGGCGTCTCATTTGAATGGAACCTCTTGGTGATGGCAGGCGATCCTGCCAATCAGCGCCCAGAGGCCAAAGGTAACATCAAGGGCGACATCTATGCCTGTCCAGATGGCATTACTTTTGACAAGCAAGGTGTGTTGTGGATTCAAACCGATGCCCATGCAACGCAAATGTACAAAGGCGAGTTGGCTCGGATTGGCAACAATCAAATGTTGGCTTGTGACACCGCCACAGGCGAAACTCGTCGTTTTTTAACAGGGCCCACCAACTGCGAGGTGACGGGGGTCGCTTTTACTCCCGACAGCACCACTATGTTCGTCAGTATTCAACACCCCGGCGAGACGCCATCGGATCGAAGTGATCCAGCTAACCCGACTCAATACTCCAACTGGCCTGACTATGCGCCGAATGGACGCCCAAGATCCTCTTTGGTGGCCATTCGCAAAATGGATGGCGGTATCATTGGATCTTAAAAATTTAGGTAGAAAAAAATGCAAAATTTGAAGTTGCTTAGTCAAACATTTTTGTTTAAGCGTCAATTGACGCCCATATTTTTATTGATTGCCTTATTGGGTTTTGCAAATTACTCATTTGCTCAGGCTTCCCCTGAATATCCAAACAAGCCAATTAAGTTGATTATTCCATTTCCAGCAGGTGGTAGTTCTGATGGGATTGGCAGGCAAGTGGCAGATAAATTGTCTGGCGTTCTAAAGCAAACAGTCGTGGTTGAAAACAAGGGTGGCGCAGGTGGCATCATCGGTGCCGATGCTGTGGCCAAGTCTGCGCCTGATGGCTACACCTTGGTTTTGGTAGACGTGTTTCACACCAGTACGCCTATCTACACTCGTAAAATGCCCTATAACGCTGTGAAAGATTTCACACCCGTTTCCCTGATTGGACGTTCACCTGCATTTTTAGTGGCCAGTGCAACTTTTGAGCAGAAGACCGCCAAAGATACCTTGGCTTTTGCAAAAGCAAATCCTCAAAAATTGACCATGGCAATTGCTGGAACTGGTAGCGTCGTTGTTGACCTGTTCAAAGCGCGGTCGGGCTTGGACTTCATGAGCGTGCCTTACAAAGGTTCATCTCCCGCCATGATTGACTTAATAAGCGGTCAGGTGAATGTCATGATTACCACCATGGCAAGTGCTGGCACACACGTTAAATCTGGCAAATTGAGAGCGCTGGCTGTAACGGGTGGCAAGCGAAATGCTGATTTTGCAGACATACCAACTTTTACCGAGCTGGGTATTCAGGGTATGGATTACGAGCAATGGTTCGGCATCATGGGCCCTGCCAATTTGCCCAAACCCATTGTCGACAAACTTGCCAATGCAATGGAACAAGTGCTGCGCATGCCAGATGTCCGTGAGCGATTGGCGGGCATGGCCTTGGAGGTGGCGTCACCAACTCCGGATGAAATGCGTCGGAAAGTGGAGGGTGATGCTGCACGTTGGGTCAAGTTAGCACAAGAACTAGACATCAAACCGATAGATTAATGGTGCTAATTTTGCGCAGGCTTGGGGCTAACCATAGTTAATGGGGCGCTTTTGTAATGCTAGGATGTATGTTTGGCCTACTAACATCACTTCACAATCGGAGGCATTCCAATGATTCTTAAGGCACCTTTTTCTAGCGCCCGTTATGTTCTTTTGCCTGCGGCCTTGCTTACATTCAGCGGTTTTTCCTTGGCGCAAGATGCTTGTCCAAATCGTGGTCAGTTGGACACTGCTTATTGCGACGCTAACAACGATCTGGTAGCAGACCTGCCTGCGAATAAAAGCAGGCACCGGGATCCGTCCACATTGGTTTGGGCTTACACACCAGTTGAAGACCCAGCGGTTTATGCCAATATTTTCAAACCATTTACAGACCACTTAGAAAAGTGCGTTGGTAAAAAGACTGTTTACTATCCTGTGCAGTCGAATGCTGCTGAAATTGAAGCTATGCGCTCTGGCAGATTACACTTTGCCGGTTTTTCAACTGGCCCAACAGGCTTTGCGGTCAACATGGCCGGAGCAGTTCCATTTGCCGCAAAGGGGGTGGGCACTGAAGTTCGCGGCTACAACCTGTTGGCCATCGTAAAGTCAGGCAGTGCATTTCAAAAGCTTAGCGATCTCAAGGGTAAAAAAGTTGCTCATACCTCACCGTCATCAAACTCCGGGAATTTGGCACCACGGGTACTGTTTCCTAGCCTGGGCCTGACGCCAGACAATGACTACAAGCCCATGATGTCGGGCGGTCACGACAAGTCAATTTTGGGTGTTGCATCTGGCGACTATGAAATGGCCGCTGTTGCTTCAGACGTTTTTGATCGCATGATTACTCGCGGTACAGTTAAAAAAGAGGACTTCCGAGTCATCTACCGTAGCGCGACTTTCCCAACTTCGTCTTTTGCCTACGCGCATGACCTCAAACCTGAATTAGCAACTAAGTTGCAACAATGCTTCTACAGTTTTAGGTTTACGGAGTCCATGCAAAAAGAATTTAATGGTGATGACCGTTTTCTGCCTATTTCCTACGCTAAAGATTGGGCTGTGGTGCGGGATGTAGCCGAAAAATCTGGAACGCCTTACAACAAGGCTGCTTATGAGGCTGAATCCAAGCGCGAAGCCGAAGCTGCAGCCAAACGTGCAGCTGCTGCAGCTGCTGCCAGCGCCGAGAAAAAGCCTTAAATATGAGTGCTGCAGGTGGGGGAGTGCTGTCAATCACTGGTCTGTATAAGGAATATCGTTCGGGCGAGCCAGTACTTAAAAACATCAACCTAGAAATTGAGGCTTCTGGCGTTACTGCCATCATCGGTCCATCTGGTACTGGCAAGTCCACTTTGATCCGTTGCATCAACAGGCTGGTTGACCCAACTGCCGGACATATTATCTTCAGGGGAGAAGACCTTTCGCAGCTGAAAGGAAAGGCCCTGCGCGAGGCGCGTTGCCACATTGGCATGGTATTTCAAGAATACAACTTGGTTGAGAGACTGACCGTGATTGAAAACGTGCTTTGCGGAAAATTAGGTAGGCTTCCGATCTGGCGTCCATTGCTACGCAAGTTTTCGGATCAAGACATTACTCGGGCTTTTGACCTTATTGATTCTGTTGGTTTGTCGCAAGAGTTTGCCTCGCGCCGAGCGGATGCTTTGTCGGGTGGGCAACGCCAGCGAGTAGGTATTGCGCGAGCCCTAATGCAAGAGCCTAGCCTAATCCTTGCAGACGAGCCGACCTCATCGCTTGATCCTAAAACCTCTGTTGAGATCATGGAGTTACTGGATCAAGTTTCTAGGGAGCGCGAAGTTCCCGTCATCATCAACATCCACAACGTGGACCTAGCCCGCCGCTTTGCCACACGCATCATTGGCATGTCGGCAGGTCAGGTAGTTTTTGACGGGCCACCAGACGCATTACAAGACACACACCTGAATGAAGTTTACGGTGGTGAGGACTGGCAGGCGTGAGTCATACGGCTGTTGGCTCAAGGGCACGTCCTGCGGCATTTTTAGTGCATTGGCCCAGCCGATTGGCCTGGATTGGTTTAGGGCTGTACGTGCTTTACGCCGCTGGCCAAGTCAATGTCTCTTGGGATCGCATCGTTAGCGGCATGCCACAAGCGGCCAAGCTGTTTGGCCGAATGTTTCCGCCTAACTTGGATGCCGACAAGCTCGATTTGATCACTACTGGCATGCTGGAGACGATACAAATTGCGGTCATTGCAACCGTTGTTGGTGTGCTTTTGTCGCTTCCACTGTCAGTCATGGCTGCGCGTAATTTGTCCCCTAGTTGGCTTGCAGCGGGTGCGCGCGTTTTTATCGCTGTTTGCCGTTCGTTCCATCCTGTGATCGTCTCCATTTTGTTTGTCAAATCAGTTGGTTTTGGTGCACTGGCGGGAGTCCTGGCCTTGATCGTTTCTAGCCTGGGTTTCATCGGCAAACTGTTTGCTGAAGTGCTAGAGGAACTTAATGAAAAGCAGGTTGAAGCAATACGCTCAACTGGCGCTGGTTTTTTTAACGTTTTAATCATGGCTGTATTGCCGCAGGTTTTTGCTCGCTTCATTGGGCTGAGTGCTTACCAGTTTGACTCTAATCTGCGCAACTCCACAATGGTCGGCATTGTGGGTGGAGGCGGTATTGGCGCAGCGCTCTTTACCGCTTATCAACGCTTTGATTACGACGTTGTGTTGACGATTCTTATCGTCATCATTGTGCTGATCATGCTGGCGGAGTTGCTGGCAAATAATTTAAAGAAGATTTTTCGGTGAATCGTCCGCTTCAAATTATCAATGAGCGAAATTGGGAACGTTTTAGTTCAACCGAGCGCATAGGCCGCTCGACCTTCTACATCGTTACTGTGGTGGCTTTTATCTGGGCTCTTAAAAAAATTGAAGTTATTCCAGAGTTTTTGTATGACGCGCCTGAGCAGACAGCCGACCTGTTCAAGCGCATGTGGCCGTTTGATTGGAAGTTTTACCCAGACAATATTCATCCCGCCTTGATAGAAACTTTTCACATCGCTACGCTTGGCACTTTGATTTCACTTCTCATTGCTGTGCCATTGGCTTTTTTGGCAGCTCGCAATTTCACTTCGAACAAAACACTTAACTGGATTGCTCAATTCATCTTTGTTTCGACGCGCTCGGTCAATTCGTTGATCTGGGCCTTGCTGTTTGTCGCCATCTTTGGACCGGGAGCTCTGGCTGGGGTGCTTTCCATTGCGTTTCGATCTATTGGTTTTGTTGGCAAGTTGTTTGGCGAGGCCATTGAAGAAGCAAATCGGGGAACGATCGAGGCTCTGACGGCCAGTGGCGCACCGCGCAGCATGGTGCTGGTCAAGGGTTATTGGCCGCAGGTGAGCCCAGCATTTTGGTCGGTAGCCTTACTGCGTTGGGATATCAACATTCGCGAATCTGCCGTCTTGGGGCTCGTTGGCGCGGGAGGGATCGGTGTGGCGCTTGATAGCGCCATGAATAACCTTTATTGGGATCAGGTCGGCTTAATTTTGGCAATCATTTTCACGGTTGTCATCATTACCGAGATTGTGACCTCGGCCATTCGCTCCCGAATTCTTTAGATGCTGCAAGCCACTCGCTTCTCATCGTATTCCTGAATAGTCATTAAGTGCTTTTCCCATTAATATGGCACGATCTTTAAGCACTTACCTTCAGACAAGCTCATGAAAACAAATTTGATTAGACAAGCTATTTCGGCTGCAGCGTTAGCTTTTTTAGGCTGTAGCGCCCAATTAGTTCAAGCAGGAACAGTTACGGTTATCACCTCATTTCCGAAAGAACTGACGCAAATTTATAAGACTGCCTTTGAAAAAGCCAACCCTGACATCAAGATTGAGATTTTGAATAAAAACACGGTGCAAGGTATGGCTTATGTTCGTGAGTTGCCAATAGGGCAAAGGCCAGAGGTTTTCTGGGCCTCGGCCCCAGATGCCTTCGAAGTCATGTCTGGTCTGAAGTTGCTTGAACCCATTGGTGAATTGGCCAACAAATCAGCACCCGCCAAGGTGGGCTCCTATCCCATCAATGCACCAAACAACATGTACCTTGGACAAGCCTTGGCTGGCTATGGTCTGATGTTGAATACGCGTTACATGTCAGCTAACAAGTTACCGGCCCCCAAGCAATGGGTAGACTTGATTAAGCCCGAGTACTTTGGCCACGTAGCCATGAGCTCCCCCTCACGCTCGGGCACCACACACTTAACCGTTGAAACGCTTTTGCAAGGTGAAGGTTGGGAAAAGGGCTGGCGTCAACTTCTGCAAATTTCAGGTAACTGCGCAGCCATTACGGAAAGAAGTTTTGGCGTGCCCGATGGTGTCAACAATGGCCAGTTTGGCATTGGGTTAGTGATTGACTTTTTTGGTTTGGCCGGTAAGTTCTCTGGTTTCCCAGTAGACTTTGTCTACCCAGACGTCACAGCTGTAGTTCCTGCCAGTATTGCGCTGGTCTCAGGCAGCAAAAATGCGGTCGAAGCGCGCAAGTTCATCAGTTACACAGTTTCGCAGCAAGGGCAAGAGTTGCTCTACAACCCCAAAATTTCTCGCTTGCCCATAGTGCCACCCGAAGCGATGGGCGGCAAAACGCCAGCGGGTTATCCCAACCCTTTTGAAATTGCCAAGCGCGCTAAGGTTCAGTTCAACTCCGACTTGTCTGAAGACCGCTACAACGTTGTCTCAGCCATGTTTGACCAAACCATCACCTTCCGGTTGAAAGAACTGCAAGCTGCAACCAAGGCCATTCATGCAGCCGAAGCTGCCTTGGCTCGTAAGCCAAATGCCAATGCGGCAGAGCTTGTTAAGCAAGCACGCGAAGTCGCCTTCAGTCCTGTCGTGAATGTTCAGAAAGCAGCTGACAAAGAATTTTTGGCTTTGTTTGCAGCCAACAAAAAAGATGCTGCAGTCAGCAAAAGCGTGACTGGTTTAGAAAACCACTGGAACAACAGCGCGCGCCAAAACTACGAG
>Ga0164292_10003660_pt1 | contig 12554 bp, 9 predicted proteins | sample GEODES117metaG_FD_111486 | JGI IMG/M metagenome (GOLD analysis project Ga0164292, IMG submission 111486) | Eutrophic lake water microbial communities from Lake Mendota, Wisconsin, USA - GEODES117 metaG | ecosystem: Environmental > Aquatic > Freshwater > Lake | place: USA: Lake Mendota, Wisconsin... | reverse complement strand
TCCTATCGAACAGCGTGTTACAAAGTGTAGTGTTTGTTTAGAAGCAAGAGAAAATTCACGTCCTATTGGAGGAATACATTTTTGGAAAAGGACTGACCCTTATCGTGAAATAGCAATCGACCCTTTTTTGGATGTAGAAAAATTGCGTGTCTTAGCTCCTGAAAAAACATATGAGCAACTTGCCAGAATGAAAATTGAAAATCTCCCTAAAAATAATCCGATTGATGAACCTGACAAATGTATTCGAAATATTGATTATCTTCAAATTGATTGGACTGAGTATGTTCAAAAACTAGAAAAAGCATACGCTCAAGGTAAGACATTTGGACAGGCCGCATCGGAGAAATTATTGTTTGACATACTATTTGAAATAGAGTAATGTAGTAAAAAAATTGATTTTTTTATTTTTGTATCATTAAAAATATCAAAATGAATTTAGCGAATCACATTCATTATAATAATAGAAATCAGCTTTTACATCGACGCGATGCTTTAATTAATAATAGAGGAGATTATACTACTGGTAATTCTATTCATCAAATTCAAACAGTTCAAATCATTAGTCTAGAAGAATGGGACCGATTAGGTGCTATTTTAGGTTCAACTAATCCTGAAATAGGACATTTATTTCGAGTTCCTTTAAATTATATATACAATCTACTAGAGGATTTTGAAAATGGACTAGGTAATACTAATGGACAATTATTAATTTCAATGATTATTGGATATAGAAATAATGTGTTCACTGCTATATTCTTTATACATACCGATCCACACTATCATTGGATTGATGGTGAAATGTTTCAAGTTCAATTTATGGAAGGAGATAATATCCATACATTTATTAACCAGTTCTTTAATAATAATCATACACTTGTAGAAAATGTCACCGAATATGAAATGCTTAAACTTGTTAGAGATGATGTAAGTGCTATTCAATTAATAGATACATTTGTACAAGGATTTCTATCTTTAGAGATAGATATTGTTCATCTTAGAAATTTTAGTTTTGGAGAGAATATTGATATCATTTATAATGATTTACCGATTCCTAATTATATAGATAATGAACAAGATTCTAATTACATCTATCAAATATATGATTTACCAATTCCTAATTATATAAATGAGATATATTATCCAAATATTTCTCCACAAATCATCAATTATAGTTGGTTTAGTAATGAAGTTGAGGATGTAGAATCCGAATGTGCTATATGTTTATGCACCCATGATACATATGTAAAAACACCATGTGGACATGTATTTGGTAAAAATTGCTTATCTACTTGGATACAAACAGGCAAAATGAACTGTCCTTATTGCCGCAGTAATTTATAATTGAAAGAATGATTCATAGTTTTTCATCATTTTTTTCATGTTTTAAATATGAAAAGCTGTTACAAAGTTTAGTTTTTTTGTTTAATTAATATATAATATGTCCATTGTAGAAAATAAATTATCAAAGAAACAATTATTCTGCGCTTATTTAGGTGGTTCAGCTATTCAAACTATTGCTGATAATCCAATTACAGCTTATAGACAATTGATACAACAATATGCCAAAAATAGTTCGGGATTAATGGTTGAACCAAAAATAGCAGTTCAACAAGCAAAAAATGTATTCATTAAAAATCCAATATCCGCCAGTTTATCTGGTTTAGTGCCTAGAATGATAGGTGTTGGATTTAAAAGAGTTCCCAAATTTGGTTTTTTATGGGGTATAACCCATTTAACAGGTGGAGCTGATCCCGGAATGATTTCTGCTGTTGGGGCATCAATATTCTCAGCATATTGTATCAATCCAATTCGTATGATTGAAAAACAACAAAGAATTGATCTAAATACTACTGGAAAAGTTCGTTCTGTATTGGATATTCTAAGAGAAGCACGTTCTGAGAATTATAAACCATTATTTAGAGGGACTGTTCCTTTAATGGGACATTCCGTTGCTAGTGCTACAACTGGATTAGTTGGACAACCTCAACTACAAAAATATATTGAAAATATGTTAGTAGGTAATAATTTATCTGATAATACATTTAGTATTTCTAAATCATCAGCCAACTTAATCGCATCAACAATTGTTAGTCCAATTTATGTATTTATGACAAATCCCATATCAAGATTAGAAGTTATTATGCAGACATCATCAATAAAGCAAAAAGCCATTCCATTAACAGAAGCATTAAAAGAGTTAATTTCAGATAGTAAAAACTTTGGTTTAAAAGGTGCTTTTAGAGGTCAAGGAATAGGGATGGTGAAGGCGATTATTTCATTAAGTTTATTTCATGAAGGCAGAATGTTTAGTGAAAAAATGATTATGAAAGCGAATCAAAATGGTTTAATCCAAAGCAAATAAATGGGTGGAGGCAATCAAAAAGGAGGGAGTGGTGGAACCTCAGCTACCATCATCGGGGTTTTGTAACATGATATAGACAATATGCCTGGTTTTTCAAAAAAATTGATTTCAAAAAAAAACACCCTTTATTACAATAAAGCATTATGGCAAGCTATAAAAACATATTAACTGGAGAAGCACGAAGAACAAAGCCTCTTTCAGTCCCAGTTACAGTTGAACAGAAAAATGAAACATATGATGATGCGATGCACGAGCTTATAGAAAATATAAAGAAAAAACATGAACGACAACCAGAATTAGAGGAAATCAATCAGAAAATCGAAGATGCAAAGAAAATGGCGGATGAATCTTCCAAGATGAGAAAAGAAATTCGTGAGCAAAAGGCAAAATTAGAAGCAATGGAAAAGGCTGAAAAAAAATTATGGTTTGATAGCTTTAATCAATTGCGTGAATACGAGGGTCAATTACCTGGAAATACATTAATTCTTTACAGACACGCAGTTGAACTTTCCAGAGGAGAACATGGTCCTAGTCAATACGCAAAAAGTATTGAGCTTTTCGAGAAGCTACTGATTGACCCGGAATATGCTGAATGTGCCGCTTTCTATTTGGCAGGTATGTATCTGAAAGGAAAAGTTGATGATTTACGGAAAGATAGACACGATCGACGATATCATTTGTCGGACTTAAAAAAGGCAGAACTGTATGCTAGATTCATAAAAAGTTCAAGTTGGAAATCTGCTTGGGAGAACAAAAAAAAAAAGTACTACTCAAGTTGTTGAGAATATTTTTAAAAGTAAAAAATTTGATTTTTTTATTATTATCTTAATATTATGATAAAAAAATCAACATGGCTGATAGACAAAAGGTTGAACCTACGAATATTGTTTTCGTTTTTGATGTTAGTGGATCCATGGTTGACTTATTGAAAAAATTAGTACATAGTTTTAATACAGAAATTTTAGCAACTCACAAGAAAACTTTTTCGAATGCGGAAGATATTGACGGTATTGTGCCTGAAAATGAACTATGTCTTGTTTCTATGATTACATTTTCAGGTTGTAATCAGATTAATGTTCTATATCAAGATATTCCTATCATAGAAATGGAAGAAATAAAGAATGGGCAACTGGTTGCGGATGGACTAACTGCATTGAGAACTACAATTGTATTTGTAGATAATATGATTAAAACATTGAAGTATCCAAATAGAAAAACAATGATTTTCATATTAACCGATGGTGAAGATACTGATTCATATAGGGAAGATAGCTGTAAGAAAATTAGTGAAATTTTTGAACGATATGAACGAACAAAAAAGGAAGATCCCAAACATTGTATTAGTGCTACCCTTGTAGGTTCAAACCAAGACGCAATTTTAACCGGTGGGTCAATGGGTCTTTCTAGAACAAACGCCTTAACCTTTAATAATGATAATATTAATGATGCGATGTCATCCATTGGAAGAATGGTTTCAAGAGTTGTTTCTGGAGATGAATGTTCTCCATCCATTATTGAAGACGATCGAATTAGGTCTTGCCCGGAATATACACCTAATTCAGCCGAATTTGTTGTTGTAGAAGATAGAGATTACTAATCACTTAGAGCACAATGTATTGCTTTTGTAAGTCTAAATTCTAATGTATTATTTAACGTATGTAAAATAGTTTCCGAAGGGAGTATGATTTCAGATTGACAACAAAATATAAATTTTTGAGAATGTTCTAGACTTTTAGTTAGACCTACAGGGTCCATTTCAGGATTATTAATATGATATTTAGTATCTTTCTCAACTAAAATAGATTTTTTTTGATCTGGTAAATTCATTTCAGAATTCATAGGACCGATTAAATAAATTGTTCCACCTATATTTACCTTAGTATTATATTCTAATGTGACATTGATGTTTGTATCAAGTGTCAAATCAAACTTATTAGCAACATACCTAGAATGAGTAATAAACTTACTTCCAGACTTTATAATTGCGTTCATTTAACTATAGATATTATTTTATGAAGTTATTTTTTTATATGTTAATTAAAAATTGATAAAATTTTTGTAAAATTTTTTTTATTGTAAACGGAATGGGTATTATACTAATAGCAACAAAAATATGTATTACTTTAATGCTAATGCTTATATCATTATATATCTATTTACTCATAGAAATAAAGACTTTTAATAAATGCGAAACGGACGCTCTAGGAATTTCTTATTGTTTATTATTTGGATTATTTATACTAGAAATCCTTTTATTTCGTATGTTAATTGGAGTCTTTACACGTAATTATAACGAAATAAATTGGGACTATGACTTCTTTGAAATGAATAATAATGAGTCTAACCAATACAATATAATGTTTACATTTATATTAGTTCAAGTTATATTTAGTTATATAGGTTTACTCTCTCTAAAATGTATTTGGAATTATTATAAGTATATAGATACCAATTGTTTATTACTGAATGAATTTATAGGTTTTGGATTTATAACATTTTTCATAGTAAGTATAGTTAACTACTATAAGTTGTGCTATTTTTTAGTTTTAGGTATTATTACAATAATTATTCCAAAAAAAATGTTCTATTATTTCGATAAATTATTAGAAAATCGATCAAAACTAAATATAAAGGTTTTTCAAGGAGATAATCCTGAATGTTGTATATGTTATGAAGAAAATTGTTGGATAAATCAATGTGGTCATTTAATTTGTAAAAAATGTGTTCTTCAAATGAATCGTTTAAAATGCCCTCTTTGTAAAGGGAATATAAATTTACTTCAATCGTATAAAATATATATTAAAAATCATAATAAATAAGATCATAAAAGGTAATAATAAAATATAATACTATTATATAAATGAATTCAAATATAAATATAGAGATTCCTCGGGCTTATAATAGAGATCTATATTTACAAATATTCAATAGATTACATAATGGGGAACATATAGGCAACTATCAACAAGATAATGAATACTATACATACAATATGAATGTATTTATTGAAGATATCCGTCAATTAGGATTAAATCTAAATACCAGAGAAGAATATAATAGAATAATTGGCAGTATACAAAGTAGTAGAGGACAATCTCTATTAAAGACTAGAGTTTTAAGAGAAATATTACATATGGATGAACAATATAGAAGTTTACCTCCACCTAGAATAATTGGAGGTAAGCGACGTTCAAAAAACAAATTACGTAAATCAAGAAAAATAAAAATATAATATGTTTTATAGTTTACCAAATACTTTTAAAGCATCTTGACTTGCCAATTGTTCCGCTTTTTTCTTACTGTTACCAACACCTCGTCCTACAATATTACCATCTTTATCATAAACACCCATTGTAAATATTCTATTATTTGGAGGTCCACTTGAATTAATTTCAACATATCTTGGCACAATTTGAAATGTCGCTTGATAGTATCGTAATAAAATGTCTTTATAATTAGTGTCATTTTGAGTGAGATCATCAAAATCAATGAGTTTTTGAAGCAAATGAACAACCAATTTTTCACAGACTTCATATCCAGGTCCACTTAAAAGACCTAATTTTTGGGTATATACACTTGGAATATTTGAAAAATCTTCAAAAAGTGCTCCCATAAAACTTTCAAATACATTTTCTAAAATTTTATCATTATTACGTCCATTCCCTTGTTCTTCAACATGTTTTGAAATTACTAAAAATCGTTGTAAGCCTAAATATCTAGCAAATCTAGCATAAAATTGTGTGCTAATTAAATTAGTTTTAAGTTTAGTTAAAAACCCTTCCTGTTCTGTAGGAAATGTTCTATATAGAAAATATACAATAATCGAGTTCGTAATTTGATCTCCTAAAAATTCCAAACGTTCATTGCTATCCTCTTGTAATTCTAATACATTAGGTTCACGAACAATTTGAACATCTAACATTTTATTTTGTAAAATACGTTTTAAGTAGCTCTTATGAGTAAATGCCAAATGATATAATTTTAAATTACGAACTGGTAAATTAATCCCTACTTTTTTTAAAATATCTTCCACTTGCTCTTTAGTAGCAAGGAAATTATTAGGATTATATGGATTAATCTTAATAGTATCCTGATCATAATGATTTCCCCCACTGTTTCGGATTGGAGAATTTTTTTTCCTTGAAATAGTAGTCCAATCCTTTTCAATAGCAATTGCTGCTGCTGACATTCTATAGTATTATTTAGTACAATTTATCTTTAAGTGTTTTCGGAAAAATAATAATCAAATTTTCACTGTATAAAAAATAGCAAACTTATAATAATATAGTTATGAATATTAGTAAAGGAACAAATGAAATATTATTAGCATTTGATAGCGGTAAACCTTTTACGGTTGGTAAAATAGGAGCAAATGAATTAAATTCGCTATTTATTATGTTTTTAAAAAAAAATAATATAAATCATCCAATACTTCAATATAATAATTCTTTTCTTTATAATATTACCCGGACAGCTGGAGTTTATCCTGAGAATGAGGAAAATATAAATAATTATTTAGAACGTTTTAAGAGTTATTTAAAAGATTTAGATATTTGTGCAATTTGGAATAATAATAAGGAATTTGAAATGACGCTAATGCAATCATGTAATCCTAATTTTAAACAAATTGAATTGTGTGATATAGAGCCGTTTTATTTTGATATTCATTGGTCTTATTTTCTAAAGGGTAAAAATGTGTTAGTTATTTCAAGTTTTAGTAAATCAATTGAAAACCAATATAAAATTAAGGATAAAATTTGGAATAATGGTTTATTACCTGATTTTAATCTTATTACTCTACAATTTCCAACGATGTATTATCTTGTGAATGATAACAAAAAAAAAGAATATCCAGTAAATAGTAATAAGTTATTAGATGAATATATAGAAAAATTAAAAAATATAGATTTTGATATTTTATTAATAGGTGCGGGAGCATATAGTATTCCTTTAATAGTAGAAGCAAAACGAATGGGTAAAATCGGCATCCATTTAGGTGGTGGATTACAAATAGTATTTGGTATTAAGGGAAGTCGATGGGATAATCATAAAATAATAAGTAAATTTTATAATGACCATTGGAAACGTCCTTATCCAGAGGAGATTCCTGAAAATAGTAAAATGGCTGAAGAAGGAGCCTATTGGTAATTTATATGTATAAAAACTAAAGCTTAAAATCTAAGATATAAATATATTATATATTATTTATGTCTGAAATTTCATTAAAAAACTTAAATTTAGATAAAGATTGTTGGGATATTATTGATAGTTATTTTAACACTGTTTCTAATTATATTAGTAAAAATCAAATAGATAGTTTTAATATGTGTTTAGATGAACAAATCGCAAAAACAATTCGTCAATTTAATCCTATACAATCGGTATATGATTATAGAGATAAGGGTCGTTTTGAAGTTGATATTATTATAGGTGGTAGTTTAAAAGGTGAAGATATTGTGAATGATGGTATGAGTATAACAATTGGTAAACCCGTAATATTTGAAAAAAAAATAGTAATCGATCAAAAAACTGGTTCTGAAGAAGAAATAACCAAAACAAAACAATTATATCCAAATGAAGCTCGTCTAAAAAATTTAACTTATAATATAGCTATTTATACTGATATATACATTTTATATAAATATTATGAAAAGGATAGTCTTAAATTTAAAAATATATCTACATTTAAAAATAAATTATTAGGACGTATGCCTTGTATGTTACAATCAAAAGGATGTGTTTTAAGTGCTATTCCAAGGGCTAATCTTAAGGAATTTGGAGAGTGTCCGTATGACCATGGAGGATATTTTATAATAGATGGTAAAGAAAAGGTAATAACCGCACAGACACGTCAAATTGAAAACAAGATTTATACTAAAAAAAATAAACCAGATGATCCTAATGAATATGAAGCTGAAATACGTAGTGTGCCAGAAAATACTCATCAACCTGCTAGAATTACGCGTATTTATCTAAAACGCCCTGTTGAAAAAATAGAAACATTTAAAAAGGGTGAAAAAAACACTCCAGATATACAAATTAATAAATCTGGTATTATAACCGTAGCTGTTCCTAATATAACGGAGTCTATTCCAATATTTATTTTATTTAGAGCATTAGGTGTTACAACTGATAAAGAGATTTTACAATATATATGTGGTGATTTAGAAACTACTAGTGATAAAAACGAAAAACCTATGTCTGAGATATGGCAAAATTATTTATATGATAATGTTTATATAGCATCACAAGTTAAAACACAATTAGATGCCTTGAGATATATACAAAATATAATAAGAAGTTTAAATCCTAACAGAGCTGATAAAAAAGATGTTTTGACTGATGATAAATTAAGAAAAGATAGAGAAGCACGTATTAAATATTATCAATTATTAAAAGATAATGAAGACATTGATTTTAAATATATTATGGATATTCTATATAATTGGTTTATTCCTCATATGGGAACTAGTAATTTTAGTGAAAAAGCCGCGTTTTTAGGCTATATGACACGTGAATTATTAAAGACAAAATGGGAAATGTTAGAAGTTACTGACCGTGATAATTATACATATAAACGTATAGATGTTGGTGGATTTTTAATGTCAACAATGTTTCGCGATCTTTACTTTCGTGTAAGAAACTTTTTAGAACAAAGTATAAATACAAATTATAATGAATTAGATAAAAAACAATCAATTATAGTAAACGATGATTTTAAATCAAATATCAATGAACTATTGGTAAATGAAGGAAATATATCTACATTTTTGAATCAAGAAATTATTACAGATGGTTTTAAATATGCTTTTAAAAATTGTTGGGGATTGAAAAATGCTCCATGTAAAGAGGGAGTTGTTCAAGATTTAGCAAGATTAACATATCTTGGAATGATTAGTCATGTTCGTCGTGTTGTAACACCTCTAGGTTCAAGTAGTAAATTACGTGGACCACATATGTTACACCTTTCAACTTATGGTATTTTATGTCCGATTGAAACACCTGATGGTGGTAATGTAGGTGTAAAAACAAATATATCGATATTAACTGATGTTACATTTGGAACAAATAGTAGTGGTATATATCAAGCATTATTAGATAATCATTTAATATTAGTCAATCAATTTCCTATTGATACCATCGTAAAGAATAAAGACCTTGTAACAGTATTTTTAAATGGACGTTTAGTAGGTTATCATAAATATCCGAATATTATTGTCAACCGACTTAAATTATTACGACGTAATGCTCTTATTAATATTTATACTAGTATAGCTTGGTATATTGACCGCATGGAAATTAAAATTAGTACAGATAGTGGTCGTAGTTGTCATCCAATGTTAATCGTAGAAGAGAATAAATTATTAATAAATTCATCACACCTAACAGCTATAAAAAACGGTTCTATAAATTGGTATCATTTAATTGCTGGTCGTGATAATTGGAATCAATATGATCCACGTTATTATAAAACCCAAAAAACAAATGAAGAATTGAAAATGAGTGGCGGTGTAATTGAATTTATTGATACGGAAGAATTAAACACTTGTCTATTAGCAATGAACTATAGTATGCTTATAAATAATCCTAATTCTAGATTTTCACACTGTGAAATAAATCCATGTATTATATTTGGTATTATGGGCAGCATTATTCCATATGTTCAAACAAATCAATTACCTAGAAATCTATATAGTTGTGGTCAAGGAAAACAAGCAATTGGCGTCTATGCTTCTAATTATTTAAATCGTATGGATACAAAAACACAAGTTCTATATTATCCACAAAAATCTTTAATACAAAATCGTATTAGTAAACATCTTTATAATAATACACTACCGTATGGTATGAATGCTATCATTTGTATCGCTTGTTATACAGGATATAATCAAGATGATAGTATTATTTTTAATAAAAGTGCTGTAGAACGTGGACTTTTTCGTTCTATAAAATATCGTACATATAGTATTCGCGAAGAACAGAATGAATATACAGGTCTACGTTCTAAAATATGTAATCCATATTTAATAAGCGATGAACGTATTGTTGTTCAAAATCTAAAACCAGGTAATTATAATAAATTAGGATTAAATGGAATTATTAAAGAGGGTGTTAAAGCAGATGAAAATGATATTGTAGTAGGAAAAGTAATTATGACGAATAATTATGATAGTGATGGTAAACAAATTTATTTAGATGCCAGTGAATATGTTCGCAGAGCTGAAACGGGAACAGTTGATAAAACTTTTTTTAGTTATGATAATAATGGATTTATGTTTGTGAAAGTACGTTTACGAAAAGAAAAAATACCCGAATTAGGTGATAAATTTGCCAGTCGTAGTGGCCAGAAAGGTATTATGGGTATGTTATTAAATGAAGCAGACATGCCTGTTTCCGCTAAGGGAATACGTCCTGATATGATTATAAATCCCCAAGCTTTTCCTAAACGTATGACAATAAGTCAGTTTGTAGAATCATATTTTGCCAAAGGGTGTAGTTTATTAGGTATTTTTGGAGATAGTAGTCCTTTCCAAACAATACCTATTGAAAAAATAGGCAGTGTATTAGAAGGATTAGGTTATGAACGATATGGGTGTGAATTATTATATAATGGTTCAACTGGAGAACAACTAGAATCGGATATTTTTATTGGACCAACTTATTATGAACGTTTACAACATCAAGTTGAAGATAAAATACATAGCCGTGCTGAAGGAGCGGTGACTATGTTAAGTAAACAACCTACTGGTGGTCGTAGTATAGGTGGTGGTTTACGTATAGGTGAGATGGAACGTGATTCATTATTAGCGCATGGTGTTGCTGGATTTATTAAAGAAACTATGGCTGATCGTTCTGATTCTACGGATGTTATCATTTGCTGTGGCTGCGGTCAAATTGCTATGGCAAATGTTCAAAAAAATATATATCATTGTTATAATTGTAATAGCAGTCGTGTTTACTATGAAAAAAATAGAATGCATAAAGAACAAACTGAAACAAGTAAAAATGAATTTGAATTATTACAAATTCCATATGCTATGAAATTACTTACTCAAGAATTAGAAGGTATGTCCATTCAACCGCATTTTATTACAAATAGTAGTTCAAAAAAATGGAAAGAACTGAATGAATGGTCGGACTATTCCACAGAACGTGATAAAAGAATGACTGGAGTCAAAAATACGAATAAATCTTATTATACGGCTCAAGGAAAAGAGCTCGATGCTCCATTTAGAAAATATATAAATATGATAAAGTCAATATTAATATCTGGTTCAAATGCTTTTGCTAAATTAAATAGTTCATATGGACGTTCTAATCTAATTGATTTTAGTGCTGGTCGTGGAGGAGATATAATGAAATGGATTGAATCAGATTATGAATATATATTAGCATTAGATATAGACGAAAATGGTCTATATCATTCAGAAGATAATTTATCAAAACGTATAGAAAAATTTAAAGAAAATAGAGAATATTCAAAATGGTTTCAAAATTCTAAAATAGATATTGGTGTTAGTAATTGTTGTGAAAAATTTTTAATTGGTGATAGTTACAAACATACTAGCGCAAATAACATAAAAAGATTAGACAAAATAATAGCTAAAAATGGACCAAATTCTTTTGATGTAGCCAGTATTCAATTTTCTATCCATTATTGTTTTGATAGTATTTTACATATAAATAATGTGTTTACAAATATAAGTGATTGTTTAAAAGAAAATGGAATAGCTATTATTACAACATTTGATGGAACAAAAGTATATGATTTATTAAAAAAAAATAATGGGATTTTTAAATTTTCAGTTGACAATGTCGAATTATACACAATATCATTTAAAGAAAAATATATTTGGGATACATTACCTAATGATAAAAATGGAATAGGTGTTGCTATTAATGTAAAATTAGCATCTACTGGAAGTGAAATTACTGAATATTTAGTTCATCCGCAATTACTATTAACATATGCTAAATTAGCTGGATTACGATTAGCCACAATCACAGAAGTTAAAAGAAATTTTAAATATTTACAATTTCCATGTGATACAATGACAAACCCATACGATTATATGCCTACTACTAATGAAAATAATGAATTATTTGTAAATAAAAGATTTAATAATCTAAAAACCTTTGCTGATTTATATAATTATTACATATTCATTAAAGAAACACCAAAACAAATAAC
>Ga0164292_10003659_pt1 | contig 12559 bp, 13 predicted proteins | sample GEODES117metaG_FD_111486 | JGI IMG/M metagenome (GOLD analysis project Ga0164292, IMG submission 111486) | Eutrophic lake water microbial communities from Lake Mendota, Wisconsin, USA - GEODES117 metaG | ecosystem: Environmental > Aquatic > Freshwater > Lake | place: USA: Lake Mendota... | reverse complement strand
GGTCAAGGTGGTGAACTCGGACGGGCTCTGGATTCAGAAGGCGCCGCTGCTGGCGGTGCAGCTTTTGAAGACGCATTACTCGCATTTTTATGACACGCTTGAGCTGCCACCGCAGTGGTTGCAGGACATCACCGCTTTCCTGCTGGAGTATCCTTGGATCGCCCGCATCGTTTTTGGAGCGGGGCTGGTCATTGAGTTGCTGGGCTTTGTCATTTTGATCAATCGCCGCTGGGCATTCATCGGCGGGGTGGCGATCATTGCCCTGCACTTGAGCATCAGCCGACTGATGAACCTCAACTTTGAGGCGCACATGTTTGCGGTGCTGATTTACTGCGTGAACCTGCCCGGGCTGAGAAAGATGGTGCGAGGCGAGGCGTGAGTCGGGTGGAGTCCGGGTTTTGAGGGTGGCCAAATTGCAACTTGGCGAAGGTGGAGCGGTGTGGCAGATTTGGGGATGTCGAACACGGTTCCAGCATCTACTCCGCGCGAGCGCACAGGGGATGAAGTTTCTGCTGAGCGTTACCGGTTGATGGCTGACAAGATTGAGGCGGATCCGACGCTGTTGGAGATTCCGCTAGCGAACATCGCTCGATGGCTTGGGCAGGGGCACAGTGCTGTGAAGCGGTTGGAGGGATGGCGAAGCATGATCCAGGAGGCGCAGACGTCCCGAGAGGGGATGGACAAGCTTCTTTTCATTCTCCGTGATGAGGAATGGGAGTCGATGATGTGGAAGGGTTTTTCTCCCTTTCCGGGCATCTTGACGAAGGAGGAGTTGCAGCGGTTGTCATGGACATCAAGTCATTAAGGTCATTGCTCGATGAGGTAACGCGGCAGGTGACGGACCGCCGCATTCTTCTTTTTGGATCATCCTCGCTGTTGGCGTCCTACCCCGAAGAGGCACCTGATCGGATTGGAGTCGAGACCACGATTGACGCTGATTTTTTCCTGGATCCCGACGACAAGGCTTTTCGTGCTGTTCTTTTGGCAGAGCTTGGGAAAGAGCAGAGTTACCACATTGCCAACGGCTATTACGGAGACTTTGTGGATCTCCGGATGGCGGAGGGCTTCCCGCAGGGTTGGCGTGAGCGTTTGGTGCCGATGCCGGGGTTTGATCGGGTGTTTGCGCTGCATCCGATGGATATGGCGGTCTCCAAGGTAATTGCGACGGCCAGTTCGCGGATTGAGAAGCGATTTGGACGGCGCGCGGCAGATCGTGGGATGAAGGATATCAATACTTTGGTGGCTCTCGTTCGCGCTGGGTATCTGGATGGCGGTGAACTTGTCCGGGAGGTCAATCGTCTTGAGCTCGAGTCGGCGATGATTGCGGAGTGTGGGCGGGTGTTGGAAACGGTGCTCGATTTGGCCAATACCTGAAGGCGTTGGGCTTCCCGCGACTCACCACCCCACCGGTTGGGTCCAGGCTTTGGCTTTTTGGGTGGGTTCGAGGGGGTTTTGGGGGGCTTGGCTGGAGGTGATGAGGGCGCGGACGTAGAGTTCGTCTCCGGTGAGGGTGTAGCTGGGGGTGAGGGAGTCGCTGGTGGCGAGGATGGCGCCGACATCTTTGGAGTAGCGGAGGCGGAAGGGGACGTTGTCGCCCTCCGGGGTGGGGACTTTTTCGACGGCGCGGTCGTAGCCTTTGCGGGTGCCGAGGAATTGCGTGGTGTAGGTGACGCCGGGTTCGGGGGCAATGGTGATTTGGAGGGTTTTGGAGGCTTTGTCGAAGCGGACGTCATTCAAGGTGACGCCGCTGGAGGCGTAGAAGTCGCCACGCTGCATGGCTTCGACGATAGCGTTTGGCTCGAGTTTTTCGGCGCGGACCATGACCCAACCGCGGCCGGGTGAGGCATCGGCACCGTGGTAGTTGTGGGCGTCGTCGGTGCCCATGCCGAAGAGGGGGGCGGCTTTCAGTTCGGCGATGCGGATGGTGTTGGCGACGTCCCAGAGGCGATCCATGGAGGATTCGACGCGGTCGGCGTGGCCGTCATTGTAGACGATGGGGTGGCCGTTGTAGACTTCGAAGAATTTGTCTTCGACGACGTAGGCGAGGTCTTCGGCGGTGAGTGCCCAGCGGAAGTTGGGGTGGTTCAAATGGGCCATGACAGGGCGGCCGTGTTTGAGGGCGTGCTCGGCGATGGCCTGCATGTTGGCACGGACGACTTCGCGGACGGTGGCGAGGTCTTTGATGGGTTCGATGGCTTCCGCGACGTTGATGGCGTTGATGTGGATGGGCACTTTTTGCATGCTGGCGGAGACTTCCTCGGATTCGATGAGGAGGAACTGGCCGGGTTTTTCGAACATGGGCCGGAACTCTTCGAAGGTGCGGAGTTTGACTTCGGGTTTGCCGTCGGGGCTGGTGCGCGTTTGGACCCATTCGGGGCCGAAGCGGTCGCGGTATTTGTCCATGACCTTGCGGCCAATGGTTTTGCGTTTGTTTTCGACGGCTTCTTCGGTGAGCCAGCGTTCGCCACGGGCTAGGGTGTTGTGATCGGAGAGGCAGAGGAATTGGTAGCCGTTTTTGACATACCAGTCGGTGATCATTTCGGGGAAGTCATCGCCGTCACTCCAGAGGGAGTGGGTGTGGGTGTTGCCTTTGAACCACTGGGGTTCGGCGGCGCTGGCGAGGGAGGCGAGGCAGAGGAAGAGCAGGCTGAGTTTGAGCATCAGGTTGAGCGGGTGGGAGTGAGCGAGTAAACGGAGCCCGCTTTATCTGACTTGCCGGATTGTGGCGCCACGTTAGAGGCCCATTTCCGTGACGGGAAGCGTGACGTCTGTCAATTCGGGGAGAGGGATGCTTTCTCCTGGGTGATAGAGGCGGGTGAATTTGAAAAGTCCGTCCACTGGCTGCTGAAACACATGCACACATTTCCGGACGCCATCGACGACCCAGTATTCCGAAATGCTGTGGGCGGCGTAGAGATCGAGTTTGGTGCCGAGATCAAACACTCGTGAGGAATCGGCGACCTCAATCACGAGGAGGATGTCCGCGGGTTCCGGGTGGGCGTGGGCGTAGTAGTCCTCAGACCAGCGGGCAATCGTCACGTCTGGTTGAGGCTCGCCGCTGTCTCCGAGCCCGACGGGTGCCCCCGCATTGATGATAGCGGTTTCACCGTAGGCTTTCGTGAGGATCTTGATGAGTCGTGCGGTGCTGCTGGCGTGCCAGGGTCCGAGTGGCATCATAGCGATGATCTTTCCGTTGATGAGTTCGACCCGGTCTTCGGGGCCTAAGATGCCGGAGTCCGCCATCGCATGGTACTCGCTGCGCGTGAACAAACGCTGGCGGTCTTCGACAGGGGCACTGGGCAGTGCAGGATTCATGGAGGGAATCCTAGCACGCGGCTGACCATGATGCAACACCACGGCTGTTGACGAGCCCCAGCGTGGTGGTGGGATGTCTTGCGACGATAGGGCGGCTTAGCGGAAGCTTTTTGCGAAGTCGTCGGCGCTGGCTTTGGCTTTGACGACGGTTTTTTTGAAGGTGCTGGCTTCGCCTTTTTCGATGAGGATGCGCTCGTACTCGGCGGCAGACATGGGCAGTTCGATGGTGGCGTCGGTCCAGGCGGAGAGCAGGATGGAGTTGGCCAATTCGACGCTGTGGATGCCTTCGGCGGCCGGGGAGAGGAGTTTTTCGCCTTTGAGGATGGCGTTGGTGAAGTTTTGGAGTATCTCGACGTGCTGGCCGCCGGTGCTGTCGACGGGGATGTTGATGCTCCAGCTTTCGGGCATGGCGAAGGCGGCTTCGGCGGTCATGCAGAATTCGCTCATGGGCTGGCGGTTGCGCTGGAAGTGGATGGTGGTGCCGTCGACGACGGTGAGGCGGCCGTTTTCAGCGGAGATTTCGAGTTTGTTGACGCCCGGGGCTTCGCCGGTGCTGGTGACGAAGGTGGCGGTGGTGCCGTTGTCGTATTGCATGACGGCGGTGACGTCGTCTTCGACTTCGATTTCGTGGAAGCGGCCGAACTGGCAGAAGCCGCGGACTTTTTGGGGCATGCCGAAGAGCCACTGGAAGAGGTCGAGGTTGTGGGGGCACTGGTTCATGAGGACGCCGCCGCCTTCGCCCTTCCAGGTGCCGCGCCAGCCGCCGGTGGCGTAGTAGTAGTTGGTGCGGAACCAGTTGGTGACTTCCCAGTGGATGCGACGGACCTGGCCGAGTTCGCCGCTGTCGATGAGGTCTTTGACTTTTTTGAAGGTGGCGTTGGTGCGCATGTTGAACATGGCGGCGAACACTTTTTCCTTGTTGGTGTGAGCGGCGATGAGGCGCTCGCAGTCGGCTTTGTGGACGGAGATGGGTTTTTCGACGAGGACGTGAAGGCCTGCGGTGAGGGCTTCGATGCCGATGGTGGTGTGGGAGAAGTGGGGGGTGCAGATGAGGATGGCGTCGATGTGGCCGGAGTGGATCATGGCGCTGACATCGGTGAAGGGGTGTTCGCCATCGAGGAGGGCGGGCAGGGTGCCGACGCTTTCGCAGAGGGCGGTGACGCGCATGCCTGGGACTTTGCCGGTGCGGATGTTGTTGAGGTGGGCTTTGCCCATGTTGCCGAGGCCGACGATACCGAGTCTGACGATTTCCATAGTGGGGTTCAGGCTAGCGGGTTGGTTTGGCGGGTCAAGGTGGAAGTCGGGTGGTCTCGGGCGTGTTTGAAAACCCGACACGCCCTTGAAGCAGGATCAGGAGTTGGGTTGCCGGTGGTCGAGGTAGAGGGAGCCTAGGCGAGAGAAGGCTTTGGGGTCGTGAGCGACTAAGTGGCCACGCATTTCGAGGGCGACGGCGGCTTGCCAGGCGTCATTCTCGCCTAAACGCTGTTTGGAACGAGATTGGAGAAGGGCGACGCGGACGGCATGGGCCTGGTGGAGTCCCTGCCAGCGGAATCGGCCGAGAAAAGCGCGAACGGTATCGATATCGGCGGCTCCTTCGAGCACTTCAGCTGCACTGACGGCGCTGATCCAGAGGCGGGCGCGTTTGTTGCGTTCGAGCCAAGCGCAAGCGGGGCCGGGTGTGCCGGCGGCGAGTTCATTGAGGAGATCGATCAGGAAGGAAGAGTCGAGCAGGGCGTTCATGCGCGCTTCTTGATCGCGAGGCGTTTGTCTCCCAGGAGGGTTTGCATTTCAGCAAGGACGTCAGCTGAGGTGGTGAAGGGTTTTTCCTGGATGAGGCGTCGCACCAGAGCGCCGCTGGTGGTGCCCTCGGATTTGGCACGTTTGGCGAGGGCTGCCTTTTCTTCGCTGGAAATGCGCACGGTGAGGATACTCATGGTATGACGAGTGTATGACAGGGGTTGGGGGAAATCAAGCGATGGAGAAAGACGGTCGGGATTCCATTTCTGGTGTGGAATTGTCATGGACGGCGGGGGGGTGGAGGTGGAGGGTGGGGGCTATGAGAACTGGCAATCCTGTTTTGAATGATGCGACGTTTCGTGAGTTGAGCGCGGTGGGGGCGCAGCGGATGACGCTGACGGGGACGGTGAATGCGACGCTGATGTTTTTGACGCTGCTGATGGCGGCGGCGATGTTCACGTGGAACAAGGCGTCGGTGGATCCGGCGGGGGTGATGATGTGGGTGGGGGGCGGGGCGATCGCGGGGCTGGTACTGGCGATTGTGACGGTGTTCAAGAAGGAGTGGGCGATGTGGACGGGGTGTTTGTATGCGGGGGCGGAGGGGCTCTTTCTGGGCGGGGTTTCAGCGATGTATGAGGCGCAGTTCAATGGGATTGTGCTGCAGGCGGTGCTGCTGACGGGCGGGGTGCTGTTTGCACTGCTGACGGCCTACAGCATGCGGTTGATCAAGGCGACGGAGAATTTCAAGTTGGGGATCGCGGCGGCGACGGGGGGCATTTTTTTGGTGTATCTGGCGACGTGGATTCTGGGATTTTTCGGGATTCAGATCCCGTGGATTCATGAGAGCGGGATGATGGGGATCGGGTTCAGTGTTTTTGTGGTGGTGATTGCGGCGCTGAACCTGGTGCTGGATTTTGATTTCATTGAGAATGGGTGCGCGCAGGGAGCGCCGAAGTACATGGAGTGGTTTGCGGCGTTCGGGCTGCTGGTCACTCTGGTGTGGCTATACCTGGAGATTTTGAGGTTGTTGTCGAAGCTGGCGAGGCGGGATTGATCCGGTGGGATCATTTGGCAAGGCCTTGAGAATTGAGGACAGGACCTGGGCGGCTATCAAGAAAGCAGGGCACCGGATTGTTTAGGGTGTGGTGATGGCGAGGACGGACTGGGTGCGGTCGGTCCAGGAGGCGATGACGCTGACCGTGACGGGGACGGTGGGGGTGGCGGCTTTGGGGCAGATGGCGTGGGGGAGACCGCTGGCGGCGGCTCCGGTGGGGTCGGTGACGTTTTTGGAGAAGGCGATGGAGGAGAGGGTGGCGAAGGTGGAGCTGTTGCGGTGGAAGCGGGTGCCTTTGCGGATCATGAGGGTGGGCTGATAGAGCGATCCGCCGGCGGTGGACCGGGCGTAGAGAGCGAGGTTGTCTGAGGAGGTGGCAACACCGGGGCTGGGAACGAGGGAGAGAAGGACGGCGTAACCACTTGAGCTATTGGCATCCACACGGAGGAGGGTGGCGATGCGGGCGGAGGCACAGCCGGGGGCGAAGTCGCCCTCCCGGAGGAGGACAGAGGTGGCAGTGCCGGGATTGTTGATTTCAAGAAGAGCGAGGTCATTGGAGGAGGTGACGGTGGGGCCGGAGAGTTGGACAAGTGCGCGGGTGGTGCCATTGGAGGTGAGGGTCCAATGTTTGAGGATGCGTTTGACTCGCGGAAAATCGGCTGGGAGGCCGGGAGGGGTGAAGCCTTTACGCAGGAGAAGTGTGTTGATGGAGACAAAGTTTTTCCAGAGGCCTTCATTGTTGGAAGCGGTCACGTCGGAAGCGACGAGGGGTTGGCGTTTGAGGGTGGCGCGGAAGGAGATTTCACCGGAGTCGAAGCCATTGGCTTGAGCGCTGGGGAAGGTATTGAAGAGGGCGCCGGCGAGAGCGACTGCGTCTTTGCTGACAAGGGCGGCGGAAGTGACGGGGATACCATCAGCGTTCAGCTTGACTAAGCCTGCACCGGAGGGGCTGCCTATGAGGGCGGCAGGAAAAACAGCGAAGCGTTCTTCAAAGGAGACCCAGGGGCCGATTTGGCCGTAGTTGGGGCCGAAGGGGGAGGGGGTGCCTTCGCGGATGAAGGTGGTTTCGGCACCGGTGGCGGTGACGATGCGGATGCCGGTGTCGTTTGAAGAGGAGATGGGAAGGAGTAGGGCGGAGGTGAGGGTGAGGACTGAGGCGTAGCGCGGGGAGCCGGAGGCACTGGCTTGGCGGGGTGGCTGGAAGGAGCGGACTCGACCATGCCCGGCGAGGACATTGCCGGTGCGGAAGAGTTCGGCGAGGAAGGAGCCATCGTAGCCGATGAAGGTGGCGTTGTTGGTGGCGTTGATGCCGCTGCCCGTGAGGGTGGCGGCGATGCCGAAGGCGTCAGGGAGGTTGGCGACGGGTGAGGTGAAGGAGCGAAGGCGGCCGGAGCTGACGTTGGAGTCGAGCGATTGGCGAAGGGCGATGAGGGCGCGGTCTTCGACGGCCCAGAGTTGATTGCGACCGCCGGTGGTATCGGGACCCGTGAGGCTGAGGGTCATGTTCAAGCTTTCATCGCCGAGGTTGGAGCCGATGGCGATTTCGAGGGGGGTGCTGACGGTGGAGCGATCGCGGTTTGGAGTGGAGTCGCCTGAGGTAACGACTTCGCGAACCCCGGGGAAGAGGACGCTTCGCTGGAGCGGGAGGCGAATGGGGGCGGCGGTGAGGATGCTGCCCAGGGCACCGCCACCGCTGGGGTGGTCGATACTGCGGCCGGGGACGCCGGTAGCGAGGATGTCGCCATGGAGGGCGACGGAAGTGCCGCAAAACTCGTTGCCGATGAGACCAAGCTGAGGGGTGACCTGCTGGAGGAAAGGAAGATTGCCGAAACTTGAATTTGCTTCGAAGAGAGAAACCTCCCCCTGGTTGCCGACGATGGAGCCGATGCCCGGGGTGCCGACGGCGATGAGGCGACCGCTGACAGCGAGGGATCTGATGGGGCTAATCAAACCGGCGCTGGATTTGAGTATTCCGGCATTGTCCATCAGGAAGACGGAGCTTCCTTGACTGACGACGAGGGAATCTCCCGTCAGGCCGACATTCGAGCCGAATTGGGCACCGGCGGCGGGTGTCGGGGCGGAGATGGTGAAGGTGGTGGGAGAAGTGAGTGAGTAGTTGAAAACGCGTCCGCTGTCCACGGACCCGGGGTTGTCAGAGAAGGGGCTGCCGATGGCGGCGAAGGAGCCGTTAATGGCAACGGATTGGCCGAATTTGGCGCCGTTTTCGACGAGGGCGGAGACGAATTGGGCGAAGTCGAAGCTGGAAGTGCCGGGGGGGTTGGTGAGGAGGAAGGCGATGCCGCGATCGGTGCCGCCGTTGGGTGAGTTCGGGGCACCCACAACGATGCGGGAGCCTTCAACGGCGAGGGCGTGACCCAAGCGGAACAAGCCGCCGGAGCCCGTGTATTTGTGACGAAGTTTGCCGGTGCGAAGGTCAAAGAAATAAAGGGATCCGGTGCCGGAGGGAACGTCGGTGGTGTCGCCGGGAGCGCTGATGATGGCTTCTTCGCCGCGCAGGGCGACGGCGAATCCGAATTCGTCGCCCGATTGGCTATCGGCGCTGGCAGGAGTCAGAGAGCGAAGCCGGCGACCGGAGAGGGTGTCAAAAACGATGACATCGCCGCGTGAGCCATCGTAGCCCGGGCGGCCGGCGAGGATGTATTTGCCATTGATGGCGACGCTGCGACCGAGGCCTTCCGGAGGGGTGACACCGGGGGCGTAGTGTTCACGATAGGTTTGAGCGAAGAGGGTGCTATCGACGACGAGCGAGATCGTGGTGAGAATGGGAACGAGGAACCTTCTCAGGAGGGATGCGGAGGAGTCAGATTTCGTTTTCATGGAAGATACGACGGTGAAAAGTGCAGTTTAACTTTAATGGAAAGGCGGTGAAGTGAGAAGGCTGAAAAATGGATGGGGGAGATTTTACCGAGGAAGTGACGGTAGAGGGGAATGGCGTTGCGCAAATCGGTGTTGTGGGGCAATGGGGAGGGTGCCTGCGGATGAGACAGTGAAGGTTGTTGCGAGTTCCCGGAATGGGGGGCGGGAGGTGGTGGTGGCGTTGGGGTTGTTGGTGGGGGTTTCGTTGGCGGTGCAGGCGCTGTTTGCTTCGGTGAGGTATGAGTGGAACTGGGCGGCGGCGTGGGGGTATCGGTCGCAGTTTTTCCAGGGGTGGCTGTTGACGCTGGGGATTGCGGCGGGGGCGATGGGGGTGAGTTTGGTGGTGGGGTTGGGGTTGATGGCGGGAAGGCGGGCGCCTTGGCTGGCGGTGCGGATGTTGTGCGGGGGCATCGTGGAGGTGGTGCGGGGGACGCCGTTGCTGGTTCAGCTTTTGATTGGGTATTACATTGTGGCGCAGCAGTTGAAGGTGAGTGATCCGGTGGTGGTGGGGGTGCTGCTGTTGGGGTTGTTTGAGGGGGCGTATTTGGCGGAGATTTTCAGGGGGGCGGTGGAGAGTATTGGGGCGAGTCAGCGGGAGGCGGCGCGGGCGGTGGGATTTGACGCGGCGCAGACGTATCGGTTTGTGATTTTGCCGCAGGCGATGCGGCGGGCGCTTCCGGGGACGGCGGGGCAGATGGTGTCGCTGGTGAAGGATTCGTCTTTGCTGTCGGTGATCGGGATTGAGGAGCTGGTGCAGAAGGTCAAAATCTTGAATTCGGCGAGTTACACGGCGCTGGAGGGGTATTTGCCGTTGGCGGTGGCGTATTTGGTGGTGACGCTGCCGTTGTCGCGGTGGGCGCAGGCTTTGGAGAGGAGGTTTCACTATGAGACTTGAGGCGGAGGGGGTGGTGAAGCGGTTTGGGGCGTTTCAGGCGCTTGATGGGGCGACGTTTTCGACGGGTGGCGAGAGCCGGGTGGTGGCGCTGCTGGGGCCGAGCGGCGGGGGGAAGAGCACGCTGCTGCGGGTGCTGGGGTGTTTGCTGCCAGTGGATGGCGGGGTGGTGCGGGTGGATGGGGTGGTGCTGCCGGTTGCGGAGGCTGAGGCGCGGGGGGAGCGGCGGAAGAACGGGTTTGTGTTTCAGGGATACAATTTGTTTCCGCATCTGACGGCGCTGGAGAATGTGGCGCTGCCATTGCGGGAGGTGCATGGGTTTGAGGCGGGGGCGGCGGGGGAGCGGGCGATGGAGTTGCTGGATCGGCTGGGGTTGAAGGCGCATGCGGGGAAGCGGCCGGCGCAGCTTTCGGGGGGGCAGCAGCAGCGGGCGGCGATTGCGCGGGCTTTGGCTCCGAGGCCGAGGCTGCTCTTAATGGATGAGCCGACGTCGGCGCTGGATCCGGTGATGACGGGGGAGGTGCTGGAGGTGATTCGGGAGTTGGCGGAGGAGGGGCAGCAGATCGTCCTGGCGACGCATGAGGTGTCGTTTGCGCGTCGGGTGGCGGACTGGGTGGTGTTTTTGGCGGCGGGGAAGGTGGTGGAGAGTGCGGGGACGGAGGCGTTTTTTGAGCGGCCGGAGTCGGAGGAGGCGCGGGGGTATTTGGGGAGTTTGATGCGGTGGCGGTGAGAGGGCGTTGCGTGGGGTGGGGATGGTGCGATGGTGGGGGATGATGAGTTGGATGCGACGACCGGAAGTTTGGGTGCTGCTGTTGGCGAGCGGGGCGGCTTTGTTTTGGGCGCTGAGTCCGACGGGGGATGACGGGGGCTGGGAGGCGGGGTCGGTGAGTGGGGAGGTGGCGGCGGGGGGTCGGGTGACGATGCTGGGGGGGGCGGTGGAGCGGGACTATGGCAATGCGCGGCTGGATCTGGAGGTGCGGGTGCGGAATGAGGGGGTGCATCCGCTGGTGATGAAGGCGCCGAAGGTGCGGTTGATGGCGGGGGAGCGGGAGGTGCCGACGTTTTTTCTGCCTGCGGAGCGGTTGCCGGAGGTGGCGGCGAAGACGACGTCGGAGGTGACGCTGCGGTTTTGGTTGGAGGCTGCGGATTTGAAGGGGGCGCTGGTGCTGGACGTGGAGGGAGAGAAGGTGCCGGTGAAGTCGGAGAAGGCGTTTGATTTGACGACGCTGGAGAATGGGAAGCCGAGGGCGTTGAGGGGGGTGGAGTGGTGAGTAATCAGTAATCAGTGGTCAGTGGTGAGTGGTCAGTGGTCAGTAGTGAGTGGGAGGTTTTTTGGAAGTTGGGGGGTGGGGTGGCGTTTCTGGGGCTGTTATGAAACCGATTCCATTTTTCTTTGCTGGTCTGTGTCTTACTGCTTTTGTTTCTGCTGAGGAGCTTGGGCAGCTTGTTTTTGAGGACAGCTTTGAGCGGAGTGAGTCGCAGGAGAAGACGGATGAACCGGGCAATGGGTGGGGCACGAACAGCAGGAGTCGGGCGAAGGGGAACAAGCAGGTCGATCTGCGGGATGGGGCGATGTACATTTACCTTTCGCCGGAGGCTGATCACGCGGTTTCAGTGACTCATGCGGCGGAGTTCACGGATGGTGCGGTGAGTTTGCGGTTCATGCTGGAGGGTGAGAAGGATGTTCTGGGCCTGGACTTTGCTGACTTGGGTTTCAAGGAGGTGCATGCCGGGCATCTCTTTAAGGTGGGGGTTAGCACGACGAAGATGGACATTGACGACATGAAGTCGGGCAGCATGAACATGGCGTTTTATGAGGCCAAGAAGGCGAAGACGCTGACGAAGGAGCAGCTGGCGCTGATTGCTTCAAAGAAGAAGGTGTTTCCGGTGAAGACGGCTGCCGGGAAATGGCATGATTTGGTGGTTCAAATCACGGGCGACACGGTTCGGGTGGCGATCGATGGGAAAGACGTGGGTTCCTTTGCTTCCGAAGGTTTTGCGCATCCTACGAAGAAGATGCTGCGTCTGTCCGTGCCGCATGATGCGGTGGTGGATGACGTGAAGATTTGGAAGAAGTGAGCCGGGACGCGGGCTACACGGGGGCGTTGGTGGTGTAGCGGAGGAGTTTGCCGAGGGTGGGGCGCATGTCTTTGCGGGCGACGATTTGGTCGACGAGGCCGTGTTGGAGCATGAATTCGGCGGTTTGGAAGCCGGGGGGGAGGTCGGCGTGGGTGGTATCTTTGACGACGCGGGGGCCAGCGAAGCCGATCATGCACTTGGGTTCGGCGATGATGATGTCGCCGAGGGTGGCGAAGCTGGCGGTGACGCCGCCGGTGGTGGGGTGGGTAAGTACGGAGATGTAGGGGAGGCAGGCCTGGCTGTGGCGGGCGAGGGCGCCGCTGGTTTTGGCCATTTGCATGAGGCTGAGGATGCCTTCATGCATGCGGGCGCCGCCGGAGGCGGAGAAGACGATGACGGGTTTGCGTTCGGCGGTGGCGGCTTCGATGGCGCGGGTGATTTTTTCACCGACGACTGAGCCCATGCTGGCGCCGAGGAAGCGAAAGTCCATGATGGCGAGGAGGACGGGGATGCCTTCGATGGTGGCGCGGCCGGTGACGACGGCTTCCTGGAGGCCGGTTTTGGCCTGGTAGGCTTTGACTTTGTCGAGGTAGCCTTTGAAGCCG
>Ga0164292_10003658_pt1 | contig 12562 bp, 10 predicted proteins | sample GEODES117metaG_FD_111486 | JGI IMG/M metagenome (GOLD analysis project Ga0164292, IMG submission 111486) | Eutrophic lake water microbial communities from Lake Mendota, Wisconsin, USA - GEODES117 metaG | ecosystem: Environmental > Aquatic > Freshwater > Lake | place: USA: Lake Mendota... | reverse complement strand
TTGGAGTCGCCCACATTCTGTACGAGTTCCTCGAACATCGGACCCCAGCGGTCGCCGGGGCGGCCAATGATGTGATAGTTGGCACTTTTCCTGCGGATGTCCTCGTCGGCCGGGATCGAGGCCAGCACCGGAATGCCGACCGCTTTGGCGAAGGCTGCCGCCTCACCCGTGCCGTCATCCTTGTTGATGACCATGCCAGCCACCCCGACATTGCCGCCGAGCTTGCGGAAATACTCCACCGCCGAGCAGACGTTGTTGGCGACATAAAGCGATTGCAGATCGTTGGAGCCGACGACGATCACCTTCTGGCACATGTCGCGGGCAATCGGCAGGCCGAAGCCACCGCAGACCACGTCGCCGAGGAAGTCGAGCAGGACATAGTCGAAGCCCCACTCATGGAACCCGAGCTTCTCGAGCAGTTCGAAACCATGGATGATGCCGCGGCCGCCGCAGCCGCGGCCGACTTCTGGCCCGCCGAGTTCCATGGCGAAAACGCCATCGCGCTTGAAGCAGACATCCTCGATGCGCACTTCCTCGCCGGCCGCCTTCTTGCGGGCCGAGGTCTCGATGATGGTGGGGCAGGCCTTGCCACCAAAGAGAAGCGAGGTCGTGTCGCTCTTGGGATCACAGCCGATCAGCAGCACGCGCTTGCCCTGTTGGGCCATCATGTAGCTCAGATTAGCCAGCGTGAACGACTTGCCGATGCCGCCTTTGCCGTAGATCGCGATGATCTGCGTCTTGGTTTCGTGCACTGCATCTTCGGTCAGGTCGGGGCCGGGCGCGGAGGCTGCCCCAACGCCATGGGCGGCGAGCGCAGCATTCAGGGCATGGTTCGGGGTGGGGGGCGCAAGAGTGCTAGCAGTCATGGGCAGGTTCTCCAGTCCAATATCATCTTGACGCAGGCCGGATCGGCGAACGCGGTTTCATAGGCTTTTGCCGCATCCCCGACGGGGCTGCGGTGGGTGACAAGGCCATCAAGCGACAGCCTGCCATCGGTGATCAGGGCCATGACATTGGCCAGGTCGGCGGGCTGGAATTCGGCAGCGATGCGCAACCTGGCTTCACGCATGAAGGCAGGCGGGAACACGAAAGAAAGTGGCGCTTCATAAAAGCCGCCAAGCACGATCTCGCCGCCGCGCGCCAGCCGGGCAATCAGGGTATCGAGCAGTCCGCCATCGCCACTGACATCATAGATCGAACGATAATCGCATCGCGCATCGGTGGACGGATCGACAACCTCGTAGCCGACAGCACCACTCATCCGGATCGGATTCTTTTCCCAGACCAGGGGTGATCCGCCAAGGGCGACGGTGAGCCTCGCCAGCAGGCGGCCAAGTACGCCATGGCCGACGATGAGGTCAGGCAAGGCGCCGCCGACAAAGGCGTGGCTGGCGGTTGCGGCCAGTGCCAGCAGCACGCCGTTTTCGCCAAGGCTTGCAGGAACCGGGATGACTTTTGCGGCGGGCACGACCAGATGATGCGCCGCGCCGCCGAACAGGCCGCTGATGCCCAGAAAACAGCGCGCGCCTGGCACAAAGACATGCTCGCCGACCGTGCGGTTCGCGGCTGGACCGGCTTCGCGGATAATGCCAACCGTCTCATAACCGGGAATGAGAGGGTATTGCAGGCCGGGGAATTGCGGCATGCGCCCTGTCCAGAGCAGACGTTCCGTGCCCGTGCTGATGCCGGACCAAAGGACCTCGACGACCACATCGACGTCCGTCGCGGCGATCAGCCCGACCTGGTCGAGCGCGATGCTGCGTGGCTCTCTCAGAACGATGGCCAGGGTGTTCTTCACGACGCCTGATCCCCTTATTCTTCAGCCTGAAACGCAAGCTGATTTGTCAGACTATCGAGACGCTCTTCACTGTCAATTTGTATAGACACTTATATGCCGGGCTTTCTTGCCTGGATCAGTCCGGACAATAGCGGACGCGGCATTGCGAACTGGCGCGGCGCAACAAAGCCGGAGCGCGTCAACATCGCCATCAACTCAGATGGTTTGCGGGCACGCCCCTTACCCATGGCGAGCAGGTAAAAGCCAAAATAGGCATCGGCCATCGGCGCGGAGTTCGCATCCCCGGCCATCGGTTCTGCAATCAGGATGGTTCCGCCCGGCTCCAGCGCGGCGAAAATCGCAGCCAGCAGCTTCTCGACCAAGTCATCGCCATGATCATGGGCGATGCGCACCAGCGTGACCAGATCAGCGCCGCGCGGCAGCGGATCATGCGAGAACGAGCCGCCAACCAGCGTCGCGCGGTCAGCAAGCCCCGCCGCTGAAAATCGCGGGCGGGCAGTTTCGACAACCGCAGGCAAGTCGAACAATGTCAGATCAAGAGCAGGCGCGCGCGCTGCCGCCGAGCGCAGGAATGAGCCATCGCCACCACCCACGTCCATAAGCCGCTTGTGGCGCGAGACATCATAGGCATCGAGCACATCGGTCGCGACGAACTGCTGCGAGGTTGCCATCAAATTGGTGTATGGCGCGACATCACTGGTCACGAGCGAAGCCGGATTGATGCCATCGGCATAGGGCCAGTAACGTGCAAGCTTGGTCTCCGTCACCTCGCCGCGCAGCAGCGCCACGGGGTCTGCCATGTCGGCATAAAATACGGCGTGGTGCTCGATCATGGCCTTCACGCCCGGATTGGCCCGCATCGCCGCCCCGATCTGGCCAAGGCCGAAGCGATCCTGGCCGCGATCCTGCAACAGATCGAGTGAGGCCGCTGCCAACAGCAGGCGACGTGCGGCGTCCTCGTTGAGCTTCGCTTGCCTTGCGACCTCAGCCACGCTGAGCGGACGCCTCGCCAGAAGTTCGAACAGATCGAGCTTCACACAGGCAAACAGCACCTGCGAATAAACGAAACCGGCGCACAAATCGAAGCAGTCGCGGGCTCGCCTTGCCGAGATGCGGCGCGTCAATGGGAAGCGCGCGGCCATAATCTGGAAGCGCTGGCTCGCCAGAATGCTGTCACGCAGTCCATAGGCGCGGTCAGCCAGACGGCTCCAGACAGACAGGCTGGCGGGATCAGGCACGCTGGAGACCCGGCCCATGAGATCCTCTCGGCCCGACTTCACGCCGCCCGGATGTGCAGTTCCGCCGGCAGGAAGGCTGTCGCCTCGCGCTCGATGGCAGCCTTCAGCGCCAGCTGTCCCGGACAGGCAGGGATGGCGTCGACAGCTTCCGCGATCAATTGGTCAAGCCAGTGGATCGCGCCCTGCATGCCCAGTTCCTTGACCGCATTGGGTCGGCCCCGCGCAGCATCCTGCCCAGCGGGCTTGCCCATTTCCTCGGCTGTGTCCGCCGCGTCGCGGATGTCATCGGCGACCTGATAGGCGCAGCCAAGCCGCTCGCCGAGCGTGCGCCAGGCGACCGGATCATGCCCTGCAGCAAGCGCACCAGAGGATGTCGCGGCAGCGAAGAGCGACGAGGTCTTTGCCCGGTGATAATCTGCAATCGGGATCATCGCCTCGCTTTCCCAGGCCTGCCCTGCGCAGATGCCATGGGGCGCGCCACCCGCTTGTGCTACGATGCTGACAAGGCCTGCCATACGGTCCAGATGGGCCGTCGCGCCACGCGCAATCGTTTCGAAAGCCAGCACGATCAGCGCGTCTCCGGCCAGAACCGCCAGCGGCTCGCCATAGACCTTGTGCACGGTGGGCTTGCCGCGCCTCAGATCGGCATCGTCAAAGGCCGGCAGATCATCATGGACCAGTGAGGCACAATGCAAAAACTCGATGGCGCAGGCCGCCGCATCCGCCGCAGCCGGATCAGAATCACCGCAGGCCTTCGCCACCGTAATGGCGAGACGGGGCCTCAGGCGATGGCCGCCCGGAAAAACCGCATACTGCAGCGCCGAGGCCAGCTTGGGCGGGCAAGAGGCCTGTGTGATGGAAAGGGCTGACTGCATCGCGGTTTCGATTCGGAGCATCATCGACATGGCGGCCACCCTTGATGAATTGCTGTCAATCGAAATTGACACTTGAACTGACATTCAGAATGGACATTGATATTCTGGCTGTCAATTGGGGTTTATCCGGGCAGCGAGGTGATAACGCTGGAGCTAAACTGACGGCATGAGCACCAGGCGCGTTGCCATCATCGGGGCGGGAATTGGCGGGCTCAGCGCGGCGCTCGATCTTGCATCTGCTGGCCTGCATGTCACCGTGCTGGAGCGCGCCGCTTCGCCCGGCGGCAAGATGCGGCAGCTTTCGCCGGGTGGCGAGGCGATGGATGCGGGGCCAACCGTCTTCACAATGCGCCATGTCTTCGAAGCGCTGTTCGCCCGTGCGGGCGAGACGCTGGACAATCATGTCACGTTGACACCGCTCGACATTCTCGCCCGCCACGCATGGGCCGATGGCGCACAGCTTGACCTTTTTGCCAGCGTCGAGGCCAGCGCCGATTCGATCGGTGTCTTTGCCGGCACGGCGGAAGCGGAGCGGTTTCGCGCCTTCTCCGATGAGACCCGCGCGATCTACGCGCTGCTCGACCGCAGCTTCATGCAGGCCGAGAAGCCAAGCATGCTTGGGCTGGCTGCGAACATGGTGCGGGGGGGCCTGCGCAATCCGCTGGACATGCTGAAGATGCGCCCCTTCGAGACGATGTGGTCGGCGCTGGGGCGCTCCTTCGCCGATCCGCGTCTTCGCCAACTCTTCGGGCGCTACGCCACCTATTGCGGCTCATCGCCCTTTGCCGCGCCCGCCACGCTGATGCTGATCGCCCATGCCGAGCAGGCCGGCGTGTGGAGCGTCAAGGGCGGCATGCATGCCCTCGCCCGCGCCATCTGCGATCTTGCCACGGCCAAGGGCGCGAGCTTCCGCTTCAATGCCCATGTGGCGCGGATCAGGACCGGAAGCGGTGGTGTCGAAGGTATCGAACTGGCGGATGGCGAAGTGGTGCCTGCCAGCGCGGTGATCTTCAATGGCGACTATGCGGCGCTCTGCACCGGGATGCTCGGAGCTGGGGTCACGGCAAGCGTGCCAGTGGCCAAGCGAGAGCGCCGTTCGCTTTCGGCCATTGTCAGCTGCAGACTGGCGGAGACGTCGGGCTTCCCGCTGATCCGGCACAATGTGTTCTTCAGCTCTGACTATCCGGCGGAGTTCCGCAACATCTTCGGCGAGGGCCGCGTGCCCGACGAGCCGACCGTCTATGTCTGCGCGCAGGACCGGGGTGATGACGGCCTTGCAGCGGAGGGCACACCCGAGCGCCTTCTGTGCCTCGTCAACGCGCCCGCCCGGGGCGACAGCCATGATTTCAGCGAGATGGAGATCGCGCAATGCGAGGACAAGGCAGCGCGGCTGATGGCGCGATGCGGCCTGACGCTCAAGCCGGGCGCGTCGGTGACGACCACGCCGACGGGCTTCAACCATCTCTTTCCAGCCTCGGGGGGCGGGCTTTACGGGCAGGCGAGCCATGGCTGGCAGGCATCGTTCCTCAGGCCGGGGTCGCGCACGCGCATTCCGGGCCTGTATCTGGCGGGGGGCAGCGTGCATCCGGGGCCGGGCGCCCCGATGGCGGCAATGTCGGGGGCATTGGCGGCAGCCAGCGTGCTCGGGGACCTGACTTTTCCACGCCCGTTGCCCAAGGCGGCTATCGCTGGTGGTACATTGATGCCCTGAGTGATGACGGCGCCTTCGGGCTGGTGGTGATCGCCTTCATTGGCAGCGTGTTCTCGCCTTATTACGCCCGCGCCCTGCGCAAGGGGCAGGCGGACCCGATGGATCACTGCGCCATCAATGTCGCGCTCTATGGCAGGGGCGGGCATCACTGGGCCATGACCGAGCGCACCGGACGCGACCTTTCCCGTGACGAAAGCCAGTTCACGCTGGGGCCGAGCAGCCTGACATGGGATGGCACGACGCTCACGATCCGCATCGAGGAGCGCACGGCGCCGCACCGCTTGCGCCTCGCCGGCACCATCCGCCTCACGCCGGAGCTCCTGCCTGAACAGGTCTTCGAGCTCGACGCTGCAGGCCGCCACACATGGCGGCCGATCGCGGCCTCAGCCCGCGTCGAGGTCGATATCGAACAGCCCGGCCAGCGCTGGAGGGGGCATGGCTACATGGACAGCAACCATGGCACGCGCCCGCTGAAGGATGATTTCATCGCATGGGACTGGGCGCGTGGAGCCACCGCCAAAGGCCCGGTGATCCTCTACGATATTGCCCGCCGCGATGGCTCGGCGCTCAACCTCGCGCTGGGGCTCGGGGCCGATGGAATGCTGGAACGCATTGCCGTCCCTGCCATCACCGCCCTGCCGATCACGCCCTGGCGCATGCGCCGTGCCACCCGCTGCGATGCCGGGCAGCGCGCGCGGGTCACTGCAACGCTGGAAGACACGCCGTTCTACGCGCGCTCGGTGGTGACAACCCGCCTCAGTGGCGAGCCCGTCACCCTGATGCACGAAAGCGTCGATCTCGACCGGCTGCAGATGCGTTGGTCCGAGGCGCTGATGCCGTTCAGGATGCCGAGGCGGGTGTAGGGGGCATACGGAGTGCCGAAAACGCCTTGGCGCCTGCTCCACAATCAGACCATGACGATGTCAGGCATGTTGGAAGGGGCGGTGGTCCGCCCGTCCCACTCCGCCCTGCGGGAGCTTGGTACCTCAGCTTTCCTGCATCTCGCCGGCTTGTGCCTGCTTGGCGGCGAGGGCGCGTTGCGCCTTCTTGACGTCGAGCAACTGGTGCACGCAAATCGCAAATATCGTTCCGAATATCAGAACGAACTCAAGCCCTTTGAACATCCACTCTTCCATCTGAATCTCCTTCAGTTTTGACCTGCCCGTTCGGCGCCAGTGATGGAAAACCTGTCATCCACAGTGTTCTCGCGGGCGAGCACCCGCTCGAACAATTCCACCACTCCGACAGTGCGGCGGCGGAAACCCTTCATCGGCCTGAGCAGGGAGAATGGCACCGGCGCGCGGGCGGGCGCACGGCGCGGCTCGGCAGCGACGGCATCGATCAGGAACTGCACTTCGGTGAGTGCGGCATCGCTGACCGGCGCATGCATCAGCCAGCCTGGCGCGCAGGCCTGCGCCACCAGCGCCAGTTTGCGGCCCTTGGAGACAACGGCGCGGCCCGAAACCGAATCATAGCCGCCCGCCGCCACAAGATGGCCGATTTCGGAATAGACCAGGCGCGCGGCATGGATGGCGGCGCGGCAATCGGGCGGCAAGGCGCGGATTCCGGCGCAGGAGCGGCGGTAGAGGCCGTCCGCCACATCCAGCAGGCGGCGTACAACGCGCCCGATGCGCGCATCGAAGACGGGCGCGGCCAGCCAGGCATCGGGGTCGATGCCTTCCTCGATCAGCCAGTTTCGTGGCAGGTAAAGCCGGCCATTGCGGGAATCCTCGCCGACATCGCGGGCGATATTGGTGAGTTGCATGGCTACGCCCAGATCGCAGGCGCGCGCCAGGGTCTGCGGATCACGCTCGCCCATCAGCAACGTCATCAGGACGCCGACGGTTGCAGCCACACGGGCGGAATAGGCCAGCACCGACGAAAGGTCATCATAGCGCCGCCCCTCCGCATCCCAGGCAAAGCCGTCGAGCAACGCATCCATCACAGCACGCGGCAAGGCAAAGCGCGCCACCTCTGCCGCAACAGCGCGGTCAACCGCATGGTCGAAGGGACGACCTGCATAGATGCGGTCAAGCCGCCGATGCAGCCCGGCCAGCGCAGCGGTGGGATCGCCGGACAGGTCGACCGCATCATCCGCCACGCGGCAGAAGGCGTAGAGCGCTGTCGCCGGATCACGCACCGATTTCGGCAGCAGGAGCGACGCAGCAAAGAACGACTTCGAACCGTTGCGCAGCAACTCGCGGCACTTGTCGAGGTCAGTCACATTGGCTGGTTCAGGCAAAAGCTGAGGCATGGGGCACGACCTGATCCAGAATGCGGGCTGAGGTGACAACGCCGGGAAGACCTGCGCCGGGATGGGTGCCGGCACCCACCAGAAACAGGTTCTCGATGTCTTCGGATTTGTTGTGTGGCCGGAAATAGGCGCTTTGCAGCAGGATCGGCTCAAGCCCGAATGCAGCGCCGTGGACCGAAAGCAGATCATCCTGGAAATCATTTGGGGTCATGATCTTCGAGGTGACGATTTCGTCTTCAAGGCCGGGCAGCAGCGTCTCTGACAGGCGCTTCGAGATTGCCAGCCGGTAGTTCTCTGCCTTCTGTGACCAGTCGGTCCCACCGAGCAGGTTCGGCACGGGAGCCAGCACGTAAAAACCGTCGCAGCCCTCCGGTGCCATCGACGGGTCGGTGGCGGTGGGGCGATGCAGATAGAGGCTGAAATCCTCGGCAAGGATCTTGGTGTCGAAGATATCCTTGAGCAATTCCTTATAACGCGGCCCGAGCACGATGGTGTGGTGCGGCACGTCCTCATAACGGCGCTTGGTGCCGAAATACCAGACGAACAGGCTCATCGAGTAGCGTGCCCGGTCGAGCTTGGCGTTGCTCCATTTGGTGCGTGCGCTGTTGGGCAGGAGGTTGCGATATGTCCAGGCACTATCGGCATTGGAGACGACGATACTGGAGGTGATCTGTTCGCCCGACGCGAGTTTCACGCCCTTTGCGGTGCGGCCATCGAGCAGGATCTCGGCAACCGGCGCGTTGAAACGGATATGTCCACCATTGCGCTCGATCAGGCGCACCATGCCTTGCGCCAAAGTGTGCGTGCCGCCCATGGCGTAGTGCACACCGAAGGTGCGTTCGAGGTAGGCGATCAGGCCGTAGATGGCGCTGGCGCTATAGGGATTGCCGCCGATGAACAGCGGATGGAAGGAGAACGCGATCCGGATACGTTCGTCCTTGATGTAGTTGGACACCAGACCATGGATCGAGCGATAGCCTTCAAGCTGGATGATGTCCGGAACCGACTTGATCAGGTCCATGATGGAGGAATACGGCATCGTGCCCATTTCCTCGAAGCCGATCTCGTAGAGTGTCTTGCTGCGCGCGAAGAAGCGCTCATAGCCATCGATATCGCCGGGCGAGAGGCGCGCAATCTCGCGCCGCATGGCCGCGGGATCACTCGACGCATCGAAGGTCGAGCCATCATCAAAGCGCAGCCGGTAGAACGGCTCCATCGGCACCAGCTTCACATCGTCGGAGAGCTTGGCCCCGCAGAACTGCCAGAGTTCCTCAAAGACGAAGGGCGCCGTGATAATGGTCGGGCCGGCATCGAACGAGAAGCCGTCCTGCCGGAACATGCGGGCGCGGCCTCCGGGCTGATCGAGCTTCTCCAGCACCGTGACCTGATAGCCGCGAGCGCCGAGGCGTGCGGCTGCAGCCAGCCCGCCAAGGCCCGAGCCAATCACGACAGCATGGGGTTTGGGCGTTCCATGGGGCAACGGATGGCGAACTGGCGCGGTCATGTGCTCTCTCCCGATGTGAGGACACGGCGGTGCCGCGCGGATGTGTGGCTTGCCAGATGGGCAAGCGCCGCACCGGCCTGCCCCATGTCGCGACCCTCTGCAGCGCTCAGCTGCAAAGGCCTGGCGTTGAAGGCATCCTCGATGAGGCGTGCCACAAGGCCGGGCTGCTCCTCATGCGCCAGATGGCCGAGGCCCTTGAGGCGGACAAGCTGGCTGCCAGCAATCTGGTCACGCGAGGTCAGGCCATCCGCCGGGGGCACCATCTCATCAAGCGCGCCCGCAATGAGCAGAACGCGGGCATGCACCTTGCCGAGATCGCGCTTGAGGCTCGGCAAATCCCAGTTCGCCATCATGCCGAGTGCGGCACCGACATGGGCGGCATTCTTTGCCAGCATGCGGTAGTGCGCCACGCCATCTGGATCGAGCTTGGAGCCTGTCCGTTTCAAGAGGTCATCGACCACGTTCGGGGCGGACGCGCGCCAGGCGAAAATGCCTGGCACCAGCGGCATCAGCGCCAGCATGCGTGCAATCGGCGCGAAAACCTGCCCGGCAAGGCCCGCAAAAGGCTGCAGCGCCCCATTGATGCTGACGATCAACTCAGGCGCGATCAGCTCGTCGATATCCATGCGCAGCAGAACCGCAGCGCCGGCGGAATGACCAACCCCAAGCACGGGGCGAATCGACAGCGCAAGCAGCAGCTCGGCCAATGCCAACGCCATGCCATCCAGCGAGAGCTGGCCAAACCCACCATCCGAGGTGAAGCCATGTCCTGGCAGATCAGGCACGATCACCGTGAAGCGCTTTGCCAGCAAAGGAGCCAGATCACAGAAGCTGTGGCTACTTGCGCCTGTGCCGTGCAACAGCAACAGGGCGGGCCCATCGCCCATCACCTGCACATGCCATCTGAGGCCGCCGGCGTCGACAAAGCGACTGTGCTGGCGGTTTGGCCAGTTGGCCCCGTCGGCGTTCCAGTCCAGCCGTCGGCTCATCGGCGCACCGCCTGGGCCGCAGGCGCGCTGGCCCTGACGGCATTGGAAATCATCTGGGAATTGGCGCGCGGCAGCGGCAGGTAGAGCGCACCCATGTCATCGGCGAGCTGGCCTGCGCGCGGCTCAGGCCGATTTGAATTGTCCACAAGCAGGGTCCGGAGCCCCTGTGCCTTGATGGATCTGGCGGCAATGCCCGCTTCGTTCTGCGCTTGCGCCCGCCCGCCCAAGCCTTCGCGGGTGACATTGGCGCGGCCATCGGTGATTAGCACCAGCGTCGGCGTCCGGCCCTTGCGCCGCACCTCGTCGGCCAGGAGGCCCGCCGCCATGATCCCGGCGGCCAGTGGCGTGCCGCCACCGCCGGGCAGCGCCGCCAGCTCTTTCTTGGCGCGGTGCAGCGAGCGGGTCGGCGGCAGGAGAATGTCCGCGCCGACGCCCCTAAACGCAATAAGCGCCACCTCATCGCGCCGGATATAGCAATCGGCCAGCAGCAATTCGACCGCGCCCTTGGCCTCGCCAAGCCTTTCCAGTGCAGCAGAACCGGACGCATCCACGAGGAAGATGGTCGTCGTCTGCTTGCGGTCGCGGAAGCGCTTGATGCGGAAGTCATCGCGGCGAATTTCCAGTGACGGACGCACGATGTCCTCAGCGACCGTCCGCTTGCGCAGGCGCTGCCAGGGAGCGGCCGCCCGCAACGTGTGCAGCAGATCTAGCCGGACGCCCGAGCGTGGATCGCCGCGTCGTGCGCCGATAGGCCGGCCACGCTTGACGGTGTTCTGTGCCTCCCCGACCTTGCCCGTCTGGCCTGCGCGCAGCCGCTGGGCATTTGCCTGCAACTGCGCCAGAAGGCCCGGTGGCAAGGCCGCAAGTGCTGCTTCCAGCACGGTATCATCCAGTGTTCTCACATCGCCCTTGTCGTCATCGGGCTGATTGGGCGGCGACTGGTCGCTGTCCTGATCCTCGGGCGGCTGTTCCGGCTCGGGCGTCTCAGGTTCAGCGTCGGCCTGCTCGTCGTCGGGCGCATGGGCAGGGGGAAGATGCAAAGCGCGCGGCGCTATCACGAGGCGAGCTGCAAGTGCCGAATCTTCATCGGAAATCACATCGCGACCGGCAAGCGCCGCTGCCGCACGCGCCGCCTTCAGCGCCAGCAAAGGAGCACGGGCCGAGCCGACACCCAGCGCCGCGCAGGTGGTGCACAGCACTTCGATCAGGCTATCCGGCGTGATGATCGACGCCAGTCTTGAGCGGGCAGCCGTGATGTCTGGTCTGGGTTGATCACCATCCTGCAGCCCAAGATCGCGGTGCGTGAGACCGCGCAGATCGAGCTGGAATGCCGTCCGCTCGCGCAATGCGGCAGGCGGACGATCATCTTCTTCCAGTCCTTCGTCAATGGCGATCACGGCAAGGCGAGCCTCGCTGCAGATCGTCAGTCCGTCGCGCTCGGCGACGATCTCGCCAGCATCAATCGCAGCTGCGATATGCGCTGCCGGCGTCTGGGCCAGCCGCTCGGCCATGGCCACGAGCAGCACGCCGCCGTGGCTGCGGGCGAGCAGGCCGCGCTGGGCAACGGTGCGCCCGCTGCTGAGTGTTGCGCTGAGATCAAGCCCTCCCAGAAGCTCTCCATCGCCCACATCTGTCGGTGCCCGCAACACTGGCGCGCCCTTCGGCAGGCCGGCCCGAAGCCGCGCCAGCCATGCATCGCGCACGGGCCCCGGCCCCGCCCGCAAGACCACGCCGCCAAGTCCCGCCGGATCAACCGCGATCAGGTCGGCTGCGACCAGCGCATCCTTCCAGATCACGGCAGAGCGGGCGTTTTCGTCGGCCATCAACCCATCACCTCGATCAGGGCACGTTCGATGCGCACGCCGGAGCCGACCTCGTCGAGCGGGTTGCGTCGCAGGCGGTGGCGAAGCGCGGGCATGGCAATCGCCTTGACATGGGTCATGGTTGCGGTGTGCGCCTTCTCCAGGGCGGCCACCGAACGGGCAGCGCGCAACAAGGTCAACTCGCCGCGCAGACCATCGGTTCCGAGCGCGACACACAGTTCCGCGACCCGGCGGCGGGTTTCATCCTCCACGTCGATGGTCGGGACCAGCTTCTTGGCGGCGGTGATTTTCTTGCGCAGCCGCTCCTCATCAGCCGCGAATGCAGCGGCGAACGCGGCGGGATCACGGTCAAACGCGTCGCGGCGCTTCA
>Ga0164292_10003656_pt1 | contig 12566 bp, 8 predicted proteins | sample GEODES117metaG_FD_111486 | JGI IMG/M metagenome (GOLD analysis project Ga0164292, IMG submission 111486) | Eutrophic lake water microbial communities from Lake Mendota, Wisconsin, USA - GEODES117 metaG | ecosystem: Environmental > Aquatic > Freshwater > Lake | place: USA: Lake Mendota, Wisconsin... | reverse complement strand
CTCGCGCATCAAGGCAATCGCACAGCCATCTACGGAAGTGAACTTGCCCGTGATGGTTGATTTGGGCGCATCTAAAAACAAAGACAGCTTTTTGGAGGTGCCCAAGTCGGTGGTTTTGGTGCCAGTGGTTATCGCCCAATCTCCCGACCATGCATGTCCGGTGACTGTATTGCTGCCCGATAATTCTACGGTTTGTGCGCCACACAAGGTTTCAAGTGTAGGGAGGTCAAGTTGGTAAACGCTGTCTTTTAACAGGGTGAACGTCTTACTGAAATCGCAACCGGCGGTGTCGGTGATGCGCAATCGCAGCGTTACCGCTGATGTGAAGTTCTTTCGCAATGTATCCTTTGTGATTTTGGTGGTGTCGAACCGCCATTCACGAATGGTCTTTGAGGCAAAGCCCGACAGGTTGATGGGGGTATAAAGTTGGTTTGTGTCTGCGGTGCAGAGGGTGTTGTGATTGAGCGAGAAATCGAGTCTGGGCCATAGTTTGATCAGGTCAACGGAATCGCGGAAGATTCTTTGACTGCAGTAAGCGCTCGGTGAACTCACGGTGCAGGCGAGGTAGTATTTCGCTTTTTCTAGGGCGGTGAGGGTGATAATATCGCCTTTGCCTGTGTAGATCGGTTTAGAGCCAAAAGAATCTTTGTACACGGACCAGCTGTTGGATACAAACATTCCGTTGTTGCTGGATTTGATTTGGGCTTTGAAGGAGTTGCAGGGCCCCGGGTAGGTGATGATTTTGGATTGTATGGATTTTTGATTGTATACCACGATGCCTCTGCTGCTCACTTGACCATCATCGCATCGGGAGTTAGAGAGTCTGACATTGAGTGTTCGATAAGTACTGAAATCTGCACCCAAAGGAAGTTTGATGAACAGCTTGATTTTGGGCAAATATTTCACGGAATAGTCCACCGAATAGCTGTAGTATTTGGGGTTGAGGGAACCATCGATTTTGACATAAATGGTATCGAGGTAGCCCGTATCGCTCATGGTGATGTTGATGGTGGCAGAATCCCCTTCGCAGATATCCACCCGAGACGGCACTTCAAAATTGGGGACGTCCCAAAATCCATTGTTATAATCTTGGAATGTCAAATTATAAGATAGCACAGTTATGCTGCCTTTGTATTGCCAAATGCCGGAAGCGTCTTTTGAGTACCATGTGGTCTTGAATGCAACGGGTGCTGCTTCCATGTAAGTAGAGGGAGTAATAATTCTGGTGGAATTAAAAAATGTAATAGCCCCGGTGATGGGGTCGCAATGAAAACCAACGGGCTTGTTTTTATTGTTGGGTTTGGGTGTACAGGCGTTCCCTCCAGTTGGGCAATAGCAAGTGTATGGATATTTGTGGGAGAAATTGGAACTATAGAGGACACTGGTTCCCCATATGTCGGTCTCCATGGGTACCAATTCCGTAAATACTGAATCCTTAGGATCGTAAACAATGCCCGGGTTGCTGTAATTGGCTTCGTTTCTGATAAAAACTCTTTGGTTTAAATTGTTGAAAGTAATGCTCTTGTCGCCTTTTGACATTGTCTTGGAGTTTATCTCCGCAGACCAAGCGTGATAGGGCTCGTAGATGACGTTGTGTTTGACATTTCCGGAGGTTGCCCATGGTGATAAGTTTTTGGTTTGAGCAAAGATTCGGACAACAGGCTGCGTTTTTATTAAACTATCAAAGCGTTTTTGGCTGATGTCAAGCGTGTATTTGTATACTAATTCCCTGTATTTGAGTCCTTCACTTCCAATAAAAGGACTGTTGGTGTTGTTGGTTGAACATTTGTATTGTGGATAATGATAATATTGGTAAGTTGGGTAAACTTGTGTTTGTGTGCTGCCAATCATCACAAACAATTGAAAATCTCCGGTGTCTGTAAAGCTGAATTTTTGAGAGGACGGCGATTGTTTGTGAATATAAAATACGATTTTGGTGTCGGAAATCACCTCGAAAGTTGTGTACCCCCCAACATTGGTAATTGTGGCTAATCCTCGATTTGTGCAAACCAAAAAAAAGAGAAAAATTAATATACTCTTAAAATTTTTAGTCATGGCAAGGGCAAGGATAGTTGAGGCTGCAATCTAGGGAGAAAATTGGAATAAGAGTATTGTTTGTGTTGATGTTATTTATGTTTGTGATATAGAATTCATCCCAGTTTAAAGTTGTGAAAGTTGTATTTACTGGATACAAAAAATTTAGACTCATTCCGACTTGACCGTGGACTGTATTAGACATATTGTTGTAAATCCATATTTTATTCTTGTCAAAAGAGGATGTAAATCCTGAGTTGTTTACATTGTACGTCGTCGTGCTATATTCATTTGAATTGATTTGTGCGGTATTACAAATATTAGCTATTGGAGGCGCAGCCATTCCTGCCCAACTAGGTATGTTGTTTAATTGATAGCAAGTTGCATCTTTACAACTATTAAAAGCGATTGTTTCATAGACGAAACTATTGTTAAATGAATGGGCAGTATTGCAATATTCGCTCATGAAATTTTGCTCTCCTGTGGGAGTGATAAATTTACCGGTAATAAACAGAGTGTCTTGGTTCTTGACAAAAACTCCTGTAAACAACGGGTAGTGCAAAAGAATATTATTAACACAACCACTGACAGGAGATGATTCAATGAAATCTGACGATATTACCGCGCCATTTGAATTTTTTAGCCGGAGTAAAAATGGAGCATTATTGTCTGCGGAATTCCCAAATATAAAAACAGTATCACCAAGTAGATTGACTTTGGGTGAACCAATATTGAATCTGTGCGGGTTTGTCTGCCAAAGTAAAACACCTGTGGCGGGATTGATTTTGGCAACTGTCAATCTTGCTTGAGATTGTGAAAGAAAAAATTCTGTAACCGTACCGGTTATTACTATATTATTGTTTTCGACCTCAATGAGGTCGTTAAAATTATCGAAAGGGTTGGAGGATGTTGCACCAATAATAGTTTGGCTTTTTATTAAATTGAAGCTGGGATCAAAACAGATGTAAAACGCATTTCTACCTGCTGCTGTAAATTCAGTGGATCCAGTATGAGAACCACAACATACAAAATTACCATTGGACAATTCAATTACTCTAGAAAAAAAGCCACCATTCCAGATCTCCTTGGTTGTTAGGGGATTTCCTAAGTTATCGATTTTACATATCAGAGGTAGGATACCGTTAAGTCTCCTTGTGTATCCAACGATGATGTATCCACTGTTGTTTTTTAGGGGCTTAATATCAAAGGGGTGAAATTCCGTATTTTGACCAATGGGCTCTATATCTCTGCATATTGTTATGTTACCACTCGAATTGAAATTAACAAATCGCATTTTAAATTTATTGCCATTTTTAATCGCATAAACGCCCGCTGAATAGTCTGTGTTCGATTTGCAATTTGCAAAGTCGCGGTAAAAAGCGCTATCGTCGCCCGTGATATTTTCCCCGTAAATATTGTCAATTTTTTGACTGAGTAAATTGAATGGTAGAACTGCAATTACACACAATGTGAATTTAACCGCGATCTGCAATGTTTTATTTATTAGTAACATATCTTTAGTTAATTTGATGAGTTGTTATATAGCTTCGCCACTTCAGTCACAATGAGCCGAATTGGAGTGATATAAATTGGCAAATCAAATTGTCAATTTATGAATGCAAGTAGGTGATAATTTGAATTAAAAACTTGAGTAAAATTTATCAATTTCAAGTGTGGTATAGAACTCACCAGATGATTCTGCTGGTAGATTAAAGCAATTTGTTGCAGAGGGTCCTAATTCCAGAATTTATAACGACGCAAAAGTTCTGCGGTAGTGTGACAGTCATTTTTATCTCGAGCCATAGCCAAATGATTATATATCGTCCTTTCAGCAAGGCAGAGTTTTTCTGATACTTCTATTTGAGTTAGCCCAGCATTGAGCAATTCTAATATTTCAGTTTGTTTCGGAGTTGCAATTACCGGATCTGTTGGAAGAATACTCGGATCATTGTTTGCAAAACATGATGTAAATGAGCAATAGTACTCTCTGTTGTTGAACAAAGCTATCAATCCATTTTTAATTTCGATAGCCTGAGCGGCTTTAGATAAATATGCTACTACTTTCAATTTTTTCAATTGATCGTAGATGATTTTGTTTGTGTGAGAACTAAAAACCATAAATGGAATTTTTCTCTCATAACAGATATTGGGTACTGCCAAATTTTTCCCGGATACAATTTGCAAATCACAAATCACAAAATCAACGACATTCTTTTTAATGTAATATAATGTGGGGTTGATTTCATTGAATAGTAATACCTGAGCCTCTGGGTATATCTCATGTATTTCTGATTGTAGGAAGTTGAGAATCAGAGGGTGGTCATCTAAGACTATGATTTTCATGTTGGAATAAAGATTGTATCAATAGTGTAGCCGTCTGTATATTTAGTCTCGTTCCTCCCGCCGATGATTTTTAATCGATCATTAATGATGTTCAAACCACGTCCTCGATAAGCAAACAATATCGAATTAGTGTAATTGATGATTTTGGATTTTGATGCATAAACGAAGCAGACTACCAATACATCCTCTTCATGTGTGATTTCTATATGAATTTTTCTAGGATTCTCGTGCTTAATAATATTGGCGAGTTTCTCTTGTACGATTCGATAGGATTGTACAAGGTGTTCTTCTTTGGGGCAAATCGTAGTGTGGCTCTGAACATAGATTTTCGTATCTCCTATACTTAGTTCAGATGCGAGGTTAAATATGCCCTCATGCCATTTTCCATTGTATAGATCGCGAGGGTGTATGGACTCAAGTACTTTGCGAATATCGTATTGGAAAAGTCGAACTTGGCTTTCAATCCGCTCTATTTCTGTGTTGTTTTTCAGTAGTGAATTAGACTTTAAATTCTCTAGCGATTTATTGATGATTAGTATTTTGTAGCCCATATGATCGTGCAAATCATTGGAGATTCTTTTTCTTTCTGTCTCTAAACTATTGAAGTTCATTTTGTATAATCTCTCAATAACTTTGGAATACCTCCAGATGATTGTTCTACTGTAGATAAATACACCAATAAGAATGGTTAGGGCTGGTATCAGAATGAAAAATAAACTAATTAAGAAAGAGTCTCCTGAATTTTGCATTGATTACAATAAAGGTTAATGGAAAAATTAGGATAGGCAAAATATTGAAATATTTGAGATAATTAGATGTATGCCAATTCGTATTTATTTCGTTCATAGACTTAATAATAAATGTGAGAAATTGGTCGATGGCCAAAATGAAATAAACAAAACAAATGTGAAGATTGTTACTGTTCAACTCTGATTTTTGCATGCCTGAGTACGTTATCAGACTAATGCTCAATATATAGCTGAGATTTGAGATCAAAGTTGAATGAAAAATTGTAAGCAACAATACTAAAACTGGAAAGAATTTAATTCTAATTTTTTGCGAGTTAAATTTCTGGGGCCAATAAGCAGTAATGAATAATGAATTGCTTAGGATGTGAAAATAATGAAAAGGTACTGTTTTTGGTGAATAATAGTCTACAAGGTTACTTGCCAGGGCGATTGAACAAAAGATTAATAATTCATGGTTTTTTATGATTATTTTTCTCATTTTTAGTGTTTTGAATACTAAAACGAGTTGTAAAAATATTTCAACACAATTGCTGATTTTAAACCCGTTAGTTAAAGCAAGGGGGAGTTCAAAGAACATTGAGGCGGACATTTTATACCACGGTTGAGCAAAGTACCACTCGTAATGTCATTGTCGGCGTTGTCTGTACCAACTAGGACGGTTGTTAGGTTGTTGTTTAAATCTAGGGCAAAATAAATACGAACACCCACACAATCAGGTTGGTTTAATAATTCTTGAATGGCTGTAGTAGTAATGAGTACGGCTTTGGTTTGGCAGGCGAATTGAGGAGAGTTTTGGTAAGCATGGGTCATTGTGATTGCTTCCTGTAAGGTGATTTCGTGAGGGTTGTTTGTCATGTTAGTATGTTTCATTTGCAATTATACAACGTTTCGAAAACGATATTCTTGGTAAATTTTTACCAAGTTGTATTGAAAATGACATAAATTTTTATTCCAAATATTTTGTACTTGGTAAAATTTTATCATAAATGGCAATTTTTTAGTAGTGTTATTTGTGCTACAGGAAAATATGAAAAATACAATAGTAAAGTCAGTTTCATTATTCGCTTTTTTTGATAATAAACATAAATTATTGGTTTTTATTCTTATAATTTGGATAGCAAATCCTGTGTTTGCGCAAAAATCAAACTGGTATTTATTTCAGCCCAATAATCAGGGTGTGAATGTGGCGTTTACAAATAGTGGGAGCTCTCAGGGGTCGAATTATTTTAAACCTTTGAAGCCATATTCAAATGAACCATTTACAAATTATTTATCTGTGAACAGTCAAACTGATGCACGTGGAAAGATTCTTTTTTATGTGTTGTCAACCATGGATAGTGTATACTTGTTTAACTCCAATAATGTTTGTGTTAAAGTTTTTGCGGGTTATGATATATCACCAACTATTGTTCCGTTGCCTGGTGGGATTCGATATCATTTGATTGTGGGTACCAAATTGTATTGGTTTGGTCTCCGTGATTTAGCCATATTAAATAATGATGTGTTTGATTTTCAGAATGCTACAGTTAATGGCTTGGTTAAAATAAATGTTAGTGCGCAAGACCCGAAATATGTATCGAAAAGAGCCGTGAAAATTATTAAATATTCATGTGATACATTTATCTATCGTTTATATTCACTTGAGGCGAATTATGCGGGCAATACAGGACGGTATGTGCAATCACGGGATATTTTGGCAATAGGGGGCCTTGTTAGTACAAATACAAATCAATCTACAAAGCAGATCCATCACGTGAGTAATGACAATAATCATCTTATTGATGTCAATCTCGAATATTCAATTAGTGAAATGGAACTGTCTCCAAATCAAAATGAATTGCTTTTTTCGGGAGGAAGTTGCTTGTTGCGAGTTGATGTTTCAGGTTCTCAATTTGGTAGTGCAACGAGGACATGTTTTAATTCAAATACGATAACAAATGACTCGAATCGTTTTTTTTGCGGTATCGAGTATATTACAGATACCTTGATATTGCTATCCCAATTTCAAACGGATGACTCAACATCAGTAAATCAAGGTATGTATTTATTTGACAAATTCAATAATACATTCACAAAAATTGCGAATTCTTGGGATTTTAAATACTCCTACATTGAGAGTGGTATAGATGGGAAATTATATGTTTCAAAGGGTGATGGGTTGTATAAGTATGATAAAAATTCAAATACAATTTCAAGAGTTATTCAACTTTCGTTGGTTCCATGTGTGCCATTTTTAAATTTGCTTTTCAACGAGTTAAATAAACCATTAATACGTGTTTTTTATCTTCCAAGTGCAATAGGTAGTTATTACAATGAAACTCTAAATGATTATAAATCTGTAATAGGGTCATATGAGATAAAATCTCCCAAAATTGGTTATAAGCAAACGTATTCAAACTCCTCTCATAATATAACCCCAAAAGGTTCTGGGGAGATTTTAATTCTTGATAGTTTGATCATTACGAATATTGCAAAGTGGGTTGTTTTTGACAGTATGACTATACAATTTGCTGAGGGTGCATTTTTACGAATTGTAGGTGGGTCAAATCTTGAACTCAAAGGGACAACATTGATGGGGGCTTGTGGGAATATGTGGAATGGGGTAGAAATACTCCAGAATGGAACGATGAGTAGTACTTTAATTTGCAGGAAAAACTCACAATTGAGGCGTACCATTGTTCGTGATGCGTTAATTGGAGTAAAGACAAGAAGTTCAAAACATGGGATAATAACCAGTGACAGTACTTTGTTTATTGCGAATAAAGTGAGTATGCAAATTGAAAATGCTTTAACTACAAGGTATAACATTACCAATACATTTTTTATTGATTCTGTTATGCTCAATAATGGCGATAAATCGGAAAAAGCCATTTTTGCAAAATATTCAGCGTTGAAAATTGGTCACAAGGATTCACTGCCTGTGGTCGTAGTTGGTGGTCTTAAGGGGATTGAGGTTAAAACTTCCAAGCGACTTGAAATACAGAACTGTAATTTTTTTAGGACTAAGAATGAGGCCCTAGAGTTAACTTCAATTGAAGCTGTTAATATTAACAATACAAAAATACATTGCTGTATGCAAGACAAACGAGATAATGGAGCAATTTTAATAGACGCTTTTCAGAATTTAATTTTTAAAAGGAATATTGTTATTCATCATTCTTTAGCTGCTGCGTTATTAATAAAACCAACAATTGGCAGCACAACTAAAATTGGTGGTTCAATCTTGGATAGTAATCGGATAGTTTTCAATGACGGTCCAGGGATTTTAGTTAATATAGATAACAAAGGTGTTTATTTAAATTCAAAAGTTAATTCATTTGAGGATATAAATAGACCAGTGATATTTAGTCCTTACCATCTTTATAACCTGTCAATAGAAAACAATCAAATTATTGGAAAAGGTTATGGGATTGGTATTTGCATTCAAAAAAATGTGCAAAATTTTAGCTCAATGGCTTTTCTTGATACTCTCAATATTTGTCATAATAAGTTGGATGTCCAAAATGGAATTGAAATTATGAATATCAATACAATTGAGCAAAATAAAATTCTTCCGATTTATTTTGACTGGCAGCAGAGTAGTGCTAAACGACATGTTAGTAATAATAGAATTACATTAAAACAATATAATCCATATATGGAGAGTGTTGGAATTGATTTAAAAAATACTGACCATTTGTATTGTCTTAATAATAAAATTAGTAATTCGAGCCTTGGAGGTATTTCTTCGGCCTCAAATTATTGTAGAGGTGTTCGTTTAACAGGTGCTTCAAATTCATTATTATATAACGATAGTCTAATAGGGTTATACGGTGGGGTTGAAATTAATGATGTTAATTACTTCAGTAATATTTATTGTAATTATTTTTTTTATAATTTTAATGCAATTAAACTAAGAAATTCCAAGCTTCGTCTTAAGTATAGTAATTTGCCATCTAGTTTCTTTAACCATGAAGTTCATGGAATGAAGTGGTCTACTAATTATATAGCTCGCTCGAATACATTTCAAGGATTTAGATTTAATGGTTCGATATTTCAAAATGATAAGCTCACTCAGCCTGATTATTGCAAATGGATACTTGAATCTTCTATTAAGTCTAATCCTTATTTATTGTCAAGTCCCAAAAAGAGAGATTTTGTCTTTAATTTAAGCGGAGTGGATCCTTGCGGTCAATTTTTGCCAAATCCAAATGCCCTGGATAACAAAAATTTAATAGATGACATAGATTTATCAATTAATCCGGTCGGGAATTTCTGGAATGAATATTTTAATAAAAAATACAATGTTATTCACGCGAAATCAATCGTGAATTCATCCTTTATTAAAGATCTCATTGCATTAGAGTTCGCGATTGATACAGGCAGTTTGTCACAGATTCACACGTCATTTTTTAACTTGAATGCGACAGATACAATACAAGATGAAATCAAGAGAGTTTTTGGTTATTGGGTTGATTATTTGTCCCATACGGATACATTTTTTCAGGGAGATGGTAAGGTGATGTCGAATAAAGTATGGGATGATGATAGTACTTGGCATGTTGCCAATTTAGTTGTAGATACATTGGTTTTTCATGTGAATTATAAATCCCTACCAGATTCTGCTATTTTGTTTTTAGAAACTATCTCTAGATTTTCTCCTTTTAATACTCGGCCGTCTTCGTTTTTTGCCCGTCATCTTCTAAGTTTCGCTGGAGTTAAAAACGGTTTTGTTGATAGTTTTTATTTGGATTTGGTGCCAATTACTGGTAGAGTAACGTCAAATTGTTTTGGAGGTGGTACACAAGGGTTAACGGTTAAGTTATTCGATGAATTTCACAATAATACAGGGATCTATGCTACTACTGAAGCGGCGGGTTATTTTAGATTTTCTGGAGAGGAACTCAAAAACCTTGATACGAGTAAAGAATATTATGTCAGAGTTTATTTGCCGACTGATTCTAACCATATATCTGTAACTGCTAAAATCGCCAAATTGCAAAATGATTCTCTGTTAAATATTGATTGCGTATTCCCCGGTCCCCCGCCCCTTGGTACATTATTTGGAACTAATCCAATTATTCAAGTTGAACCAAATCCAGCCGATGATATACTATTGATTACTGGTTTGGAGAATCATATGGTAGATAAAATAGTTTTTTATAATGCCTTGGGCTCTCTAGTGATGAGCAACATTAACATTGACGATTATAATTCGAAAATGCAAATTGATGTTTCTGGTTTGATGGATGGGATGTATTATATTCGGATAGAATCAAAAGGAAAGTTTTTTACATCAAAACTGATCCTCCAACATTAAGATATTAAAAGATATGAAAAAGACACTGAGAATACGTTTATCATCATTGATCGCTGCGATCATGATCGTTGCAGTAGGATGTAATACAGATGCAGTAGGCAATGGCAACAGCGGCGCGCATAAAAAACTGACTAAGGAAGAATACTTAGATTCGATTTTCAAAAACAATGTGAGTTTGTCAACGGTGTTGATGATCGACTCAACGTTGATGAAAGGCAGTATGGGGTTGCGATTTACTGATACCGTGATTTTTGGAACTGATGAGGCGCCGAATTATCGATTTAGATATGTAGTATTACCAATAAGCAATGTCGAACCTTGGTCTCCAGACCAGGGCAAATACGCCATTTACACCCAAGTGAGGCGTTATATTTCGATAAAATCGGCTGATTCCTCTTCTCAATTTGGAATAAATACAGGTGACACAGGGCTTTCAATTGCGATACTGCAGTTTCAACGAGTAAGCAGGGTGCTTCCCGATATGACCCCGTATGAAGCTTCAGTATATCTCGAAACATTTCCTCACAAAAATACCAACGAGCAAGCAGTAATCGACTCATTTATCAATCATTTTCATGCGTTTGAAGAAAATTGGTTTGGATTTTATGCGGCCAGCGTTTCCAAATATGGAATGCAGGAAATATTTTACAATGACCCTTCAGATCCGAGTGCGGGGAATTTAGCGAATGAGGATGGATTCCCTCATTTGTATTATTATGTGTTCAAGTCGGGAAGAACAACAGAAGACGATGTGTTTGACAAAGACATTTTTCAAATTGAACTTGACAGAGATGATCAGACTTCTATGGAAATAACAACACAGAAATTGGCTGATGGCCGTGAGCACCAGGTCATGTTTTTGAAGATTCCTTACACGTATTGGAAGGACTATCCATACGTTTCTGGATTTGTGAGGTTTCGATATGTGTTAAATTAGAATTTGGTTTGTTATGGTCAGTAAAATGTTTCAAATAATGTGATGGAGGAGTATAAGAATTTTACAAAACCGTTAACAGCCTATACGATATTTGGATATGTCTTACCGGGTTTCTTTTTCATCAGTTTGCTGGTTTTTGATTTTTCTTTTTCAAACGTGGAGGAGATGTTAGAACCTGATATAGCGGCTAATTACCAAATCGCAGTTGATATTTCTATACAACTACTGAATTTATTTAAACCACATGCCCAATATCAATTTGCATTTATTTCATTAGTGCTATTTATTTTCTTTTGTTACTTTCTTGGTCACATTATTTCTGCTGTCTCAAGTTTTTTTATAGAGCGCATACTCGTATATAATACGTTGGGATATCCGGCAGAGAATTTATTGTTAGCAATTGAAAGGGTTCAATTACCAGTGTGGTTTGGTAAATTTCGAACACCATTTGAATCGGAAACTACTGCGAAAATTAAGAATGAGGTACGTAATCAATTTGGTTTTTGCGTTCCAGTTAAAGATTATTATTGGTTGTTGTATTCATATATTATGACAGTAAAGCCACACCTTGGTCCTCGAATTCAGCATTTTGTTAACCTCGCCGGTTTCAGCCGAAATTTGACGGGTGTTTTTTTACTTTACGTATTATTAAGATTCTTTATTATATCCCGGTTTTTTGGGTTGGAGTTTAATTGTAATTCGGTCGCTTTAATATTGCTGTATTTACTCATCGCTGTTTTCTTGTTTTGGAATTACTTGAAATTCTACAAGAGGCAGGCATTGGATATTTATTTTTTATTCTTATCCATTCAGTCTGAGAAGTACAAATCAAATTCGAATGTTTCAGAATCTATGCCGATTCTTGGCGATGAAGTTGTAGCTGAAGTCGGTGAGGGATAGGGGAAGGAAGCGGAAGAGGGCGAGCCAGCACCAGGGGCGGTGCGTGTGGCGGAGCAATTGAAATGCGGCGCGGGAACGCACGTAAACCGCGCCTTCCACAAAATAGACCGTCTGCAAATCAATGAAATGGATGCCGTAGGTTTTCAGCAACTCCTTGGATTCTGTGCTTCGGACCGACCATACCTCAATCTCGGCATTCTGCGCCTTCGCCCAGCGGGCAATCGCGCAGCAAAATTGACATTGGTCGTCGTACAGTAAATGCATCTTTCGTGATTTTAATTCGCTCATCGAAGTTACTCCGATT
>Ga0164292_10003653_pt1 | contig 12568 bp, 10 predicted proteins | sample GEODES117metaG_FD_111486 | JGI IMG/M metagenome (GOLD analysis project Ga0164292, IMG submission 111486) | Eutrophic lake water microbial communities from Lake Mendota, Wisconsin, USA - GEODES117 metaG | ecosystem: Environmental > Aquatic > Freshwater > Lake | place: USA: Lake Mendota... | reverse complement strand
CGCACAGGTTCGAGCACGCCGTGGCCGCTGCTGCGCTTGCGGTAGCGAAAGGCCACACTGGCTTGCCAATCGGGCGCATGAAGCGGTTGCGGTAACACGGCTTCAATGCGGGCCATCAGCACCTCTGCGCGGTGCAACAGGCGTTCCAAAGCGTCGTTCGTGGCCATGCTCAGCTGCGGTAGTCGGCGTTGATGGTGACGTACTCGTGGCTCAAGTCACAGGTCCAGACCTGGTCATGGGCTTGCCCGCGCCCCAGCAGGACGCGGATGGTGATCTCGTCTTGCTTCATGATGCGCTGGCCGTCTTCTTCTTGGTAAGCGGGGTGGCGGCCACCCTGCGTGGCCACATGCACATCGTCCAAATACAGCTCAATCAGGCTTTGGTCCAAGTCGGCAATGCCGGCGTATCCGACGGCGGCCAAGATGCGGCCCAAGTTGGGGTCGCTGGCAAAAAACGCGGTTTTCACCAAAGGTGAATGGGCGATGGCATAGGCCACTTGTCGGCATTCGGCCGGGGTTTCTCCGCCTTCAACGCGCACCGTGATGAATTTGGTGGCGCCTTCGCCATCGCGCACGATGGCTTGCGCCAACCATTGCGCCACTTCCATCAGCGTTTTCTTGAGCAGTTGGGCGGCCTCGGTGTGCCAAGCTGTGACCAAGTGGTTGCCCGCTTGGCCCGTGGCCATGACCACGAAGGAATCGTTGGTCGACGTATCGCCATCAATGGTGATGCGGTTGAAGGAAGCTTCGGCCAATTCGCTGGCCAAGGCATTCATGAGGGAAGCATCGATGGCCGCATCGGTGGCCATGAAGCCCAGCATGGTGGCCATGTTGGGGCGGATCATGCCCGCGCCTTTGGAGATGCCGGTGACCGTGATGGTTTGACCGTCTATTTGCACTTGACGACTGACCGCTTTGGGCAAGGTGTCGGTGGTCATGATGGCTTGGGATGCCAAGGCCCAGTTGTCGGTTTGCGCGGCCGCCAAGGCCTTGGGCAAGCCATCGATGATGCGCTGAAAGGGCAGCGGCTCCATGATGACGCCGGTGGAAAACGGCAGCACCTGCGCAGGGCTGATGTTCAATTGGGAGGCCACGGCAGCGCACACGGCGTTGGCGTGTTGCAAACCCAATGCACCCGTGCCCGCGTTGGCCACACCCGTGTTAATGACCAAGGCGCGAATGCCCTGTCCAGATGCCAAGTGTTGGCGGCAAATTTGCACGGGCGCCGCACAAAATCGGTTTTGTGTGAACACGGCGCCGACTGCGGTGCCCTGTACAAGCTCAAACACCGTGAGGTCTTTGCGATTGGCTTTGCGCACACCGGCTTCGGTGATGCCAATGCGCACCCCGGCGACAGGATGCAAGTCTTGTGGCTGAGCCACGTGCAAGTGAACCGCCATGCTCAGGCCAGCTTGCCGTGGCAATGCTTGTATTTTTTACCGCTGCCACACGGACAGGGCTCATTGCGGCCGACAACAGGCACCTGTTCCTGCAGAACCTGTTGTCCCAGCACTTGGGGTTGCCCGGTTTCGTCTGGCGCGGTGTAGGTCAGGTTGCTGATGGCCTCGGCCCGCGCTTCAATGGCTTGGGCGGCTTGCGCCACTTGCGAGGTGTTGTCGATTTGAACCGTCATCAACACGCGGGTGACTTCGTTTTTCACCATGTCCAGCAGCTGACCAAAGAGCTCGAAGGCTTCGCGCTTGTACTCTTGCTTGGGTTGCTTTTGCGCGTAGCCGCGCAAATGAATGCCTTGGCGCAAATAGTCGAGTGACGACAAATGTTCGCGCCAATGGCTGTCAATGTTTTGCAGCAAGACCGCGCGCATGAAAGGCTTGAATTGCTCTGCGCCCACCAAGTTGATCTTGGCCTCGAAATGCGCATGTGCAGCCTCGACGACCGTGTTCACGATATCTTCGTCAGTGATGGCTTGCGCTTCTTGAACCATGGCGTTGAGTTCAATAGTCAAGTGCCATTCGTTTTCAAGAACTGCTTGCAGTCCCGGAACGTCCCACTGTTCTTCCACCGATTCTTGAGGCACAAACTGACGCACCAAGTCAGTAAAGCAACCCTCGCGCAAGCTGGCAATTTGGGTTGTCAAATCTGTGGCGTCCAAGATGTCATTGCGCTGCTGGTAAATGACTTTGCGCTGATCATTGGACACATCATCGTATTCCAGCAATTGCTTGCGGATATCGAAATTGCGCGACTCCACTTTGCGCTGGGCACTTTCGATGCTGCGTGTGACCATGCCCGCTTCGATGGCTTCGCCTTCGGGCATCTTCAAACGGTCCATGATGGCTTTGACCCGCTCGCCCGCAAAAATGCGCATCAGCGAATCGTCCAAGCTCAGGTAAAAACGTGACGAGCCGGGGTCGCCTTGACGACCCGAACGACCGCGCAATTGATTGTCAATACGGCGCGACTCGTGGCGCTCGGTGGCGATGATGCGCAAACCACCCACCGATTTCACAAATTCGTGGTCTTTCGTCCATTGGGTGCGAAGCGATGCGATTTGCGTTTGTTTGTCGCCGTCACTGATGGACTCGTCGGCTTCTACGGCAGCAATGCTTTTTTCGACATTACCGCCCAACACGATGTCCGTTCCACGACCAGCCATGTTGGTGGCGATGGTGATGGCTTTGGCGCTACCCGCTTGTGCCACGATGTCCGCTTCACGCGCATGCTGTTTGGCATTGAGCACCTGGTGCGGCAAGCCTGCCTTGGTGAGCATCTCGGCCAACAGTTCCGACAACTCGATGGAGGTGGTACCCACCAACACCGGTTGACCGCGTTCGTGACATTCACGGATGTCGTCGATGGCGGCTTTGTATTTTTCGTCAGCAGTTTTGTAAACCCGGTCGAGTTGGTCAGAGCGCTTGCTGGGTTTGTTGGGCGGAACCAGCACGGTTTCCAAGCCGTAAATTTCTTGGAACTCGTAGGCCTCGGTGTCGGCGGTTCCAGTCATGCCACTTAGCTTTTCATACAAGCGGAAGTAGTTTTGAAATGTGATGGACGCCATGGTTTGGTTTTCGGCTTGGATGGCCACGCCCTCCTTGGCCTCCACCGCTTGGTGCAGACCATCGCTCCAACGTCTGCCTGACATCAAGCGGCCCGTGAATTCGTCGACGATGACAATCTCGCCTGCTTGGTTCACATAGTGCTGGTCCAAGTGGTAGAGGTGTTGCGCGCGCAAAGCGGCATACAGGTGATGCACCAAGCCGATGTGGGACGGGTCATAAAGAGAGGCGCCAGCGGGCAACAAGCCTAGTTCAGCCAAGATTTTTTCGGCTTTCTCATGGCCCAATTCTGTCAGGTAGACCTGATGGGATTTTTCATCCAGCGTGAAGTCGCCGGGGGTGATGACGCCTTCGCCGGTGCGCAAGTCCATTTCACCTTCTTGGCGGGTCAGGTGTGGCACCACTTTGTTCATGGCCAAATAGGTCTCGGTGTGGTCTTCGGCTTGTCCACTGATGATCAACGGCGTGCGCGCCTCGTCGATCAAGATGGAGTCCACCTCGTCAACGATGGCGTAATTCAACACACGTTGCACCCGTTCGTTGGCCTCGTAAACCATGTTGTCACGCAGGTAGTCAAAGCCGTATTCGTTGTTGGTGCCGTAGGTGATGTCCGATTGGTAAGCCGCTTGTTTTTCTTCGCGGGACAGTTGCGACAAATTGACACCCACGCTCAGACCCAAGAAGTTGTAGAGCCGACCCATCCATTGCGCGTCTCGGTTGGCCAAATAGTCGTTGACCGTGACCACATGCACGCCTTTGCCGCTCAGGGCATTGAGGTAGACCGCCAACGTGGCGGTCAGGGTTTTGCCCTCGCCAGTGCGCATTTCGGCAATCTTGCCTTGGTGCAAAGCGATTCCGCCCATCATTTGAACGTCAAAGTGGCGCATCTTCATGACGCGCTTAGAGGCTTCGCGGACAACGGCAAAAGCCTCGGGCAGCAAGTTGTCCAGGCTTTCACCGCTCAGAAAACGCTGCTTGAACTCGTTGGTTTTGGCTTGCAAAGCCTCATCCGACAAAGCGGACAAGCCGTTCTCCAGCGCGTTGATGCGCTCTACGGTTTTGCGATATTGTTTGAGCAACCGATCATTGCGGCTGCCAAAGATTTGGGTCAGTAGATTGAAGGCCATGCAAGCGGTGCGCCCATGCACTGCCGGGGGGCAGGCCAAAGGGCACACATTCCTTTGTCGAAGCCGGCGATTTTAACCGGCCACCAGGTCCATAATTCCCCATGTCCCGCCCCGTGTTCAATCCCCCTTCAGGCACCCCCGTCATGACCGCCATTGAGCAATCCGGTTCTTTGGCTGGCTTGATGCAGTTGCAAAAGCAGTCTGCACATTACCTGAGCAGCATCCAATCTGTGTTGCCCCCTGGTCTGGGCGCCCAAATCAAGGCTGGGCCGATCGACCAAGACGGTTGGTGCTTGCTGGTTCAGCACAATGCTGCTGGTGCCAAGTTGCGACAACTTTTGCCAGCCATCAGCGCCCATTTACGGGCCCAAGGTCACCCGGTGCACCAGATACGCGTCAAGGTGATGAGCCAAGGCTAACCCCCTGCATTCAGGTGGTATGGTCGGCGCATTATTTTTCCAGCAGTCGTATGCGCATCACCATCTTCACCACGCCTGTGCTCAGCCCCATGCTGCGCTGGTTATCTCGACACACCTTGCGGCTGCTGGGCTGGACCCTGACGGGCGCGATGCCGACCAACACCCCCAAAAGCGTGGTGATTGCGGCGCCACACACCAGCAACTGGGACTTCCCCTATACCTTGATGGTGGCCTTTGCCATGAACCTGAACATCCAGTGGATGGGCAAGCAGCAGCTGTTCCGGTTTCCTTTTCGCCACCTGATGCTGTGGCTGGGCGGTATTGCAGTCAACCGCTCACAGTCAACCAATTTGGTGGAAGCGTCTGTGCAAATCCTGCAAAACGCCCAGCGGGATTTGCATTTGGTGGTGCCGCCCGAGGGCACGCGCAGCCAATCGAGGCATTGGAAAACCGGTTTTTACTACATCGCCTTGGGGGCCCAGGTGCCCATTATGCTGGGCTACATGGATTTTGCGCAAAAGAAAAGCGGTATCGGGCCGGCCTTCATGCCCAGCGGCGATTTGGAAGCCGACATGGCGCAAATCAAGGCTTTTTATGCGCCGTTCAAGGGCAAAAACCCGGATCAGTTTGTGGCGGATTGAACTAGCCCACCCTCAACACCACGATCGCCACAAAAGCACTCGAGGCCAGCACCAACGCCAACGCCAACCAACGCAGCTGCCGCTTCAAGCGTGTGACAGCCGCAATCAACGCGGCGTTTTGTTCGGCCACTTCGGCCAGCGCCTGGGCCATTTGCTGCTGGGCCTGTGCCAACTGCGCCAGCTCTGTAGGCGGCTCCGCTGCGGTCTGGCGGCGTTTGTCGATGAAGCCCCGCGCCTTGTCCAGCACCCCAGGCGCGTGCTCTAGCACTTTCTCCCAAGGGACGACCTTGAGGGCGGTTAACCATGAGAGGGCCATGTGGGGTTCCTGGTGGATGGGGGTGGTGAAAGCGAGAAGCTTAGCGGGGTTCGTAAATCACATTGCACCGAGGGCAAATCCCAGAGTTTCAAATAAATCAATATTTTGACAATCAGTTTGTGGTCGAAATTATCCGTACTTCGTCATCCCAACATTGAAACCTCTTCTCACAGAGCTGTACCTTGCGTCAAAAAAAGCAATCCAACATATCTCCTTTTTGGTATAGTTTAAATGTCTACTTGGTCTGTTGAAACTTTGAATGAAGTTGTTGATCGCGAGTTAAATGCGCTACCGCAAGATATGCGCGTTAGGTTTGTTCGTATCAGCCAGCTCATTCACGAATTTGGACCTTTTCAAGTTGGCATGCCACACATCAAAAGTTTGAACAACAAGTTTTGGGAAATTCGAGTCAGCGGTCGTGATGGTATTGCCAGGGGGATATACGTCATCGTGAAGGAAAAACGCGTGGTGGTGCTCCATGTATTCATTAAAAAAACACAAGAAATTCCAACCCTTGCTTTACAAACTGCCTTGCGGCGTGCAAAGAAAGCTGAATTGATATGACCAAAATTTCTACATTGCATCAAGAGTGGATGAAAAAACCTGGCTACAAAGCAGCCTATGAATCCACTCGTGCTGAATTTGAATTGGCTCAGCAATTGATTGAAACGCGCATCAAGCGCGGCCTCTCACAAGGCGAGTTGGCGACCAAGATGGGCACATCACAGTCCACGATTGCCCGATTGGAAAGCGGAAAGTCCATGCCTTCAATGCGTACTTTGACCAAATTTGCACAAGCCACGCAGGCTGAACTTCAAATTACATTTCGGTTGACGTAGAACCTGGTAACCACTTACTGTTTTTGCATGAGTTTTTTAAAACCTCTTTGAACCAGCTATTGATTTGCTCAAAGAGGTATAGCTTCATCATTAATTGATTTTTTCACCTATCGCAATGAATCCATCTTGTTTTGATGGTGTCAATGCCAATGCAACCGCAACGTTTTGACTTGTAGTGGCATTGATAGTGGACTTCTGAACAACTGTCCCTTTGACTGTTCCACTTGTGACGGACCAATTGTTGAAATAGAAATCTGAGCCACTCGCTGTGAATGTATTTCCCGTTCCAGTAGATTGACCATAGAAGGCTCCAGCATATAAGTCTCCAGCAGTTTCATTGGCCCCATTGAAAGAGCAACCACGTGATTGACCCTCAGCATTTATCGACCCAACAACCAAGCACCATGCGTGAGATCTTGAAAACCCTCCCGCCTTTGAGCTTTGAAGACAAGCAGGTTTGGGCAGACCTGGAGCCTGAATTCAAGGATTCAACACCCCAAGAACGCGACTGGCATGATTTATTTGGACTTGAAGAACAAACTTTTTGAAGGTGGCACTCCCTCCAGACCTCATCCATCCACATTCTCAAATGACGCGCTTGCTTGCCCTGGCGGCCAACTCTCTTAAAAGCGTTCACCGCTTGAACCGTCTTTGATGGCAGTCAACTTGAAACAGCCTCTTTCCCCATCCCGCCAGCCCATACCCAAACCCCGCTATGATTGACGTTACGTCAATTTAAGCCTCGGGGCTACTCGCCAGTAACCCACGTCTGTTCTGCTTTTTCACGGTTCACCCCGTTCTCACCATGACCGATTTGTCTGCCGAATTCCAGGCGCTGGCCAACTACCGCCCCAAGCACAAAGTGCGCTTTGTCACCGCCGCTTCGTTGTTCGATGGGCATGACGCGGCCATCAACATCATGCGGCGCATCTTGCAAGGCATGGGCGCCGAGGTGATTCACTTGGGGCACAACCGCTCAGTGGACGAGGTGGTCACCGCTGCTTTGCAAGAGGATGTGCAAGGCATCGCCATCAGCTCTTACCAAGGCGGCCATGTGGAGTACTTCAAATACATGGTGGACCTGCTGCGCCAGCGTGGCGGCGCGCACATTCAGGTGTTTGGCGGTGGCGGCGGCGTCATCGTGCCGGATGAAATCGCCGAGTTGCATGCCTATGGCGTGACCCGCATTTACAGCCCGCAAGACGGCCAACGCATGGGCCTGCAAGGCATGATTGGCGAGATGATCATGCGCTGCGACCAAGACTTGTGCGGCCATGCCCCCACCACCCTTGCCGCCATCCAAGGCCACGGCGAAACACACTGGCGCGCCTTGGCGCAACTCATCACTGCTTTGGAAAACCAAGCGCAGGGTGTCAACGCTGCTTTGGATACGCTGCGCACCGAAATTCGCAACCAAGCCGCAGGCTTGAACGTCCCCGTGGTCGGCATCACCGGCACGGGTGGCGCGGGCAAGTCCTCGCTCACCGACGAATTGATTCGCCGCATCCGCCTGGACCAGGACGACCAATTGCGCATCGCCGTGATTTCCATCGACCCGTCGCGCCGCAAGAGTGGCGGGGCGTTGCTTGGCGACCGCATCCGCATGAACGCCATTTCACCTTGGCGCAAACTGACCGCCAGCACATTGGGGTCAGACCTTGATTCTGCGCAGGTCAAGCTGGGGTCAGACCCCGATTTTGCGCAGCAAAACTCGGGCTCTGACCCCAGCTTGCCAAGCCAACGCGTCTTCATGCGCAGCTTGGCCACGCGCGAATTTGGCAGCGAAATCAGCGCCGCATTACCCGACGTCATCGCCGCCGCCAAGTGCGCTGGCTTTGACCTGGTCATCGTCGAAACCTCGGGCATTGGCCAAGGCGATGCCGCCATCGTGCCGCACGTGGACATCCCGCTGTACGTGATGACGCCCGAGTTTGGCGCGGCCAGCCAGCTGGAAAAAATCGACATGCTTGACTTTGCCGAGTTCGTGGCCATCAACAAATTCGACCGCAAAGGCGCAGCAGATGCGCTGCGCGATGTGGCCAAGCAAGTGCAACGCAACCGCGAAGCCTGGGGCACGCCCACCGAACAGATGCCGGTGTTTGGCACCATGGCCGCGCACTTCAACGACGACGGCGTGACCGCTTTGTTTCAAGCCATGAAGCCGCGTTTGCAAGCGCGTGGTTTGAAATTGCAAGCAGGCCGCTTGCCAACAGTGAATGTGCGCCACAGCTCGCACCAAACGCCCATCGTGCCGCCGGCCCGCAGCCGCTACTTGGCCGAGATCAGCGACACGGTGCGCGGCTACAAACAACGTGCCGCCAAACAAGCGCAACTGGCGCGTGAAGTGCAGCAACTCAAAGCCGCCTCGGCCATGTTGGCGGTGGATGTGAAAGGCCGCCCCCGCGCCTCGGAGGCCACGCTGGGTTTGGCCACCGAGCGCGAGCAGCGACTGGACGCCGATGCCCGCGCCCTGCTGAGCGACTGGCCCCAACTGAAGCAAGACTATGCCGGTGACGAGTTGGTGGTGAAGGTGCGCGACAAAGAAATCCGCACCGCGTTGGTCACCCAATCCCTGAGCGGCACACCGGTGCGCAAAGTGGCCATGCCCCCTTTCCATGACCATGGCGACATCTTGCAATGGCTGATGCTCGACAACGTGCCCGGCCGCTACCCTTATACCGCCGGTACCTTTGCGTTCAAACGCGAGAACGAAGACCCGACCCGCATGTTTGCCGGCGAAGGTGATGCGTTTCGCACCAACCGCCGCTTCAAACTTTTGAGCGAGGGCATGCCGGCCAAGCGATTGAGCACCGCCTTTGATTCGGTCACCTTGTATGGCAACGACCCCGACCCGCGCCCCGACATTTACGGCAAGGTGGGCAATTCGGGCGTGAGCATCGCCACCCTGGACGACATGAAGGTGCTGTACGACGGCTTTGATTTGTGCTCGCCCTCGACCAGCGTGTCGATGACCATCAACGGCCCCGCACCCACCATCTTGGCGATGTTCATGAACACCGCCATCGACCAGCAACTGGCCAAGTTCGAAACCGACAAAGGCCGTACACCCAACGACACCGAACGCGCCGAGATTCGTGCCTGGGTGATGCAAAACGTGCGTGGCACGGTGCAAGCCGATATCTTGAAAGAAGACCAAGGGCAAAACACTTGTTTGTTCAGCACCGAGTTTTCACTCAAGGTGATGGGCGACATCGCCCAGTATTTTGTGCAACACCAGGTGCGCAATTTCTACAGCGTGTCCATCAGCGGCTATCACATCGCCGAAGCGGGTGCCAACCCGATTTCACAACTCGCCTTCACGCTCTCCAATGGCTTCACGTTTGTGGAAGCCTATTTGGCACGCGGGATGCACATCGACGACTTCGCGCCCAACCTGAGCTTCTTCTTCAGCAACGGCATGGACCCCGAGTACACCGTGATGGGCCGCGTGGCGCGCCGCATTTGGGCCGTCACCATGAAAGAAAAATACGGTGCCAATGAACGCAGCCAAAAACTGAAATACCACATCCAAACTTCGGGTCGCTCGCTGCACGCCCAAGAGATTCAGTTCAACGACATACGCACCACGTTGCAAGCGCTGATCGCGATTTACGACAACTGCAACAGCTTGCACACCAACGCGTTTGACGAAGCCATCACCACGCCCACCGAAGACTCGGTGCGACGCGCCATGGCGATTCAACTCATCATCAACCGCGAATGGGGTTTGGCGAAAAACGAGAACCCGTCACAAGGCTCGTTCATCATCGAAGAGCTCACACAATTGGTGGAAGAAGCCGTGTTGTCCGAGTTTGTGGCGATTGCCGAGCGCGGCGGCGTGTTGGGGGCCATGGAAACCGGTTACCAGCGCGGCAAGATCCAAGACGAGTCGATGCACTATGAAATGCTCAAGCACACCGGCGAGTTGCCCATCATTGGCGTCAACACCTTCAAGTCACCGCATGCCAACGAGACACCGCAAAAAATCGAGCTGGCCCGCTCCACCGACGAGGAAAAGCAAAGCCAACTCCAACGCCTAAACGACTTCCACAGCCAGCACAGCGTTCAAGCCAAAGCTCAAATCGCTCGTTTGCAACAAGCCGTGTTGGACAACGCCAACGTGTTCGAGGTCTTGATGGACGCGGTGCGCCATTGCTCACTGGGCCAAATCACCAGCGCTTTGTTCGAGGTGGGTGGTCAGTACCGACGCAACATGTAAGTCAGTCGCCCATGCGCTCACCCAAGCGCACGGCTTGGTTGGGTTGCCAAGCGGTACTCAATTGAATGGTATCTTGGGGCCACAGCAGCACCACAGTAGAGCCCAATAAAAAGCGGCCCATTTCATCGCCTTGTTTGAACTGCAGGTCTTGCGTGTCATAGGTCCATTCACGCAGTTTCCCGCTGCGCGGTGGGTTCACCAAACCATGCCACACCGTGGCCATGCTGCCCACGATGGTGGCACCCACCAGCACCAACACAAACTGCTTTGGCGCAGCACCTTCTACTGCCGGCATGTCAAACACACACACCACCCGCTCGTTGCGGGCAAACAAACCCGGCACACCACGTGCGGTGGCCGGGTTGACTGAAAACAAGTCGCCCGGCACGTGAACCATGCGGCGCAAACGTCCCGCGCTGGGCATGTGGATGCGGTGATAGTCCTTGGGGCTCAGGTAGATGGTGGCAAAAGCGCCGTCTTGAAACTGCGCCGCCAAGCTGGCGTCGCCGCCCACCAAAGCCTGGGTGCTGAAACTGTGGCCCTTGGCTTGGAACACCTGATCCCCCGCGATGCGTCCCAACTGGCTGATGGCCCCATCCACCGGGCACACAAAGGGTGCATCTGCCAGCGGTCTGGCGCCGGGCTTCAAGGCGCGGGTGAAAAAGTCGTTGAAGCAAGCGTAATTGCTGATGTCGGGGTCGGCCGCCTCGCCCATGTTCACTTGGTACTTGCCAACAAACCACTGGATGATGGCGTGTGTGATGCGCCCTCCCCGCCATTGGGCCACCCAGCCTGCAAAAACGGTGAGTGCTTGCTTGGGCAGACCGTGCTGTAAAGCCACGAAGAGATTGTCATACATGACCTCATTCTAGGAGGGCTTTGATGTATGTCATCGAACCGATGGCGCTGTGTACACTGCAGTCGTTTTGCAAGCTTATGTGAGTAACCGTGCGCCTGTCTCTGACCCAAGAAAAAATACTGCTGCTGGCCTTGTGCGTCCCCTTGTTTGCCGGTGCGCATCTGTTCAATGGCTGGGTGTTTCAACAGTTTGAGCTTTCTGTGAACATCAGCTGGGTCTATCTGCCAGCGTTTTTGCGGGTGGCCTATGTGTTGGTATTGGGGCCCGTTTGGGGCTTTTCCACTATTTTCTTGGGCAGCTTGTTGTTGAGCAATGATTACGATGACAACCTGTTGCACAACATCACCAATTCTGTGGCTTCAGCCCTGGGGCCAGTGTTGGCCTGGGGCCTGTTTCGTTTGATGAAAGAACGCGCACTTCAAATCAGCCGACTAAGCGACTTGGTGCAAATGTGTCTGCTTTATGCCTTGCTCAATGCCTTGTTGCACCATGTCGCTTGGAGCTACAACCAACCCTACCAATTCTTGTCACCAGACCAATTGCCCATCATGGTCATTGGTGACCTGACTGGTGCGGTACTCGGGGCTGTGTTGTTCACTGCCGTCATGCGCCGCTTGAAGTTGTATGACTTGGTGGCTCGTTTATCGCAAGACGACAAGCCCACTTAAGCAACGCCGCGTTTGCCCCTTGATAAATCCACACCCAGCTGCTTGAGCTTGCGGTAGAGGTGGGTGCGTTCGAGGCCGGTTTTTTCAGCTACGCGGGTCATCGACCCGGCTTCCTGCGCCAAGTGAAATTCAAAATAGGCTTTTTCAAAACTGTCGCGGGCTTCCCGCAGTGGCCCATTGAGGTCGAAGCTTTGTACCGCTTGGTGACCAGCTGCAGGTGTCGCGGTCGGCATGGACAAGGGCATGAGACTGTTACTCATGGTGCTGTAGATGGCTGCAGGTGATGCCGCTGGCAAGGGCTTGGCGGGGGCAGCCTGGGGCGCTTTTCGACTCAAACCTTGCTCGACGGCTTTCAACAACTTTTGCAGGGTGATTGGTTTTTCCAAGAATGCCAAAGCGCCAATGCGGGTGGCTTCCACGGCGGTGTCGATGGTGGCATGCCCACTCATCATGATGACCGGCAT
>Ga0164292_10003652_pt1 | contig 12572 bp, 12 predicted proteins | sample GEODES117metaG_FD_111486 | JGI IMG/M metagenome (GOLD analysis project Ga0164292, IMG submission 111486) | Eutrophic lake water microbial communities from Lake Mendota, Wisconsin, USA - GEODES117 metaG | ecosystem: Environmental > Aquatic > Freshwater > Lake | place: USA: Lake Mendota... | reverse complement strand
GAATACATCTGCATGGCACCGGTCGAGCTGCCCGAGGCCGAAGCCGCCGAGGTGCTCGCCCTCATCGACAAACTGGAGCAGGACGACGATGTCCAACGAGTCTTCCACACCCTCGCCTGACCCGACCAAGCCCGCGGCGGCTGCTGCGGCCCCGGCTGCCCAGTCGGCGCCGACGCCGGTCGTGACACCGCCGCGCAAGCGCAGCCGCATCAAGCGGTTCTTTCTTTGGTGGTTGGCGGGCATCGCGGCCGCGCTGCTCATCTGGACGCTGGCAGCCCTCAACTGGCCCTACTCGGCGGGCGACCGCGGCGGTCTGCTGCAGAAGTTCGAGCGCAAAGGCTGGCTCTGCAAGACCTATGAAGGCCAGCTCGCGCTCTACGCCGCGCCCGGCCTGCCGCCCGAGATGTGGTCCTTCACGGTGCGCGACAAGACGGTGGCCGAGCAGGTGGCGGGCTTGGTCGGGGAGCGCGTGCAACTGCACTACGTGGAGCACCGCGGCCTGCCGTCCAGCTGCTTCGGTGAGACCGGCTTCTTCGTCGACCGCGTGACCCCGGCGCCCTCGCCGACATCTCCGGTGCTGCCCGATGCCACCACGCCGGGCGCTGCGGCCGCCGATGCGGTCGCGCCCAGCGTCGCTGCGCCGACGGCGCCCCCCCGAGCGCCCTGAGCCGAGGCCTGAGGCGCATCATGTCCCTCTCGCCTGCCCGATCCGTGCTCGCCGCGCTGATGCTGGGCGGCTCGCTCGCCACGGGCAGCGCGCTCGCCTGTTCGACCGACGACGACGCACTGGACGCGCTCGCGGAACTGCGCGACGACTCGAACAAGCTCTACCGGGAGACATCGGCGCTCGAGGCCAATCTTGAGGACGCGCTCGACCGACGGGCGCGCGAGGCCCGTTGGGACAGGACGCAGGTCGAGTCCTTCCGTCGCCGCCTGCTCGCGGACCCGGAGTACCAGTCTCTGCACCGCAGCCGCGAGGAGGGCGCAGCGCTCGCTGCCGAAGGCTTGGCGAAGCTCATCACCGCCGCCGCCACCGAGCACCCGGCGGTCATCTGCACGGAGCTCTCCAGGGCGCGGTTCGCCAACCAGCGGCTGAGGACCTTGCTCGACCTCGAATACGCCTGGCTCAACCGGAAGATCTGGGCGGACTGAGCGGGACCGCGTCCGGAATCGGACGGAGATTGGCGCGCCCGGAGAGATTCGAACTCCCGACCTCATGGTTCGTAGCCATGCGCTCTATCCAACTGAGCTACGGGCGCGCCGACGGTCCCGACCGGCAGGCTGTGAGCCCGGAGCCGAGGGGCGCGAATTGTAATGGAACCCGTCGGGGGACTCCACCCTCTCCCCCGTTCAGCCAAGGAACTCGGTCTCCCACTCGTCCTTGGAGACCCGGCGGCACAGGTGGAACAGGCTCTGCGTGCTGTTCAGGATCTCGAGGGAAGTGCTGCGTCCTGGAGGGATCGAAACCTGGCGTCACCAGGGGTTGTCCTCGTACAACGCGTCCTCGACCGTCGCGGCGGCTAGGCCCGCACATCGTGGCCGCGGAGGCTGACCGTGACGGGCTACCCGACACGCGGCCAAGGCAGCGGAGCATGTTATTGACACCCCATTCAATAACTATGTCTTATGAGGTGTATTTCACCCCGCCCATCGCCTTTCAAGGGCAATCTAACCCCATTTATTGACTTTTCGTCCAATACGAGTCAACACTCGGTCACCACTTTTGGGGAGGCCGTATGAACAAGACCATCAAGCACGCGCTGTTCGCATCCGTGTGGGGGATCACCTCCGTATCGCTGGCGCCGACCGCGCATTCCGACCCTCTGCCGGCTCCGCAAGGGTCAGCCCGGTCCTCGGCACCGACCGACGAGAGCCAAGCGCTCGAGACGGTCGTGGTGGTGGCACAGAAGCGCCAGCAGGCCGCGCAGGATGTGCCCATCGCGCTCTCCGTCTTCTCATCGGCCGCTCTGGACCGGGCGCAGATCGAGGATGCGACCGACCTTCAATACTCGATCCCGAACGCCGTCCTGACGGGCAATGACCGGTACACATTGCGCGGCATCGGCACCAACGCGCTGGGATCGTCCGACCTCGGGGTGCAATCCTTCGTCAACGGGGCGGCGATCGGCTATCTGCCCCAGAACGAACTGTTCGACATGGAGCGCATCGAGGTCCTGCGCGGTCCGCAAGGCACGCTCTATGGCCGCAACACGACCGGGGGCGCGATCAACGTGATCACCCGCAGACCCGGCCGGACCGTGGGCGGCCAAGCGAGCCTGCAGCTCGGCAATTTCGACAACGCCCGCTTCGCCCTGTCCTTCGACCTGCCGCTCGGCGACAAGGTCGCGACCCGCTTCGCGGCCTACAAGCTGATGCGCGACGGGTACACCGACAACCTGGCGACCGGCAACCAGGTCGACGGCCGTGATCAATGGGCGGTCCGCTCGACGACCGTCTTCGAGGCGGGAGAGAACACAGACTTCACGCTGATCTTCGGCATGTACGACGAGGACAGCACGCGCGCCCGCGAGGGCAAGCGGATGTGCAAGGCCCATCCGGTCCTCGGCTGCGATCCGCGCCAGCTGGGCTTCGACTCCCCGGACGCCAACACCACCATCCTCAACACCTTGGCGCGCTTCTTCACGCCCTTCCCCGCTGGCACCAACATCTATGCCGGCGCACCCAACCCCACCGACCTGCGCAAGGTCGCCGCCGACACCGACCCGACCTACAAGCTGGACCAGCGGTTCGTGACCTTCGACGGCAACCATCGCTTCGGCGACCTGAAGCTGTCCGGTGTGGTGGCGTGGTCCGAGGGGTCGACCGAACAGAACACGGATTGGGACAACGCCGACCTGCCGTTCCGTTTCACGCGGCCCATCACCTACACGGCCGCCCGCGGCCGGACCGTCACCACGGACCGGTTGCTCACGACAGACAGCTTCACGAGCGACACCGAAACGCGGACCGCCGAGCTCCGGCTCGCGTCGGACTACGACGGCGGCCGCAATTTCCTGATCGGCGCCTTCTACCTCGAGGGCAAGAGCAGCGGCGGGTTCGAGACCTGGCATCCCTCCATCGAGTCGTTCCAGAAGGCCAACGGCCGCCCGGAGGAGACCTGGCGGGTCTCGGCCTTGAGCCGCAACGGCAAGAACGAGACCAAAGCCCTGTTCGGCGAGCTCTATTTCACGCTCGCGGATGACCTGCGCCTCACCTTGGGCGCCCGCCAGACCGAGGAGAAGCGCTCCGGCGAGTCCCGCTCCATCGTGCTGGCGCCTCTCGGCCCGTGGGTCTTCTCGAGCTTCGAGGGCAGCAAGGCCACGGGCAAAGCCGCGCTCGACTGGACACCGGACCTCGGCTTCACCGACCAGACCTTGATCTACGGTTCCGTCTCCACGGGCTACAAGGGCGGCGGCCTCAACAACTCGAACTCAGCCCCCACCTATGGGCCGGAGGAGGTGACCGCGTTCGAGGTCGGCACCAAGAACACTCTGCGGGACGGCCGGCTGCAAGCCAATTTCGCGGGGTTCCTGTACGACTACTCGGGTCTGCAGCTCGGTCAGCGCATCAACGGCGGCGTGGTCACCCGGAATGCGGATGCCGACATCTGGGGCATCGAAGCGGAGTTCCTGTACGCGCCCAGCGCCGGTTGGCTGATCGACGCCAACCTCTCCTATCTCGACACCGAGATCGGCACCTTCTTCTCGGAGGACGCCGCCAATCCTGCGCAAAGCCTGACCGCGACGACCCCGACCGTCCAGGTCAACCTGGCCGGCAACGAGCTGCCGCATTCCCCGTCGGCCAAAGCCAAGGTGGGCGTGCAGTTCACCACCACGCCCTCGGCCGGGGGATGGACTTCGACCTGGCGCCTCGATGCCTTGTGGCAGGACAAGTACTTCGCGCGCGAGTACAACACGCCGACCGATGTGATCGATTCGTGGGGCACCTTCGACCTGCAGGCCCGCTTCGACCGGGCCGACCAGGGCGTCAGCGTCCGCTTCTTCGTCAAGAACGTCAGCGATGAGGACAACATCACCAACATCATCATCGAGGACGCGCTGATCGGACGCTATCGGAACGTCCGTCTGCTCGAGCCCCGGACCTTCGGCGTCATCTTCGAGAAGGCCTTCTGAGCATGACGGCGGACATGCCGGACGGCCCGCGGCCGCTGCGGCGGCTTCTCGCTTCGATGCTGCTGGTCGTCGCGCCGATGGCCGGCGCGGCGCCGCGCTCGGCCGAGATGCCGGCGCTGTCCGGTCCCGGCCCGCAGGCGATCGGCACGGACTACCGCGAGCTGACGGCGGGCGACCGCAGGATCGGCGTCCGTATCTGGTTCCCCGCTGAAAAGCCCGCCTCGACCGACGCGGCGGCGCCCAAGGCCGTCTACCGGCACCGTCGCGCCCTGCCGGGCCAGCAGGCGCTCGATGTCGAGGAGAACGGGCTCGCACTGTCGCAGGCGCGTCCCCTCGCCGGTGTGCGCTTCCCGCTGGTGCTGATGTCGCACGGTTACGGCGGCTGGTCCGAGCACATGAGCCGGCTCGGCGAGACGCTGGCCTCGCGCGGCTATGTCGTGGCCTCGCTCGACCACCGCGACCAACCCTTCACCGACGCGCGCAGCTTCGCGCTCTCCTTCGGCGCGGTGCTCATCCACCGCGCCCGCGACCAGCAGCGCGTGCTCACGGCCCTGCTCGAGCGCAGCCTGTTCGATCCCGCGGTGACGGCGCAGATCGAACCGGATGCCATCGGCCTGCTCGGTTTCTCCATGGGCGGATACGGGACGTTGGTCACCGCGGGTGTGCCGCTCGACCGAGACGCGCCGGCCTACGCCCAGTTCCCTGCCCCCGCCCGAGCGCTGCTGCCGGACCCCGATCCCGCCCTCGCGCGCCGCATCAAGGCCGTGGTCGCGATCGCCCCCTGGGGCGCGCAACCCGATGCGAAGGTCTGGACCGACGACGCGCTCGCCGGACTGCGGACGCCGCTGCTGCTGATCGACGGCGACCGCGACGATGTGGTGGACTTCGAGCGCGGCGTGAAGCGACTGTTCGGCGCAACCATCGGCACGGAGCGCCATCTGCTGGTCTACCGCGGTGCGGCCCACAACATCGCGGGCAATCCGGTGCCGCTGCCTGCGGACGCCGACTTCCAGACCATCGAGTTCCTCACCGATCCGGTGTGGCGCAAGGAGCGGATGGAAGCCATCAACGAACACTTCATCAGCGCGTTCCTCGACCTCCACCTGAAGGGCGACAAGGACAAGCGCAGGTATCTCGACGTACCGACCCCGATCGCCGACGACGGCCAGTGGCCGAGCGCATTCGGCCAGCAATGGGGCGGCACCCGCGCGGGCGACGCGCAACCCGGCTACTGGCGGGGGTTCCAGCGCCGTTGGGCCCGCGGACTCGAATTGCACCACAAGGCGGCAGGACGATGACCAGAGCGCACGATCTCTTCGATCTCACGGGACATGTCGCCCTCGTCACCGGCGGCAACGGCGGCCTGGGCCTCGCCATGGCCAAAGGTCTCGTCAAGGCCGGCGCGCAGGTCGCGGTCTGGGGACGCAACACGGACAAGAACGCCGCGGCGGTCGCCGAACTCCAGGCGCTCGGCGGCATCGCCCGCAGCTTCGTCGCCGATGTGACCGACCCGGCATCCTCCAGCGCGGCCTTCGCGCAGACGCTCGACGCGTTCGGTCGTCTCGACAGCTGCTTCGCCAACGCAGGTGGCCCCGGCGTCCGCGGCCGCTTCGTCGACCTCGGCCCCGCCGACTGGACGGCGACGCACGACCTCAACGTGCAGAGCGTCATCGACTCCTTCCAGCTCGCCAGCCGTCACTGGCTCGCGCAGAAGTCCCGCGGCAAGCTCGTCGTGACCTCCTCGGTCGCGGCGCTGCTCGGCCTGCCCAACTCCGCCGGCTACTGCATGACCAAAGCGGCCGTCACCGGTCTCGTGCGCTCGCTCGCGATCGAGCTCGGCCGGAACGGCATCCAGGTCAACGCCATCCTGCCGGGCTTCATCGAGACCGAGATGTCGCTCAACACGCCCAAGGCCTTCCAGGAAGGCTGCCGGCGCCGCGCCGCCTCTGGCACCATCGGCAGGCTGGAAGACATGGAAGGCATCGCGGTCTATCTTGCCTCGCGGCGGAGCGACTTCATGACCGGCCAGACGCTGGTCCTCGACGGCGGGCACACCATCTTCCCGCTCTAGTCCACAACGCCCTCGGGCGTGCGCACGGACATCAGGGGGTGCTTCATGGCGACAGATCCCGCATCGGGTGACCAGCCGCTCGGGTTCTGGCGGATCCTCGCCTTCGGTGCGGTGCAGCTGCCGCTCGGAATGATCGGCCTCCCGATCGCCATCTACCTGGCGCCGCTCTACTCGGGGCAGATGCAGCTCAGTCTGCAGCTCATCGGCATCACGCTGATCCTCGCGCGGCTCTCCGACTTCATCACCGATCCGCTCGTCGGTGTCCTCTCGGACCGCTGGCGGCCGAAGATCGGCCGCCGGCGCATCTGGCTGATCTTCGGCGCCGTGGCGATGATGGCGGGCGTCCACATGCTGTTCCGGCCGGAGCCGGGCGTGGGCATCGTCTACTTCGGCCTCGCGGTGGCGCTGGTGTACCTCGGCTACACGCTCATCCTGCTTCCCTACCAGGCCTGGGCCGCCGAACTGTCACCGGACTACCACGTGCGCACCCGCATCAGCTCGGTGTCGCAGACCTTCAGCATCATCGGGCTGATCGCCTCCACCGTGATCCCGGCCTATGTCCTGACGCGCCCTGGTGCGACCAGCGCCGATGTGATGGCGGCGCTCAGCATCGTCATCATCGCCCTGCTGCCGGTCTGCGCCGCGCTCGCCTTCATCTTCGTGCCCGAGCCTAAGGCACCGATCCGCAAGGCGCCGTTCGACATCCGGGGCGCGCTGCGCATGCTCGCCGCCAACCGCGCGTTCTTGAACGTGACGCTGCTGGTGCTGATCGCCACGGTGGGCGAGGTGTTCCGCCAGACCATCACCGTGTTCTTCGCGCGCGATGTCGTGGGCGTGAGCAACATCGGCATCGTCTACTTCATGTATTTCGTGGCTGCGCTCATCGTCATGCCGGGCTGGGTCTGGCTGGCCAAGCGCATCGAGAAGCACCGCGCCCTCACCGTCGCGCTGACCATCGTCGCCCTGACCAACGCCGCGATGTTCTTCGTGCCGCAGGGCGGCGTCGCGGTGTTCACGGCGCTGTTCGTGCTCAAGGGCGCCTGCTACGGCGCCGTGCTGATGCTGCCGCATGCGATGGTGGCGGACACCGCCGACATCGACACCGCCGAGACACTCGACCGTCAGCAAGGGCTGTTCTACGCCGCGTTGGCGATGGTGCAGAAGCTCGGCTACGCGCTCGGCTCGGGTCTGCCGCTGCTGCTGCTCGGCGCGGTCGGCTACATGTCGGCGGGCGAGCAGCGCGCCGAGCCGCTGTTCGCGCTGACGATCAGCTACAGCCTCATCCCCTGTGCGCTGGTGCTGGTCGCCGCGCTGATGGCCTGGCGGTATTCGTTGACGGCGGACCGCCACAGCGCCATCCGTGCGAAGATCGATGCACGCATCGCCGCCGAGAGCGCCACGGCGACCCGACCGGACGCCGCGGGCGACCCGGTGCCGCCCCGCCCATGATCACCCGCCCATGATCACCCGCCCATGATCACCCGCCCATGATCACCGGTCTGCACCACACCGGCCTCGCGGTGCGCGATCTCGACGCCGCCCTCGCCTTCTACACCCGTGAGCAGGCCTTCCGGCCGGTGCACCGCTTCGCGGTGGCCGACACGCCCGAGAACCGCGCCCTGCTGCAGCTGCCAGACGCCTCCGGCGAGGTCGTGTTCCTGCAGGGCACCTTGGGTTGCCTCGAGCTGCTCCGCTTCGATGCGGGCCGCGATGCGACCCGGGCCGAGCGCGGCGTCCACTCGGCCGGCATCCGGCACATCTGCCTGCAGACCGCCATCTCCGACCGTCTTCATGATTCTTTGACGGGCGCGGGTGCCCGCGCGCACGCACGCCCCGCCGGACTCGGCACGGGCAACAGCTATGTCTATCTGCGCGACCCCGAGGACAACCTGCTCGAGCTCGAGGGCACGCCCTGGGCGCCCGCCGATGCCACCCGCCCCTGGTTCGCGCACACCGCCGTGGTGACGCCCGACATCGCGCGGCTGACGCGCTTCTACGCGGCGCTGACGGACATCGAGGTCCACGGCCAGGGCAGCTTCGGCCCCCACCCCAAGTTCGATCTCGTCGCCGGCATCGCCGATGTGCGGTTCAAGGGCGCATGGCTGCGCCTCGCCAACGCGGAACTGGAATTCTGGCAATACGAGCACCCCGCCACGACCGCGATGGCGCCCGTCGACGCCGCCGCGCCCGGTTGGAGCCACATCTGCTTCGAGAGCGACGACATCGATGCCGACTTCGCGCGCCTCGTCGCGCAGGGCGTGGTCACCCACGGTCCGCCGCGCGACTTCGGCAACGCCGCGGTTTTCTTCGGCCGCGACCCGGACGGCAACATCTTCGAGATCCTGCAGCCCGGTCCGACGGCGCGGGTGACGGTGCGTGCGCTGCTCGACGAGGCCGAAGGCCGCTCGGTCGACGACGCCCGCACCGCGCACCGCCGAGCGGCGGCACCTCAGGCGTGAGCGGGGCCGACCGTCCCGGCTCCTCCGCGCGACCGCTCCTGCGGTCACGGTCGCTGCACGTCGACGGACTCGAGTTCCATCATCTGGAGCAGGGGCAAGGCCCGCCGCTGCTGTTGCTGCACGGCTTCCCCGACCACGCCGCGGCATGGCGGCCCCTGCTCGAGCGGCTGCAAGGTTCCTCGCTGCGGGCGCTCGCGCCCGACCTGCGCGGGTATGGCGCCACCAGCGCCCCGACGGCGGTCGAGGACTACCGCATCGAGCGTCTGGTCGACGATCTCGTCGCGCTGCTCGATGCCTGGGGGCTGCCGCAGGCCCATGTCTGCGGTCACGATTGGGGCGGCGTGCTCGCCTTCGAGCTCGCACGGCGCTTCCCGCGGCGCGTTGCCAGCCTCGTCGCCTTGAACGCCCCGCCGCCCGCCGTGCTGCAGCAGATGATCTGGCACCACCCGGGACAACGCGCGGCATCGCAATACATCACGCTGCTGCGGTCGCCGGCCGCCGACCAGCTGTTCCATGAGTCCGCCGTCGATGCGCTGATCGAACGCTTCCTCGGCGAGCCGCGCCGACGCGGCCTGCTCAACGACGACGACATCGCCGCCTACCGCGACGCCTGGAGCCGTCCAGGCGCTTGGCGGTCCATGCTCGCCTGGTACCGCGCGGCGCCGTTCGCGGTCCCGGCGATCGACACGCCCGCGCCCGCGCCCGCAACCGCGCCGACATCGGCGATCGATGCTGCCCCGCCAGAGCCCATCGACTGTCCGGTGCTTCTCATCTGGGGCGAGCGGGATGCGGTGTTCGTGCCCGCGATGGCAGATGCCATCGCAGCCGCCTGCCGCGACTGCCGGGTCGTGCGCTTGGCCGATGCGGGACATGTGCCGCATCGCGACGAACCGGACCGCTGCGCATCGCTGATCGGCGATTTCATCCACCAGCATCCCATCGCCCGCACCATGGAGACATGACACCCATGCCCGACCCAGCGCTCAAAGATCGCGTCGCCATCATCACGGGTGCCGCCCGCGGCATCGGCCTCGCGGCGGTCAGACGCCTGTGCCAGGACGGCGCCCGCGTCGTGGCCTTCGACCGGCCCGAAGCCGATTTCAGCGCTGCGCTCGCAGCCGGTCAGGTGGCCGAGCACCGCGGCGATGTGGTCGAGGCCGCCGACTGGGACGCGGCGATCGCGCTCGGCGTGTCGCTCGGTGGCCGGATCGACATCCTGTTCAACAACGCCGGGATCGGCGGGGCCATCGCCAATGTGGTGGATTACCCGGAGGACGACTTCGACCGCGTCATGGCGGTCAACGTCAAAGGCGTCTATCTCGGCCTGAAGCACGTCGGCCGGCATATGCAGGCGAACGGCTCCGGCGTGATCGTCAACACCTCGTCGGTGTCCGGTTTCGGCGGCAGCGGCAACATCTTCGGCTACGCCGCCAGCAAGTTCGCGGTGAACGGCATGACGAAGTCCGCAGCGGTCGCGCTGGCCTCGCAGGGCGTCCGGGTGCTCGCGCTGTGCCCGAGCCCGACCGCGACCGAGATGATGTTCCAGCTGGAGCGCCGGATCTCGCCCGACGACCCCGAGGCCGCGCGCCCTCGGCTCGCGCAGGGCATCCCGATGGGCCGCTACGGCACGCCGGAGGAGGTGGCCGAGGTGCTCGCCTTCCTCGTCAGCGATCGGGCGGCGTTCATGACCGGTGCGTTGGTCCCGGTAGATGGCGGCACGCTCGCCAAGTAGACCCGATGGAGACAGCCATGCAGACGACGATCGATCGCGCCTTCGGCGAGAAGTTCCTCAAGAGCATCGACGACTTCTATGCGTACGGGGTCGACTGGCTCTTCAATGAATGGTGGGAGTCGGCGCCCGCGGATGCCATCGCCAAGTACGAGGCGGCGATCCTCGACCACCCGGAGCATGGGCCGCTCGCGCGCGAGGGCTGGCTGGCGCCGGACTTCACCCTCGCCTCGCTCGACGGCTACGGTCCCGGCACGCTGGGCCATGCCTACCGCGCCTTCATCGTCGACAACAGGCTGGTGGAGCGCCTCGCTGCCGGATACCACGCCCGCCACGACGAACTGCTGCGCAGCGGCAAGATCGCGCGCATGCCCCCGGCGCTCGCCTACAAGGTGCTGCGGGGCTTCCAGACGCACGATCTGCACCATGTGCTCACCGGCTATCCCGCCACGCCCTTCGGCGAGCTGTCCCTGCAGGCCTTCCAGCTGGCGCAGATCCACTACCCCTACGCCTCGATGTGGATCGCCGTGGTGACCGGCCACATGACGCTGCTCGATCCCTATCTAATCAAGCCGGCGATGGATGCCATCACCGACGGTTGGACGCTGGGATGCCGCGCCCGCAGCCTGCAGTTCGTGCGGTTCGAGGAGCGGCTCGGCGACGCGCTGGAGGCGGTCCAAGCGGAATACGGCCTGCTGCACGACCGCCGACCGGTCACCACGACGCCGCGGGAACGGACACCGACCCTGATCGCGGCCGCGGGCGGCGCGGGCTGAGTCGGATCAGGACGCGGGCCGCGCGCGGCGGGGCAAGCGCCGACGCGCGATGTGCTCGCGTTTCAGCGCATCGAGGGTGCCGAGGATCATCGTGACCGTGAGGTCCTCGAGCGCCTGACGGGTCATCTTGCGCTGCAACAGGTACGCGCCGGCCGTGGCCGGCAGGCCGAAGCTGATGTCGGTGGCCGCCTTGGCGATGTCCATCGGCAGGCCGAAATGATCGGCCACGATCTCGGCAAGGTAACCGACCGCGCTGTCGCGGCTGAACTCCGTCGGATCGTGCATCGCGGAGACCGAGGGTTCGGCCTGCAGCCGCTCGATGAGCATGCCGCGCTCGTCGATGTACTTGAGATAGACGTGCGTCACCGACCGGACCAACGCCTCGAAGGTGTCCGCCTCGCGCGCCGCCTCGACCTGCAGCCGCCGCAGTCGGCGCCATTCGCGCTGCAGCAGCTGCCGCAGCAGGTCGGTGGTGTTGGGGAAGTAGTTGTACACCAGCGATTTGCTGATGCCGGCCTCCCGGCCGATGCTGTCCATCGAGAGCGCCGACACGCCGTCGCGGGCGACGATCTCGGCGGCATGGTCGAGGATCAGCGATTGCCGCGCCTCGGGAGCCAAGCGGACACGCTTCGGCGGCCGCGGCTTCTGTTTCACCCGCGGCGGGGGCTTCGAGGTCCTGCTGGCATGAGGCATGGCAAACCCGGGAACTGGCGGAGAGAGAGGGATTCGAACCCTCGAAGGGCTTTTGGCCCTTACACCCTTAGCAGGGGTGCGCCTTCGACCACTCGGCCATCTCTCCGGACGCGGACCCGCGCGGACGCGGAGCGCGATGATAGGCCGCGCCGCGCCCCGGGTCAAAACGGCCGACGGCCCTCAGGCACGCATGTCGGAGCGCTGCGGTTCGGCTTCGACCCCGCTCTCCGACTTGATGCGCTCGAAGATCTCTTCGCGGTGGACCGCGACGTTCTTGGGCGCGTTGATGCCCACGCGGACCTGGTTTCCCTTGACGCCAAGGATGGTGACGGACACTTCCTCGCCGACCATGACGGTCTCGCCGACGCGTCGAGTGAGAATCAGCATTGAACAACCCCCGGGGCGCTCTGCGCGACCGCCGGTCTCGAAGCCTCACCCCCTGTAAGGCCCCCGCCGGCGGACCCGACTTCCATGCGGGCGCCTCCATGCGGCGAAGATAGGGCAAACTGCGCGGTGCGTCCACCGCGCGGTTACCCGGCGGAACCCGGACCCGTCCCCGGCCTCGACGATCGCCGGAAAGTGTCTAGCCGCCGAGACGGTTGCGCACGAAGGGCACGACCGCCGCCAGTGCCTCAGGCAGCTTGGCCGCGTCGGTGCCCCCCGCCTGCGCGAAGTCCGGACGCCCGCCCCCACGGCCGCCCACGAGGCTCG
>Ga0164292_10003650_pt1 | contig 12574 bp, 14 predicted proteins | sample GEODES117metaG_FD_111486 | JGI IMG/M metagenome (GOLD analysis project Ga0164292, IMG submission 111486) | Eutrophic lake water microbial communities from Lake Mendota, Wisconsin, USA - GEODES117 metaG | ecosystem: Environmental > Aquatic > Freshwater > Lake | place: USA: Lake Mendota... | reverse complement strand
TATTGCGTTTCATGTCTTGTACTGGCTAAAGCGAGGCCAAAAGGCGCTGAACCCGCCTCGGCGATACTGGTTGACTGTGCGATCAAACAAGCCTTTGCAATATCTGGTTTGAGACGATGCAGAAGCTGCTGACCTTCGATTTGTCCCAACGGTACTGTTTTCATCGCGGCCAGGACTTGGTTTTCTACCCAGCTCCAGAGATACGCCGCCAAGGCCGTTTCTTTTTCAACGCCCGTGCATGCAGCCAATGCAGCATACGCGGCGGAGTAAGACCACGTTATATTTTTAAGATCGGCGAGTCCCTGCGCCAACGGCCACTGTGCAAACAGCTTGGCCATCGAATATCCCATCTGCACAGACTCGAGTCGTAACTCAGCCGTTTCTCGCATGGCGCTCAGCTGTTGATTTCCGTCGATGAGCGCATCCCATTGCTGTTGTGAAGCGGTCTCATAACAATGCAACCACCAGGGCAACTCCTGACGGGCCAGGTTGAGCAACAGACCATCCCGGATCCAGACATAGGTTTGCTCCATATCGGTGACCCAACGATCCTCGATCGCTTGCTCTAACCCCTGCGAATACGCAAAGCCCCCTACGGGCAAAGCCGGGCTCGCCAAATGAAGCGCCGACAAAAGAGAGTTAAGTTTTGGATCGTGCATGGGCTGCGATGGAAAGTTGTTCACCGATTTGACCCATCGCCTTATCCTGCAGCTCGACACCACACTCGCTTGGGTGTTGATGGTGGTGATGGGCATGTCCTCCTGCGCCCCCCGCGTAAGCGCCACCTTCTGGAATAAAAGGTTGATGCGTTTTTTCCACGGTTCCACCCAAGCGTCTGACGAGCTCTGCCAGCACTTGATCTGGCTCGATGAGAGCGGCATCGGTCAGCAACATTGCCCGCACGTGACGATTCGCCAAGTGATACACAATACGCATCAATTCAAAGGGATTATTGGCACGGATCATCATCAACGACTCGGCGGCTGCCTGAACCAAGACACGCTCACCCGTTTCACCGGTGAGGACATCACCATGATGCATAGATTCGCCGCGAGGCAAGATCACGGCCACGGCACGTCCGTTGGGCAGCATAGCGGCCAGACGGGAACGCTGCCGATCCTCCAAGGTCAGCTCAAGCACAGGTAAGTGCTCACCGAACGTTTTTAAATGATCGTCTGCTTGCGCGGGAATCCGCGTCGTCAACAAAATCGCCATCGTTGCTCCTAAAACAGAAAGTAACGTTGTGCCATTGGCAGCACCTGCGCAGGCGGACAGTCTAGCAATACACCATCGGCGTAAACTTTGTAGTTTTCCGGACTGACGGTGATGTGCGGTGTGGTGCTGTTGAGTTTCATATCGGCCTTAGTGACCGTGCGCGTGCCCTGCACCGTCGCAATTTGCCTACGCAAGCCGAGCTCCTGAGGCACACCGCGCTGCACCGAGATACCGGACATGAACGTGATGCAACTGGTTTCGATCCCGCGCGCCGAGGCGCCGAACTGTGGACGGAAATGGACGGGTTGAGGCGTCGGGATCGAGGCATTGGGGTCTCCCATCGCCGCCATCGCGATCTGGCCCCCCTTGATGACGGTCGAGGGCTTGACACCAAAAAACGCAGGGCGCCACAATACGAGATCGGCCCATTTGCCCACCTCGACCGAACCAATCTCATGCGCCATGCCATGCGTGAGCGCGGGATTGATGGTGTATTTAGCGATATAGCGTTTGATGCGCGCGTTATCGCTCGTCGAGGGATCAGAAAACCCTGCTTCGCTCAACGAACCTCGCTGCTCACGCATTTTGTGCGCTGTCTGCCAAGTCCGCATAATGACCTCGCCGACACGCCCCATCGCCTGACTATCCGAGGAAATCATCGAAAACGCGCCGATGTCGTGCAAGATGTCTTCGGCCGCAATGGTTTCACGACGGATGCGGCTTTCTGCAAAGGCGATATCCTCGGCGATCGAGGCATCTAGATGGTGACACACCATCAACATATCCAGATGCTCATCCAATGTATTGATGGTGTAGGGCCGCGTCGGATTGGTCGAGGACGGCAAGACATTTTGCTCACCGCAAACACGAATGATGTCGGGTGCATGCCCGCCTCCGGCCCCCTCGGTATGATAGGTGTGGATCACTCTGCCATCGATGGCTTTCAATGTCGCCTCGACAAAGCCTGACTCGTTGAGAGTGTCTGTATGAATCGCCACCTGCGTGTCGGTCTGATCGGCAACCGTCAGACAGTTGTCAATCGCTGCCGGTGTGCTGCCCCAGTCCTCATGGAGCTTTAACCCCACTGCCCCCGCTTCGATTTGCTCATGCAATGGGCCAGGCAGAGAAACATTTCCCTTTCCTAACAAACCGATATTGATCGGATAAGACTCGAGCGATTGCAACATGCGCGCCAAGTGCCAGGGTCCGGGTGTCACCGTTGTCGCAAACGTTCCGGTCGCAGGGCCCGTACCGCCACCTATCATGGTGGTCACGCCGGAGCACAAGGCCTCTTCGATTTGTTGCGGACAGATAAAGTGGATATGGCTGTCCACTCCACCGGCGGTCACGATCATGCCCTCAGCTGCGATAACCTCGGTGGCAGGTCCAATCACAATCGACACACCCGGTTGAATATCCGGATTTCCAGCCTTACCGATGCCAGAGATGCGTCCATGTTTAATGCCGATATCGGCTTTGACGATACCCCAGTAATCGATGATCAGTGCATTGGTCAGTACGGTGTCAACGCAGTCTGCACTCATGCGTTGCGACTGCCCCATGCCGTCACGGATCACCTTACCACCGCCAAATTTGACCTCTTCACCGTAAATCGTAAAGTCCTTTTCTACGCAGGCAAACAGCGCCGTGTCGGCCAGACGAATGCGATCACCTGTGGTTGGACCAAACATTTCAGCATACGCTTGTCTTGAAATTTTCATTGATCCAGACTCCCCATAACGGCACCAGAAAATCCATACACCATGCGATCTCCGCTCAATGCAACAAGCTCAACGGCTCGCTCTTGTCCTGGCTCAAAACGAATCGCCGTGCCGGCAGGAATATTTAAGCGAAAGCCGCGCGCGGCGGCGCGATCAAAATGTAATGCCGCATTCGTTTCTGCAAAATGAAAATGTGAGCCAATCTGCACGGGCCGGTCGCCAGTGTTGGCCACGGTGAGACTCAATAACACTCGACCCACATTGATTTCAATGTCTTCACCGTCTTGGACAAGTATTTGTCCGGGAATCATAGGCGTTGTTTGCATGTCCGCTTCTCACTGAATAGGTTGATGAACCGTGACAAGCTTGGTGCCATCGGGGAACGTGGCTTCAACTTGGATATCCGGGATCATTTCTGGGATGCCTTCCATGACGTCTGCACGCGTCAAAATACTGCGGCCCTCTGCCATCAGTGTTGCGACCGTTTTGCCATCGCGCGCACCCTCCATGATCGTTGCTGTGATGAGGGCAATGGCTTCGGGCACATTGAGTTTCAAACCACGTGCTAGACGTCGTTCGGCAAGCAAACCTGCTGTAAAAATCAGCAACTTATCTTTTTCTCGTGGGGTGAGATCCATAGAAACTCCTTTATTCAGGTGGCCCAAAGCCGAGGGTTGAGGGCTGGGCGCTGTAAAACAATGGGTCGCAAAATGCTCCAGGCTTGTTCAAGCAAACCCTTGAGCTTTAAGGGCTCAGCAAGCAAGCGTCCGACGAGCAACCGTGGATGCAAGACTGTCCAGGAGACCGTTGGACTATGCGTACGGAGCGACTCAAGTCGAGCCTCTGTCCAGGTGTCCGGTTCGGCCAGAATCGCCCAGAACGTGGCACACGCATGGTGCCCTCTCAAGCCGATCGGAGAATCAAACAAGGGATCCCCACCATCGAGCACAATACGATCGTGCCAGACCAGTCCCCCGAACAAATGGATGCGTAAAGATTGTACAAAACGACCTGTTTTGAAAGACTCACCCGAAGCATGACGTCCAAAAATCAAATGATCCCACCCCAACATCGCGCCCGCTGCGCCGGCTTTGATCGTGATCTCAGATTCAACCAGTGCACGATCAAAGACAATAGTTTCCTGCGGGAGCCACTCCAACTTTCCCTCCAGGGCAATCTCAATCTTTTGCCTCGCGGGGATGATCCCATCCGTCCCATACCACTTAGCCGCTGAGGGTGTGGTCACCAGCCCCTGGCTGCTCGCCTGACTGCGAAGCAGCACCTCGAGGCGATCCCCGCCTGCGATCCCGCCGGGCGGATGCACGATGATGGCATGACAGAGTGCGGGACCTTCTGGGTAAAGTGCCTTTTGGATGCGTAACGGTCCCAGATGTCGGTGCTTGAGATTTGTCTGGAAAGATGCCCCCACACCCGCAGTTGCAGTTGCAGTTGCAGTATTAACCGACCTGGCAACATGAAAATCAAGATCAAGCCTGGCGAGCCATTCTTTTGGGGTGGAAATCTCTATAGAGTGCATAAACTAAAGACAAGCAAAAATGATGCCCGATTTTGGTGTGATGCCTGATACCGTGCAGAGACCCTTGCACCAAAAAAAACGCCCCAAAATGGGGCGCCAATTAGAACAATAAAGCACAAAGATGGTGCCTTATTATTTCGTTTAGATTTTGTCCGCCAGTACACCTAAGAGACGCTGAGCTGTTGCGCTCGTATCACGCACACCCTTTTCATCCAGGACAACAACCTCGGTCTGCGTACCCTTGGTCGTCAAACGAATTCGGTATGTAGGTGCTTTGCCGGGGTTTTTCGCACCAAACATGCGTGCAAAGAAGTGTGGATCTTCGCGCTTGATGCCAGTGTCCACGTCCACGTAACGAACATAGAACTCACCGGTCGAGCGGTCGCGATCATCCACCGCGAAACCACCCGAATCCAATGCCACACCCACACGACGCCAAGCACGATCAAAGGTTTCGTTAATGATCAATGCGGTTTTATCGCCACCTGGTGCCGTCGTGACCTGAGATCCTTGGGGTGCGGCGTTTGCTTGAGCGACTTTTTTACGCGCGCCATCGGCATCTGCGCCCAGGAAAACCATCATTCGAGCGAGCATCGCGGCATTAAGACCAGGATCTTCTTTACCAATTGTCCAACGTATTTCTGCGGCTGCGCCACCAGAGGCCTGGCCACGCGCCTCCTCAGTCATGTGCTGATGCGTGATGTAGATCTCTGTACGGTTGCCGTTACGCTCGATCCGCGTACGAAATTTGTCGCGCGTTCCGCTATCCCAAGCACCGGGAATCGCTTTTCCGATCAGCTGACGAATCCAGCTATCGGGAATATTGGCGCGATTTTCCGCCCAGTTGGTCACGAGCAATCCCGCTTTGGGGTCGGTCACATCCAGCGTGAAACCCGTTTCGGTCCAGAAGTCAGCCGCTGCGGAAAACACGCGGTCAGCCGGCATATCCACAGACAACCAGCGCAAATCACCATCGCGCATCACGCGCATATCGCTACGGGTAGGCAAGACAGCTGACTGGGCCGTCGAGGCTTTGGCTGCAGGGCTTACCTGTCCAGTTTGCTGAAACTGTGAAAAAGTCGTCGTGCCTGAATCGGGCGCTCGGAAGCGCGGATCGCTCGCAGCCTGAGTCATATCAGGCGGAATGCTCAGCGGATCTGTGCGAACCACGCTTTTGTAATCAACCGAATCATCACCACTGAGCATATTACGCACCGAGGCACATCCATTCAATGCCAACACTGCGACTAACGCCGTGACCATCAACGCATTTTTTTGACTCAACAAACTTTTCATTTCAGAGCAACCCCGCCTCAACCATTGCAGCCCGCAAAGGAGCGTGAAACTGAGTACCTAACTCCACAAGCGGCAAACGGATGCCCGAGGGGATACGACCCATCTGCGTCAACGCCCACTTCACTGGAATCGGGTTACCTTCGACAAACAACAGTTTGTTCAGAGGACCCAGCAAATTATTTAACTGTCTGACTTTTTTCACATCACCCGCAAGAGCCGCTTTGCACAAATCGCTCATCTGGCGGGGTGCGATGTTGGCGGTCACAGAAATATTGCCACGACCTCCAAGCAAAATCAGGGCCGCTGCCGTCGCGTCATCACCGCTCAGGATCTGGAAATGCGCAGGTACATCACGGATTAACATGGCACCCCGGCCAATATCGCCTGTTGCATCCTTGATTCCAATAATGCCTGGGATCTGCGCCAAGCGCAGGACTGTGTCATGGGACATGTCCGCGACCGTTCGACCTGGAACGTTATAAAGAATCGTGGGCAGATCAACCGCTTCTTGAATGGCTTTGAAATGCTGATACATGCCTTCTTGGGAAGGCTTATTGTAATAAGGTACGACCGACAAGCCCGCCTGCGCACCGACCTTGAGGGCATGCTCAGCCAAATGAATGGCTTCGCGCGTGGAGTTAGCGCCAACACCCGCGATGATGGGAAGTCGTCCCGCGGCATGCTCGACTGCGACGCGGATCAGTTCGGCATGCTCGTCGACATTGACCGTGGGAGACTCGCCAGAAGTACCGACAATCACGAGACCATTTGTGCCCTCCTGAGCATGCCAGTCCACCAAAGCCCGAAAGCTTTGATAGTCCAGACTGCCGTCAGGATGCATCGGAGTCACCAAGGCGGGCATGCTGCCTTGAAATTGGGGTCCGTTAGAAGATGAGTGCGTGGCCATAAAGGAAATCCAGAGCGCTGAACAGGGCGCGGTCGCGCCATTAATAAATTAAGTAAAAGTGTACCGGAATAGTGCGATGTTAGAGTACTAATCGAACCACCCATTCCCCAAGGGACATAAGCGGGGCAATTAAGGTCCCAAGGACGCCGGTTGCCAGCAATGCAATCACAATCCAAAGCCCGAAGGGTTCGATACGACCATACTGCCACGCCAACTGATTGGGGAGCAGGCTAAAAAGCACACGTCCGCCATCCAGAGGGAGAATAGGCAGGAGATTCAGAGCCATCAAGGTCAGGTTGATCTGGATCCCGATCTGCGCCATCTGAAACCAAAAACTACTTCGATCGCCGGTCTCAAACAATAAACGCAGGGAAATCCCCCAAAGAATCGCCATGAACAGATTGGCAGCGGGACCGGCCAAGGCCACCCAGAGCATATCTCGCTTGGGACGGCGAAGACGGCCAAAGTCTACAGGCACGGGTTTAGCCCATCCGAAAAGTAAAAACGGCCCGCCCACCAGCTTTGACATCAATAAAATACCTACCGGTACGGCGATGGTGCCCACTGGATCGATATGTTTGATGGGATTGAGGGTGACACGGCCAAGCTGCGTAGCCGTCGGATCGCCGAACAACCTCGCAACGTAGCCGTGAGCTGCCTCGTGTAAGGTGATGGCAAACATCACTGGCAAGGCGTAAAGCGAGATAGTCTGAATAATTTCGTTCATGCGATGGATTGTAGAGGTTTATCGCACGTCATACGCTACGAGATCCCAAGAACAGCTGGATCGCCTCGGCCACGCCGAATTAATTCGGGTGAGGGGCCGGTCAAATCAATCACCGTTGTAGGCTCAAAAGGACAGGCGCCCGCATCGATCACTGCCGCTAACGCGTGTTGAAAGCGCCTCCGAATGTCCTCGGGATCATTGAGTGGCAACTCCTCACCCTCAGGGATCAAGGTCGTTGACAACAAGGGCGCATCCACCATTTCCAAAAAAGCCAGCGTCACGGGATGTGCCGGCACGCGGATTCCGATGGTTTTGCGCGAAGGATGAGAAACGCGACGGGGCACCTCGCGAGACGCCTCTAAAATGAACGTCCAGGGTCCGGGCGTGGCTTGTTTTAACAGACGGAACTGGGCATTATCCACCCGGGCAAACTGACTGATCGCCGTCATATCACGACATAACACCGTCAAATGGTGGCGCTCATCCAAGCCACGCAGCTTGCGCAAGGCCTCGGCCGCAGCCCGATCATCGAGGCGTGCGACCACCGCATAGCTTGAGTCTGTGGGGACCGCGATCAGACCCCCGTTTTGCAAAAGCTGAGCCGCCTGTTTAAGCAGCCGGGGCTGCGGATTGTCAGGATGAACCACAAAGAGTTGTGACATTAAAACGCAGACCAAAGAGAAGGGTTAGAATAGCGCCGCGTTGTCCCCGTAGCTCAATTGGATAGAGCACCCGCCTTCTAAGCGGGTGGTTGTGAGTTCGATTCTCGCCGGGGGCACCACCATTTACTGAATCTTAGCGCCCTCCCGCAAGCGCTTGACGTAATCCATACGCTGTTGCTGGAGCAAAGCCAGACGGATGTCATTTTTGGCCTCGTTCAAACCAGGGGGTTGATAGCTGCGTTGGTCTTCGAGTTTGATAATGTTCCAGCCCGCTTGTGTGCGAATAGGCGCGACCGCCACGCTGCCTTTTTTCAAATTGACCAACACGTTTGAAATCGCAGGCAAGATCTGCGCGGGCAATACCCAACCCACGTCTCCGCCCTTAGCCTTACTAGGATCAAGTGAGGATTGCTCAGCAATTTTCTGAAAGGACTCTCCCTTGTTCAATCGCACCAGAATGGCCTTGGCTTCGTCTTCGGTTGACGTGATGATCAGACCGATCTTGTACTGTTGCTCGTTTTTGAGTGCCTCAACGCGACGATCGTATTCAGCTTTGATTTTGACATCGGTGATGGGATTCTTTTTTATCATGTCGGTGAGCAGCAGCTCTACCATCAAGGTCTGTCGGAGCTGAGCCAACTGTGTCTTGGCCTCAGCAGTTTTATCAAGACCGAGTTTGGCGGCTTCTTGAGCCAAAATCTCGCGGTTAATCAGCTCATCTTTGAGCAGCTGTCGCAACTCTGGCGTATCACGCTGGCCTTGCGCCACGTTGGCGCTTACATTTTGCTCCAACAAGGATGCAGGAATTGCGATGCCGTTTACTGTGGCTAAGGGTGCATTTGCACTGGGGCTCGCAGCGACTTTGGGCTGCGCATGCACCACAGAACCCATCAAGACAAAGGCAGCCAACAAGACAGACATCTGGGGCATAAGAAATTTCATTTTGTGAACCAAGAGAGAACTAAAATTTGTTTAGATAAAGCTTAACTCATTATAGGCTTAGAGCGGTCAATGCAATTCTGTTATGTTGACGAATAATCGCTAACAAAAATAGTCTTTGGAGCAACTCGCATGAATTCCATTTCCATCAACCCAGACCTCATTAAGGCATTTGCGCCAACCGGCGTGCTGCGCGCTTCGCTTAACATTGGCAACCCCGTTTTAGCGAATCTTGATGCCAAAGGCAAACCCTTTGGGATCTCAATCGATCTGGCCCACGCATTGGGCAAAAAACTAGGGGTGTCTGTTGAACTGATCGTCAACGAAACGGCGGGAAAGTCTGTGGCCACTGTTGAGTCTGGGCGTGCCGATATCGGTTTTTTTGCCATCGACCCTGAGCGCGGCAAAGACATCGCGTTTACGGCTGCATACGTGCTGATCGAAGGGTATTACCTCGTCCGCACGGACTCGCCGATTACACGTAACGAGCAAGTCGACGTACCTGGCAACCGTGTCGTCGTTGGCAAAGGCAGTGCCTATGATTTGTTTCTGACCCGCCACCTCAAACAATCTCCCATCGTGCGCGCTTCGTCTTCGCAGACGGTCGTTCAAGACTTTTTAGCGCAACAGCTTGAAGTCGCAGCGGGTGTCAAACAACAGCTCGAAGCGGACACCCAAGGCATGTCGGGCGTTCGCATTCTTGGTGAGCGTTTTATGGTCATCAACCAAGCGATGGGCGTACCAAAAATAAAGGGGCCGGCTGCAGCGACTTTTTTGCGCACCTTTGTTGAGGAAATGAAAGCGAGCGGGATGGTCAAAGAATCCATGACACGCCATGGCATTCAAGGCGCTGGGGTGGGTCATGCGGCAGACCCAAGTCAAGACCCGCTCGACCATCTCTAGGCTTCGAGACCTAAAGGTAAGGCGAGGCCAGCCAAACCACCTTGTTTCGCAGACGCATCCAGAATGGATCCCGGCGTACCGTGCGCAAGGTAATGCGCTCTGCGTAGGCGATAATATCGTCCACCTTGGTCTCAATTTCTTTGGCGATACCCCGGTCATAGACCTCGAGATCAAGCTCAAAATTCAGGCGCAAACTACGGGGATCAATATTCGAAGATCCGACATAAGACCAGCCGCCATCGACGGTAAAGAGTTTTGAGTGATCAAACGTGCCGCAGGCTCTCCAGACACGACAACCGGTCTCGATGAGTTGATCGATCTGCGCCATCATCGCGGCGTTGACGAGCTTGAGGTTGTTGGCACCCGGCACCACGATATCAACAATCACGCCACGCCTTGCCGTCGTAGACAAGGCTGCGATCAGAGCCAAATCCGGCAACAAGTAAGGCGACTGAATCCGCACGTGCTTTTGGGCGACCGCGAGCGCACCCAACAACATATTGTGTGTGCTGGCCAAGGTCGCATCGGGCCCCGAAGGGACGCAACGTAGAGCGACACCCTTTTCCTTGATTTCCGCGGTAGCTGGGGCAAACCACGCGTCACCTGCGAGTTTTTCCGTGGTCGTAAACTCCCAATCATGCGCAAAATTCGTCATCAGTTGATAAACAATTGGACCGCTCACCTGAAAGTGCGTGTCATGGGTGACAGCCTCTTTGGCGATCGCCGTGACAAAGCCTTCACGGATGTTCATCCCGCCTGTAAAGCCATGAAAACCATCGATGACCAAGAGCTTTCTATGGCTACGCAAATTCGCATAGACCAAACGAATGCCAATGACCGGTTGCATGAATAAAGCAGTATGAACACCGGCATTGCGCAGAAGTGCAGTAATAGGCGGGCGTGAATATTTGGCGCCCACAGCGTCTATCAATACCCGAACCTGCACTCCGCGCTGATGCGCATCGATGAGCGCTTGGGCCAATTCCTTACCAACGGTATCGTGATCGAAAATATAACTCTGTAGCGCGATCGAACGCTGCGCATGCTTAATGGCCTCAATCATGGCGGGATATGTCTCATCGCCCCCTTTGAGCATCTTGATCTGATTGGCGCCCAAGACCTTGAAGTCGCTGATGTGATCCCCTAGCTTCTTAAGGGAAGCAAACTGAGGACCCGACACATCAACCACGTCATGCACTAGGATTTTGTCGATCAACTCCTGATCGTAGAGCGTGTGGGCACGCCTGGCGAACACGCGGTCCTTGCGAATCCGATTAATCCCCGCCACCAAATATAGAAAAGCACCCAAGATAGGGGAAAACAGAATCACACCCACCCAGGCAATCGCCGCACGCACATCTTTCTTGGTCATCGCGGCATGCACGGACGCTAGGCTGCTGGCAACGATCGAAATCACCAACAGAAGATGAGGCCAATATTCAATCAGTATTTCTTCAAGCCGAGCCATAAGGTGCTACCTAGTTCATAAGAGAAATGCTATTTCCGGGTCACGTCAAACGCACAAACATGATAGAATTTTGCTTCTGTGGTGGACGTAGCTCAGTTGGTAGAGTCCCAGATTGTGATTCTGGTTGTCGCGGGTTCGAGCCCCGTCGTTCACCCCAGCCCAGATTTTCTCAAAAAGCCCTGCCTTGCAGGGCTTTTTATATTTTCACCACTTTCACCACTTTCACCACTTCCACCACTTCCACCGCATCCACCGCTTTTATATTGCAAACCCTCTAACGCCCTACTTTCTTGCGCCATGCCTGAAAATCCTCGGTCGTCTTGGGATCCGTGTTGGGGTACAAACCCAAAATTGACCGACCCGTCTTCACCGTTTCAGTCACAAAATCCTCAAACACGGTCATTTCAGTCGCCTCATTGGCCAACTCATCCGCTAGGTGCGCAGGCAACACCAGCACACCATCTGCGTCTCCAACGATCACATCGCCGGGAAACACGGGTGCATCGCCGCAGCCAATGGGCACGTTGATATCGATCGCCTGATGATGGGTCAGATTGGTGGGGGCAGAGGGTCGCTGGTGATAGGCAGGGATCCCCAACTCGGCGATCTCCGCCGAGTCCCGGAAACCGCCATCCGTCACGACACCCGCCGCACCTCTGGCCATCAACCGTCCAACCAAAATACCGCCGGCTGAAGCAGCGCGGGCGTCTTTGCGACTGTCGATCACCATCACGGCACCTGCGGGGCACTCATCCACCGCTTTGCGTTGGGGGTGCGCACGGTCTTTAAACACCTCGATGCCATTGAGGTCCTCACGTGCCGGGATGTAGCGCAGCGTGTAAGCCTCACCCACCATATTTTGCTTGGCAAGCGAAAGTTTTTGCACATTTTGAATAAATTGCGACCGCAAGCCGCGCTTGTAAAGGCAAGTCGCCAACGTGGCGGTACTCACCGCCATCAGTTTGTCGCGTGTCGCCGCAGAAAGTTTGCTCATTGAATAAGTCTCTCTTGAGTGTCTGATTGAGTGTCTTAGTAAATATCGGGCTCTGAGACTGCTCGACCAAAGTCCGTGCGCAAAAAGTCAAAATCGCAGCCCTCGTTAGCTTGTTGAATATGCTTGGAAAACATCCAGCCATAGCCGCGCTCGTATTTGGGCTCGGGCGCTTTCCAGGCGGCTTTGCGACGGGCGAATTCCTCGT
>Ga0164292_10003649_pt1 | contig 12576 bp, 10 predicted proteins | sample GEODES117metaG_FD_111486 | JGI IMG/M metagenome (GOLD analysis project Ga0164292, IMG submission 111486) | Eutrophic lake water microbial communities from Lake Mendota, Wisconsin, USA - GEODES117 metaG | ecosystem: Environmental > Aquatic > Freshwater > Lake | place: USA: Lake Mendota... | reverse complement strand
TATGACCCTGAAGGGGTCAAACTATAATTTAGATTCTCAAAAATCACCTCACCACATTCCTCAAATTCTCAAAAAAAACTTCCAAATCTTTCTCCGAATTTCCCCAACCAAAACTAAATCGTAAACTCGCAAATGCGTCAGCCTCGCTCATGCCCATGGCTGTGAGTACATGCGACGGAAAAGTAGTGGCGGAGTTACAGGCCGAACCATTAGAAATGGCCACTTTATGGAGTTTTCGCATCAAATCTTCACCATCAAAGCCTTCGAAACAAATATTTGAAATATTAGAAACCCTCTGAGCATCAGCAGCATTTATAAAGGCCTTTGGATAAATTCGAAGAACTTCTGCCTCCAAGCTGTCTCTCAGTTTTTCGCAATGGGCATTAAATTCCGCAAGTCTATCGTTTGCCAATTCCACTGATTTTCCCAATCCCACAATTCCTGGAATGTTCAATGTGCCACTTCTGAGATTTCGTTGCTGACCTCCACCCAATATTTGCGGATTTACTTTTTGCATATCCTTAATCAACAAAGCACCCATACCTTTCGGACCATAAATTTTATGAGCAGAAAAACTCAAGAAATCAATGTCAGAAAAATCTATCGGTATTTTTCCGACTGCTTGTGTGGCATCCAAGTGTAACACAAAATCATACATTTCTTTCAGTTTGATGATTTCCGAAATGGGCTGAATTAGGCCTGTTTCGTTGTTAACCCACATGATTGAAACCAAACTTTTACCTTTTTGGAGTTCGGTTTCGAGTGCTTCCAAAGATATTTCTCCTTGACTATTAACCTCCAAAAGTATAGTTTTAACTGACCTCTTGGCCAAATCTGCCACAACCTCCAGCGTAGCCTTGTGCTCTGCCACACAGCTTATAACTTGATAATCAGGATTTAATTCTATAAAACCCTTCAAAGCCAAATTAATAGACTCGGTGGCACCACTCGTAAAAACGGTCTGGTATTTTTTACACTTAAACACCTTGGCAATTCTCTCTTTTGCTTCGTCCACAGCCTCTTCGGCCAACCAACCATAGGCATGGTGCCTACTGCCAGCGTTCCCAAAGTTGCCTGTGAAATAAGGCATCATTTCATTCAGCACCTCTGTAGCCAAGGGCGTGGTGGCGGCATAATCAAGATAAAAGGGCAGTGCCATAAAGGTTTTTTATCCAAAATTACACCTTTTGTGTAATTTTTTGTATCAAAACAGGCCCAATTTCTACACCATCTTAGAATAATATACAACGATAAGATAGAAAAAGAGAATCAAAAAGCCCCAATCTTTAATGAAGCCAAAAAAGTGCTTGTTTTTGAGATTTTGCATTGCAGAAATTTTTTCACAAAATTCCAATTCACATGTTTTCTAAATATTAACACAAAATCAATTCTTTGTTAAAAATGCAGATGGCGATTTACCCTATTTTTAATGGAAAATTGCTTAATGCTTTACATCTGTTTTCAAAGATTTTATTCAACCTTTTATGCTTAAACATTGATTTGAATTGGCTATATTATGCTTGTTTTTAAATACTTATGCACAGAAAAACGGACTTGTTTTTAATCCAATTCTAACAAAAGGGCCGTAATACATAGAAATCAATTACGGAAAACAATTAGCTAAGAACTTAAAATATCGCAGAAATAACAATATTGTGGTGACTTGGCTAAACTAAAACAAAGCTCTATTGGTTCTTTACAGATATGGTTCAAAGTGAAAGATGAGCGTTTAATTTAAAAAGATTAAGAAATGGAGAAAGCAACATTGGCCGCAGGATGTTTTTGGTGTGTAGAGGCTATATATCAACAACTCGAAGGTGTAGAAAAGGTAGAATCAGGCTATGCAGGTGGCAAAAATGCAAACCCTACTTACAAAGAGGTTTGTTCGGGAGAAACCGGTCATGCTGAGGTTATTCAGGTTACTTATGACCCAGCGAAGATTAGCTTTTTGCAACTTTTAGAAATATTTTTCAAAGTACATGACCCCACCACCCTCAATCGCCAAGGTGCAGACGAAGGTACCCAATATAGGTCTTCTGTTTTTTATCACAACGATGAGCAAAAACAAATAACCGAGGATGTAATAAAAGAATTAAATGCCGCTGGTGCCTACACCAACAAAATAGTTACGCAACTAGAGCCCTTCACGGAGTTCTATGTCGCTGAAGATTACCACCAAAATTATTTCAACGACAACGGCGATAAAAACCCGTATTGCCAAATGGTAGTAAGACCAAAAGTGGAGAAATTCCAGAAGGTTTTTAAGGAAAAACTTAAGCAATAAAGTACTGAAAAAGTTCGCAAAAAGGAGACTTACAATCAGAAGTCTCCTTTTTTGTTGATTATAAATGACTTAGCCTCATTTTGTATCAATACTTTGTAACAAAACAAGGGCAGTTTAGGCAGAATTTTGTAACAAAACAAAGGCAGTTTTGCCAGTTTTTTGTAACAAAACAAGGGCAGTTTTAAGCAAACGTAGATCGATTTTTCAAATCGCTGAGGCATGTAATACAAAATCATTACCAATGCGATTTGAAAAATCGCACCACCTGAAAAAAAAACGCCCCCATTGCTGGAGGCGAAATTCTATCTTTCACACAATCAATCTATTACAAAAGCTCATAAATACCTGCTACGCCTTGGCCTCCACCTACACAGGCTGTTACCATTCCGTATTTTTGGTTACGTCTACGCATTTCGTTGAAAATCTGCACAGAGAGTCTCGCTCCAGTAGAACCCAATGCATGTCCCAGAGCAATGGCACCACCGTTTGGATTTAGCTTACTTGGGTCTATTTGTAGTTCCTTCACCACTGCCAATGCTTGCGATGCAAAAGCCTCGTTGAGTTCTATTTGGTCAATGTCATTCAGTTTTAAACCAGCCTGGGCCAATGCCTTCGGAATAGCAAATACTGGCCCGATTCCCATCAAACTTGGCTCACAACCAGCCACAGCATAAGAAGCCATTCTAGCAATAGGTGTCAAGTTCAATTCTTTCATCAATCGCTCCGACATTACCAGCACAAAGCCTGCTCCGTCAGAGGTTTGTGAAGAGTTTCCCGCCGTCACGCTTCCACCAGCCGCAAAAACCGGCTTAAGTCTTCCCAATGCCTCCACGCTTGTGTCTGCTCTTGGGCCTTCGTCTTTGGTTACGGTGTATTCTCTGGTTTTCTTTTTGCCCGAAGCCGCATCAAAGTAGGTTTCTTTCACTACTATTGGCACAATTCCACTATCAAAATATCCAGCAGCCTGAGCCGCAAGTGCCTTTTGATGAGACTGATACGAAAACTGATCCTGCTCGTCTCTGGTGATTTTATATTTCTGAGCAACATTTTCGGCCGTTAATCCCATGCCTACATAATAGTCAGGATTTTCACTCGCTATGCCGTAATTTAATGCTGTTTTATAGCCCGTTGTCGGTACCATCGACATAGATTCTGTACCGCCAGCTATAATGCAATCTGCCATACCAGCAGCAATCTTACCCACTGCCATAGCTATAGATTCTACGCCCGAGCCGCAGTAACGGTTTATTGTAACACCCGGAACGGTTTTACCCAAAGCCAAAAGCGAAATGTATCTGGCCATTTGCATGCCTTGCTCAGCTTCTGGCACAGAGTTTCCTACTATTATATCGTCTACTCTCGTAGGATCTAAAGCAGGTACTTTGCTCAACAAATGCTTGATAACATCGGCAGCCAAGTCATCTGGTCTTGTAAATCTGAAAACGCCCTTGGGAGCTTTTCCCACCGGCGATCTATATCCATCAATTATATATGCGTCCATTTTTACTAAATTTTTTAATCCATTTTGTTTATCCTAATTTGTTACTCTAGGCTTATCCGGTGGCTGAGCGGAGCCGAAGCCAGCGGAGTCGAGGCTAGTTTCTCGGCGGTTTACCTCCACTCAATAGCCCTTGCATACGCTCCATGGTTTTGCGTTCTCCGCAAAGCGAAAGAAAAGCTTCTCTTTCTAACTCAAGCAAATATTTCTCACTCACCAACTGCGGATAGCTCAAATCTCCACCGCAAATCACATACGCCAGTTTCTCAGCAATGAACGCATCGTGGTCTGTGATATAGTTCGCCATTCTCATTGATTTTATACCCGCTTTGAAAAGAGCGATTCCGGTTTTCCCTTGAACCTTAATATCGGTTCTGCGTATAGGCTGGGTATAGCCATTTTCCGCAAGTTCAATTGCCGATTGCTTGGCTTCTGCAATCAACCTACTGCGGTTCAATACAATCTGGTCGCGGTTGGTTTTCAGGTAATTCATATCAAAAGCCTCTTGTACCGATGTAGAAACTTTGGCTTGAGCAATATTCATAAAAGCAGCTTGAAGAATATTCAACTCGGCATCGCCAGGTTGGTACAAATCTGAGGCCCTCAAAGCCATCTCTTTTGTTCCACCACCTGCAGGTATCAAACCAACGCCCAATTCTACCAATCCCATGTAAGTTTCAGCCGAAGCCACCACTTTGTCGGCATGTAGGTTTATTTCGCAACCACCACCTAAGGCCAAAGAGTGAGCCGCTGTAACCACAGGAATAGACGAATATCTAGCCCGCATCATAGTTTCTTGAAATTGAGCAATCATGAGGTCAATTTCGTCATATTCTTGCTCCACGGCAAACATAAACAACATGGCCAAGTTTGCCCCTGCCGAAAATGCCTCATGGCTATCGTTACCTATTACCAAGCCTCTAAAATCCTTCTCAGCTAAACCATAGGCTTTGTTTAAAGCTTCTACTGGCTCTGCACCCAAAGTGTTCATTTTAGATTGAAACTCTACACCCAAGATACCATCACCCAAATCAAAAATGGAAGCACCCGCATTTTTCCAAACTACGTTGGTTTTACGGATATTATCTAGAATTATGAACGACTCTGTGCCAGGAATTACCTTGTAAGACTTTGTTGGAATATCGTAATACAGCTTTTTGCCGCTTTCTATTTTGTAGAAAGATTCACATCCAGCAGCTAACATATCAAAAACCCACTGAGCAGGTTTTTGATTTTGGCCTTCCATCATTTCTACAAAAGCCTTCACTCCTACTGCATCGGCGGTAGCAAAAAGACCCAACTGCCAGCCGAATCCGGCACAAATGGCGTCGTCAATTTTATACAGTTCATCGGCCACTTCAGGAATTCTGAAAGAGGCATATTTGAAGGCATCGGAAAAAGTTTTTCTGTAGAATTCACCAGCTTTGTCAGTTCCTTTTAGTAATACAGGAATTCTACCGGCCACTGTGTCTATACCTTTAGTGGTTTCTAAGGTCGCAAATTTCACTTTTTCAGATGGACGATATTCCATCGTCGCAAAATCCAACCCAAGTATTACTGTTTTGCCGTTTTCGTCTTTTGTCTTTTTGTAAAAACCTTGTCCTGTTTTATCACCCAACCATTTGTTTTCCATCAACTTGGCCATGATGATTGGCAATTTGAATGCCTCCAGAGATTCATCGTTGGTCAGAATAGCCGAAAGATTGTTGCATACATTAACAGTAGTATCAAGTCCAACCACATCTGAAAGTCGGAACGAACCTGATTTTGGTCTGCCTACTATAGCACCAGTAAGTTTATCTACTTGCTCAATGCTAAGACCCAACTCTTCTGTAGCTCTGATGGTTTGCACCATGGCATAAATACCCAATCTGTTGGCAATAAATGCAGGGGTATCTTTACACAAAACGGTTTGTTTTCCAAGGAAAAGATCACCGTAATGCATCAAGAAATCTATGATGGCCTGCTCGGTTTTTGGACCAGGAATGATTTCCAAAAGTCTCAAATATCTCGGTGGATTAAAAAAGTGTGTTCCACAGAAATTCTGCTGAAAATCTTCGCTCCTTCCCTCGGCCATCAAATGAATAGGAATGCCGGAGGTGTTAGAAGTTACCAAAGTACCCAGCTTGCGGTGTTGCTCTACTTTGTCATAAATCAACTTCTTGATTTCGAGCTTTTCTACTACCACCTCAATGATCCAATCTACTTCTTTGATTTTGACCATGTCGTCGTCAAAATTCCCCACCTTTACTTTTGCCAGAGATTTTTGGCTATAAATAGGTGACGGACTAGCCTTAACAGCAGCTTGAAACAAATCACTAACGATTCTATTCCTCACTATTGGACTTGATACATCCAATCCCTTAGCCTTCTCGGCGTCGTTAAGTTCTTTCGGAACCATGTCTAGCAATAAAACCTCGCAGCCGATATTGGCAAAATGAAGAGCAATTCGGCTTCCCATAATACCAGCACCTAGGACAGCTACCTTCTTTATCGATTTTTTCATATATCCTGAATTATTATTTAAAGGTCAAATAAAACAATACTATTTTAAGAAAACAAAAAATAGTATGCAAGCATAACAATTACAAATCTATTACTTCCAGAATTATTATGCAAGCATACTATTAAAAAAATAATATTCTGCGTGCCTATGGAACGAAAAACAGATAATGATGATTATATTTGCAGCCTTGTTGCATGTATCAAAAATACTTTAATGCTTAAAAGAATTAGAAAACATTCGCATCTACTTCACAAAACTGGGATGACCCTATCGTTTTTGTGCTTGATACATTGTTTGTCCATGCCATTTATTATCACACTTTTACCTATTGTTGCCGAGGGTTTTTTAAATCACACCCTTGAAATAATGTTGGTTGCAGGAGGCATAGTGTTGGCAATTTTACTATTGATCAAAGATTACAAAGTTCACCGCAAAAGTTCTCCATTGCTATTACTAATCTGTGCAGGTTTATTACAATATATTGGGCTTTTTGTGGTTAATGAATCACAGGAGTCATTTTACGTAATAGGAGGTTCGGTTTTATTGGCCATAGCCTACCTCACCAACTGGAATATGCACCAAAAAACATGTTCGAACCATGAACATTGACATCTGTCAAATTTATATTTATTTATCAGTTTTTGTACTTAAACATATATAATTGATAGTTTTTCAATAAAAACGATGTCTGTAAAGATAATTGAAAAATAAATTATAAATTTGCACATTGATTTTTTAAAAGTATAACCCAAAAGCTTCGATGGCCGGATTTTTTAGTTTCCTTACTAGCGATATTGCTATAGATTTAGGTACTGCCAATACCTTAATTATATATAAAGACCAGATAGTGGTAGACGAGCCGTCGATCATCGCTTTGGACAAGGTATCTGGCAAAGTGCTTGCTATTGGTCACAAAGCCATGCAAATGCACGAAAAAACCAACGAAAACATTAAAACCATCAGACCTCTTAAAGACGGAGTGATAGCTGACTTTACAGCTGCCGAGCTTATGATCAGAGGTTTGATTAAAATGATAAATACAGGACGAAATTTGTTTTTCTCTCCGTCGCACCGTATGGTTATTTGTATTCCTTCTGGTATAACCGAAGTAGAAAAAAGAGCCGTTAAGGACTCCGCTGAACACGCAGGTGCCAAAGAAGTTTACATGGTACACGAACCTATAGCCGCAGCAATAGGTATCGGCATTGACATCGAGCAGCCAAACGGATCAATGATTGTGGATATCGGTGGTGGTACAACAGAGATTGCTGTTATAGCACTTTCAGGTATTGTATGTGAGTCTTCCGTACGAATTGCTGGTGATTTGTTTACAAGGGACATTGTTGACTACATGCGTAGAGAGCACAATTTGCTTATCGGCGAGCGTTCGGCTGAGTTTGTTAAGATACAAGTGGGTTCTGCATTGCCAGACCTTGAGAATCCACCTGCTGATATTGAGATCAGAGGACGCGACTTGATGACCGGAATACCAAAAGAAATAAAAATAACTTATAGTGAAATTGCTTACGCTTTGGATAAATCAATTTCGAAAATTGAGGAAGCCATCATGAGAGCACTAGAAATGTCTCCTCCAGAGCTTTCTGCGGATATTTATGAAAACGGTATCTACCTTACTGGTGGTGGTGCATTGCTTCATGGTCTTGACAAGAGATTGGAACTTAAAACTAAACTACCTATTCACGTTGCTGATGATCCCTTAAAGGCTGTTGTGAGGGGTACAGGTGAAATACTGAAAAATCTTGATAAATATCTGGCGGTTTTGGTTCAGTAATTTTCTTTTTTAAAAAATATTTTATTAGGGTATCCATTCATAAATAATTTGGATACCTTTTTTTTAAATATAACGATTCATGTCTCAACTATTCGGAATATTATATAGAATTAGGCATTTTTTCATGTTTCTGTTTTTACAGATAGCATGCTTTTACTTAATTTCGAAAAACAGTGTTTATTGGGACGTCACTTTCTTTAATACCACCAATACTGCGGTGGCCAAATCACTTAAGGTTTCTCAAAATATAAGGGAGTTTATGAATCTGGGCAAAGTGAATGATCAGCTAGCAGCAGAAAACAAAAACCTAAGAGAAGAACTTTCGAAATCTCACGAATTGGTGGCCTTGAAAGAAATTGGATATAAACCCGATTCTATGATGGCCGGTAGGTTTAATTTTTTGGTGGCGAAAGTAATCAGCAGCACCGAGAACCTCACTGACAACTATATTACCTTAGACAAAGGCACCAAAGACGGTATAAAACCAGGCATGGGAGTTATTTGTCCGCAAGGAATAGTTGGACAAGTAATGTCTTGCAATGAAAACTTCTCGCGTGTGTCTTCAATACTTCATTCCAATTTTCAAGTTTCTTCCGAAATTCTAAGCAAAAAACTAAGAAAAGAAGAATTAACTGCACTTGGTATCGGTAAATGGGGTGGCACTAACCCTCGAATCATTGAACTCACCACGGTAGATAGATTTAAGCCTGTTAGCAAAGGCGATAGTGTGGTCACCTCCATGCAGAACTCCATATTTCCGCCGAAAATCATGATAGGCAGAATCAGCAAAATTTCGGCATCGCCAAGCGAGGCTTTTTTTGATATAAACGTAAGGCTTACTACTGATTTCTCAAGTTTGGTTTACGTATATGTGGTAAACAACAAACTAATGGATAAGCAGAGTCAAGTAGAAGCAAAACCAGTTAATTAAGTGAATAGTCAATCGTTATTTAAAATTATAGGCACCATAGCATTGTACTTGTTTCTGCAGGTATTTATAGTACGCAATTTGGTATTTTTTGAGGTAGCATTTTGTTTTGTATATGTCTCAATTATATTATTTTTACCAAGTAATACCCCCGTTTCTGTTGTACTTTTAATCGCTTTTCTTGCTGGATTGTCCGTAGATTTATTCTACAATACAGCGGGCTTGCATGCTTCCGCAAGTTTACTTTTGGCTTTTTTAAGAAATTATATTATCAAAGTGCTATTCCCAACCAAAGGTTTGGACACCGAGCTTCTTATTTCGTTAGAAGGGATGGGCATGGAAAGGTTCATCAGATATATCATAATTCTTACCTTCATTCATCACTTTTATTTGTTTTTCCTTGAAGCAGGCTCGCTCAAATATTTCCTAAATACATCGCTTAAGGTAGTTGCAAGTGTTCTGTTTACCTCGGTTGTAACATTTCTACTTCATGTATATTTCAAAAGTCTTCAAAATTCTTAATAAATGCAGTTTTTACGGTTTGGTGTGTGCTTGATGGTATTGGGTTTGTTGGCAAACTGTAATAAAAACGAAAAAAAACAGGACCAACAGAAGCCGTTCGAGAAAATTCTGACGGAGCTAGAAATTAAAAAAATCAAGAAAGAAATCAATGCGGTCTATAAAACACAACTTATTTCGGCTTTGATAAACAAAAAAGTTAAGGCTGGATTTAATGGAAGTATATTGGTAGCACAGAAAGGAGTAGTTTTATATGAAAATGCTTTTGGCTTCTCTAAAGATACTATTCCAAACACCAAGGACTCCAAATTTCAACTTGCTTCACTATCCAAAACTTTCACGGCGGTGGCTGTCATGAAAATGGTACAAGAAGGACAAATAGGACTCGATAACACCGTTAAAGATTACTTTCCAAATTTTCCTTACGATGGCGTGAGTATAAGAAGCTTGCTTTCTCATAGGTCAGGCCTACCGTATTATCAATACGAGTTTGACCTGAAAGTTAGAACTGAAAAGATATATCCGAGCAACCAACAAATTATGGATTGGTTTGCGGCGGCAGTTCCCACTCCAAAACCCTTAAATCAGCCAGATCATTTTTTCTCCTATAACAACACCAACTATGCTGTACTTGCTGCATTAGTTGAAAAAGTTTCAGGCAAGTCATTTGATGATTACCTCAAAGAAAAATTACTTCTGCCAGCGGGTATGACCAACACGTTTACGGGTGTTTCGAAAAATCCGTTGCTCAATGTCAATAAAACGATAGGATACCAAAATGGAAGAAAACTAGAAAAGGATTTCTATGACGATATAATGGGTGACAAGGGCATTTATTCTACCACAGGAGACCTGCTAAAATGGTACAATGTCTTGAAATCAGAGAGTATTCTTAGCAAAGAAAACCTGCGAGAAATGTACACACCTAGGAGTTTTGAACATCCTGGATTAAGAAATTATGGTTATGGTTTTAGGCTATGGGTCAACGAATTGCAACAAACAGAATACATATATCACACAGGTTGGTGGAAAGGCTATAATACTATCATGTTTTTTGATTTGAGAGAAGATTTTGTAGTAATTTTGTTGAGCAATAAGTACAACAGAGACGTTTATAACGTTAAAGAAATCGTGAACGTATTACACGGAAGAGAAAAACAAAGTACTTTAGAAGAAAATATTTTGGATCAATAAAGATTAACCAAATCAATGAAAAAGTATGTCATTTTGCTTGCAGTAGTATTTATAACTGCCTGTAAATCCAAAACTGCCCAAGAGTACGGCAAGATTACTGATAATCCAGAGTTTATACACGATGCCTACGAAAAACTTACCGACGTAATCATCCATGACATTTTTTCGCCCCCGGTTTCTTCCAGAATATATGCCTACGCAACTATAGCAGGCTACGAAGCATTGATACCAGGTAGTTCAAACTACCAAACTACAGCAGGACAATTAAACGGCTTAACGGAATTTCCAAAACCAGAGACAGGAAAAGAATATTGTCATTCATTAGCTAGCGTAAAAGCCATAATGACCATTGCCCGTACTTTAACTTTTACGGTCACAAAATACGACGATTTCGAAAAAGAGACTTATCAGAAATTCAAAGATGCAGGTGTTCCGTCAGATGTTTACGACAGATCCATGGTATTTGGAGAAGAGATTGCAAAGCATGTTTTGGCATATTCAAAAAAAGATAATTACCTACAAACTAGAGGCTTAAGATATTCGGTAAAATCAACGGGCGACAAATGGGTACCCACACCTCCACAATATGCCGATGCCATGGAGCCTTACTGGCCAACCATCAGGACATTGGTAATTGATTCAGCCGGTCAATTTCAGCCAGCCCCAGTTATTCCATTCTCAAAAGACCCAAACAGTGCTTTTAGAAAAGAATTAAAGGCCGTTTACGAAACCGTGAACAATCTTACGCAAGAGCAAAAAGACATTGCTTGGTTCTGGGACGACAACGCCTTTGTGATGAACGTGCAAGGCCATGTAATGTTTGCTAACAAAAAAATGACCCCAGGCGGACACTGGATGGCAATAACTAGAACGGCCTGTCAACAAACCAACAAGAACATTTATGAGGCTCAGGATGCCTATCTTAGAGTTTCGATTTCATTATTTGATGCCTTCATAGCCTGTTGGTATGAAAAATATAGAACCGAAAAAATAAGACCTGAAACAGTAATTAATGCCGACATGGACCCTAAATGGATGCCGTTCTTACAAACTCCTCCTTTTCCAGAGTACACCTCAGGACATAGTACAATATCAGCGGCATCTGCCGAAGCACTAACCGCTTGTTTTGGCGACAATGTGGCTTTTACAGATTCTACCGAATTTAAATACGACCACGGGGTTAGAAAATTTACTTCCTTTAGAGAAGCCGCAAAAGAATCATCCATAAGCAGGGTCTACGGAGGGATTCACTATTTATCGGGCTGTGATGAAGGCAACAAAGCTGGCACAAAGCTAGGCCAGTATATATCAGGCAAACTAAAAACCAAGAAATAACCAATCAAATATAGAGCCCTGCAAATGGGCTTTTATTTTTTAAAAAAACAAGAATGATTTATATTATTGTTCGTCAGTTCATCCGATTTGTTTTACGATTTTTTATAAAGAAAATTGAAATTAATGGATTGGACAATTTACCTAAAACGGGAGCAGTTATGCTTACTGGCTTTCATCCAAACTCTTTCCTTGACGCACTTGTCATAAATTGTACAGTGGACAGGCCAATATGGTCTCTGGCACGTGGAGATGCTTTCAAAAAACCATTGGCTCGTAAAATTCTTTCTAAATTCTTTATGATGCCCATATACAGAATATCTGAAGGAAAAGAGTATTTGGGTAAAAATGACGAAACATTTGAGCGTTGTTCGGAGATTTTTAAAAACAAAAGTCAAGTACTGATTTTCAGCGAGGGACTTTGCACCAATCAAACCGAGCTGCTGCCCTTAAAAAAAGGTACAAGTAGATTGGCGATGCAAACTTGGATGTCAGGCACAGAAATGGTAATCGTGCCTGTGGC
>Ga0164292_10003648_pt1 | contig 12581 bp, 11 predicted proteins | sample GEODES117metaG_FD_111486 | JGI IMG/M metagenome (GOLD analysis project Ga0164292, IMG submission 111486) | Eutrophic lake water microbial communities from Lake Mendota, Wisconsin, USA - GEODES117 metaG | ecosystem: Environmental > Aquatic > Freshwater > Lake | place: USA: Lake Mendota... | reverse complement strand
TTGGCCAGCCTGAACGTGCCACCCACGCCGAGCGACAGATCCGAGGTGACGCTGATTGTTCCTTCGCCGCGCCCAAGGCGCAGCATGCCAGAGGAGACCACGGCACGAGCCACCCGAAAGGAGACGTGACATGACTGCAGCACGAAAGCGAACACCGAAGAAGATGTCGCTTGACCGCGGCTTTGTGCCAACGAAGCGACAGCGTGAGATTGAGAAGGCGTTCTTCAAGGGTGGCGGACGTCATCCGTTCTACATGTGCCACATCGCCGCGGACTCGGGTCTGCGGGAGAGCTGGGAGCATCGCAAGTTTACCAAGCAGCGCATGGCGCGTCGGCTGCACGTAAGCCCACGCGGCACGTACTTCTGGCTGGCGGGTTTAGACCCGCTCGCCGGTTGTTACCTGCGGGCCGACGGGTCGACGCAAGCCTTCTATGGTCCCTGGCAGCCTCCGCTCACCTGCGTTGGCTGTGGGGACGCCTCCAAGCAGGAGGACATCCTCTGCGATCAGATCAACAAGGTGCCCGAGGAGCTCCTCGCCAAGTTGAGCGCGGAAGACGATCTCGCCCCCGACGACCTGCTCGGTCGGCTCAAGCGCGATGGGGGTGTGGTGGTGAGGGTGAGCACACCTTCAAGGAAGCGCCATGTGAGCACAGGTCTGAAAGTGCGGGGCGGCGCCGTGAGCCGTTCTTTGCGTGAGCTCGCCTCCACGCTCAAGAGGCTCAGCGGGAGCGGAGTGAGAAATGGCTAAGCAGGGCAGCGCAAAACGTGCCACCCAGCCGGCATGGAGAACCTGTACCTTCCTCACATGACGAAGCCTATGTGGCACTTTCGAGCAGGATCCGCGGAATACACGGCAGACGACGCTGGCGTGCGAGCGCTCGCGGGTCTCGCTGCGCCAGATATCTTCTTTAGAGAGGCGCTACAAAACTCTATTGACGAAGCCAAGCCAGGAAGCCCAGCTTCCGTCCGAATTAGCATGATCGCGCTCAAAGGCAAAGAGCGCGAGAGCTTCTTGAAGGCCTTTGGCTGGGAAGAATTCCGAAAGCAACTCGAACTTCAGGGAATCGCAGGGGAGCAACCCCCAGGACGGCGGCGTGCCTTGAAGGCTATCGATTCAGGTGAGGATCTTCTTCTACTTCGCTATGAGGACCGGGGAACCTCTGGGCTGTTTGGAGACGAATGGAATCCAAGAATTAGCAATTTTGCAAGTTTCTTCCGTACGGCTGGAGTTGGTGTCAAGCGTGAGGCTAATCGCGCTGGTAGCCACGGAATTGGTAAGCAGGTGTGGCAATCCCAGTCGGACATACATGCGTTTCTCGCGCTAACCCGGTGCAATAACGAGAAGGACCAACTCGAGAACAGGTTGTATGGTCTGACAAATCTAGGCACCCGATTTGAAGGTCAGAAGAAACTTGCGCCTACCGCTGGGTTTGGTGTGGATGAGATCCAGGACGGTTCCCCAGCAACGGCATCTGTGTGGAGTCCAGGCCAAGAATTACTGCGAGATCTACAGCTAGGTGATCGTTCCGCACCGCAGGAGCGTGGCGCAAAAAGCGCGACAATCCCATTCCCAGATAGTAACCAGCCAGGAACGGTGTTTGTTGTCCCAGCATTCCAGATTGGCGAGATTGATACGGACAGCGATGATGACCATCTGCTCATTGCCAAAGTGATCTCTAAGTGGTTCTGGCCCGCCATATGCATGAACCGACTGCAGGTCGTTATCGACTCAGGGCGTGGGGCCTATGCGGTAGATCCAGTCAATGACGAGCGACTTGCCGATTCTGACTTTGATCCAAGGCCTCACGCGCGAGTGCTCAAGGCTGCTCTTGAAGGTCAAGTCAACCTTGTAACTGGAAAATTTGAAGCTCCAAAAAAGGCGCCGCTCCGCTGGGAGGTACCGATAAAAGCCAGTAAGCCACCGCGTTGCGACGCTGCTGACCATCAGAAATCTCCTCGCCATGAGACTCCTAATGGCTCTGCAACCGTTGCACTAAGGAGTGATGAGGGCGCTCGCGGCGGGATTGCTATTTTCAGAGGCAGCGGCATGGTGATTCGTTATGAGTCCGGAGTTCCTGGGCTTGCGGGCTTTGTTGGTGCGGGTGAAGCGGCCGCATTTGCGATCAAAACTCAACCGTCACCGAAGCTTTCAAACGTAGAATCTGTGCTACGCCTTTGCGAACCACCAAATCATACAAAGTGGGATCCAAAAAGCGGACACCCCACACTCAAGGAGCATTTCCAACAGAAAGATCTTTCTGAAATGCTTAATCAGTTTTCGCTTGATCTACGTATTCTGCTAAGGAAGGCTGCTGGGTTCGCTGAAGATAATGAGAGAGTGGCTGAGCTGGAGCGACGCTTACATTTGCCTGGTACGAATAAGACGCCTCCGCCTCCGCCCCCTACCGTGAATGCGGTTTTGCGGAGCGTAGCCCTCGTGCCAGATGATCCATATGCGGCTGTGCTCACGATTGAGGTGAGCAATCGCACGGAGAAGGAACGATTGTTGCGGGTTTCGGCGTTGGTAAAAGGTCTCGCGATGAGCGAACGTCTTGAGTGGGCTGCGCCGTTCCTGATCAAGGCTCGAGATGGACGCTGCCAGGCATGGTCTGGGCCTGATGGTTTGCAAGGAGTCAGGATTTCCCCGAGCACGGGAAAGGCAACCAAATGTGAAGTAGTTGGACGTGTCTCGACAGCCCATGCACTGCTTCCTGCAGCTGAACTCCGCTTCCTTGTTGACTACGAAGCAGCCATAGAAGCGGAGGCGGTATGAAGCATTCAGGAGTAGCTACAGAATGGCTGGAGCCTGAAGAGCGACCTGAAGTTCTTGTGAAGTTCGGCACCGACTCAGAACGCACGATGGAGAGTAGTGAAATCCGCTCCGACTTGGGAACTATTCAAACTGTAATCACTGTGAGATCGATTGAGCGGCGCGCCGGTCTTGCTCCAGTTGCCATTATTCGGTTTGGTCAAGCCAGATGGAAGCGGCACTTGCGCCTTGAGGCCGCTCCAGAAAAAGGGAAGGGCTACTGGAGCGGCTCCTTTACGGTAATGCGCGGTCTGCTACCGAGTGAAACGATTACGCTGGAGTACGCCCTATTTCGTGACCAGCCTGATAACGCGGAGGCCAGGCTGGTGTGGCGCGAGGCACTCGGAACAATCAAGGGCGAGCCTGTCCGTCCGCGCATTGGCGAAGCAATGCCAGTACGAGCTGTCGCGTTTTCGACCCACCATGATGACCTGCTGCGATTGGATTCAAATCAGCCGTGGCGGTATAAGGCAGAAGGTGACAATCTCGAACTCTTTATCAACACAGACGATAAATACTTCCGCATTCATCGCCTGGTCAGCCAAGGGCTACGCGGCGGGCTCGCAGAGGTTGCCGCAACGCGTGCAATGTACGCTGGAATGCAAACAACCGCGTTTACGCTTTACGCACTGACATTGGCGTTGCGCGAGATTTCTGAATCTACCATTTCACAGCTGGGGGAAGAGAGTGAACTGAAAAAGTACCTGGTAAGTGTTTTCGGTGGAGATGACTACCCAACAGATCCCATTAAGCTGGCCACTGCACTAGAGCGCAAGATCCGCCTAAAGATGCATATCGATACCGATCTTGCTCTCTTGGCAAACGACCTGAATCACATTCAGCCAGCTGACGATGAATCGGAAGATCGTGAAGCCGCTGGGGAGACGCAAGAATGAGTCACGCCGATGTGAAGACGGTGCGGATGCGCGAGTGGCATGAAGCACTCGCGACCAGTCAGGGATCAGAAGACAAGCTGCGCGAAGTGCTCAAGAGCAAAGTCCCCAAGAGCCGTGATGGTGCAGCAACTCTACTTGCTGATCTTACAACTCTTGAGTTCGTAAACCCTGTTCAGGTGCCGGTAAGGGTAGATCTAGCCAAGATTGCGGAGATTCTCGCGGTTGCAATTCAAAAGCTGCCAGCAAACAGTAGCAACAAGATGTTCGCAGAAGCGGATATTCATGCTTCAGTTAACTTGCATCAGTACCTAATCTCTATTGGCCTCGGACGCCAGCTAGCGGGTGATTCTGGGATGTGGGCTTGGTTGAACCTTAGCGTTCCAGATTGGTCGTTAGCTCGTTGGAAAGGTTCGGCAGACCGAGATGCAGGCTATGAACCTTGGTTCGGTAATCCGTCAAGTAACGCCCTCGGTCGACTCTTTTGGGCGGCAGAGCTTATGCGCAATGGTTCCGATTATTCGCCAGTTCACGGGGCCTTCCTGCAGCAGAACGTGATAAATGAGCTCGCGCGTGAGATTTATCGGAGCAGGCATTGGGCAGTTGCGTTGGGTTCGCTAGCGGCTGATTTTGACGGGAGCGGTTCTCATGCGACGGATCGTGAGTGGAACGTCGTATCGAAGGTGGCCGACAAGATTGCGTTCTTGAACCGACCAGAAGCTGCACCATTAGATGAAGAAGTGCCAGATTTTGGGGATGACGATCCTGTGGTGGCTTATGCAGCTGATCCAATTGGCATAGCTAGCGTGCAGCAACTTCTTGGTAAGTACTTGGCAGGAATTGCGGTGACCGAGAGGATTCGCTCAAACAAGGTTTACTGCCCAGATGGCAGCCGTTAAACGCACAGCGCCAGAGCTCGCTGTCGAATCAGCACTACGACTTTCAGGCTGTGACTTCGAGTCCTCTGAAGGGAGACGGCTGATCTACGGTGCTGACTACATCGTGCAAGAGTTGCAAGCCATGATTTGGGTTGATGGTTGCTACTGGCACGCATGCGAGTTCGGCGGACCAACCCATGTTCGGGGTACTAGTGCCGAAGACGTACGGCAGCGCGACCGGCGCAACCGCGAAGAGGCCCAAGCTGCGGGCTGGGAGACCCTTAGAGTGTGGGAGTGCAATCCGATAGCAGAGGTTGTAACTTCGTTTATCGGCGAGGTGCGGGCTTCTAGCGCGCGAACAAGGTGAATCGAGACCGGGACAAGTTAGTCAAGATTCTGCGACAGGTTGCAGAGGCTGTCGACCTGAAGGGGCTACCAACTGACGACGTAGCGCTTGCAGAAAGCTTGAGTCTAAGCATCCTAGGAGATGACCATGGCCCCACTAAGTCGGATGTCATTGCGAGGCTCATCGACGCTCTCGGCTTAAAACTACTTACCGAAGAGCTTCGTGAAGAATCAGTACTAGTTCGTGAACTGCGCCGCCTGCTTGAGGAAGAAGAGCGTAGAACGTACTCGCTCGAGCGACTTACGCAGCAGCAGGCCGAGTCAGTTGACAAGTACGAAGTTGAATTAGCGCATCAAAAATCCCTGTTGGCTGCGGCGCGCGCCAGGAGAGGCGGCGCGACAGAAGAGCCCACGCCTGAGCCACGGGCTGATGAAGAGATGCTTCGCCTGCAGCGCCTGCTCGAGGAGGCGGAACGGGCGCGATCTCTAGTGAGTGAGAAATTGAAGAGCACTGAAGAGCAACTTCAGGGGCTTGCGGTTCGTGCCGAACAGCAGCGTGGCGCTACGGAAGCAGCGCAGAAGAGCCTTGCCGCACGCAACTCTATGGCTGCAGACAACCTAAAACTTAAGCAAGAGCTTGAACGAGTACAAACGCGACTAAACGCAGCTGAGGCAAAGAAATCTGAAACGGCGCGTCCTCAAGCGCTCGGCTTAGCGCCTGGTATTCCGGTATGGGTGACACAAGCCCTGGAGCAAGCGGCAACAATGCCGCTCGCAAATTATGGTGCGATTTTGATGAAGTCCCGGAGTGCAATCGAGCAAGCGATTGAATGGAAGTGGAATGAATCAGGGGGAGGATTCATAAACACGCCGACGCAGCGTATCGAAGAGTTGCAAGTACGAAATGTCGTAACGTTCGATGCCCTGATGTTGACCAAGACAATCTACAAGTTTATTAGTCGCCGGATTCACGATGAAGTCGAGGCAACACCCGCAGACGCAGCATTCGCTATTGCTGCAGCCAAGAGGACCATCGAACTCATCGCAAAGGTGTGACCCATGGCCTGGGCGGCGTATGGGCGACCACGAGTCTCTGAGAGAGAAGAGCTCTGCGTCGTATGTGATGAGTCAATCCCTGCTGCCCAGCCCCATAGGTTCGTAAACAACCTGGGTGGTCTAGATGGTTACTTTGCGCATCAGCACTGCGCTCAGGAGGCTGAGCCCACTATGGAAGCGGTGGCAATAAATGATTCCATTCTGGGTGCCCAGGGACTCCTTATTGATTCCGAAGATGCCCCCCTGGTAGTTGAAGGTGGTGACACGCTAGTTGAGTACCTGCGGGAAGGTGAGGACCAGGAGAGCCAGGAGGACCAGGAGGGGGAGGTAGAGAGAGAGGGCTATCAAGACACCGATGAGCAAACCACCTCGTTTAAACGGAAGAAACTTACCGTCGTTTCACTGGGCGGTGATTCCAGGGACGAGTTTGACGGAGTTGCGCTTTACCTCGATGGCCTGACCACAAGGATCATTCAAGAAGCAGAAGAGGAGGTCGTCCTCGCCAAGATGATCGAGATCGGCGAACAGATGGCGGACGAGCCGTGGAAGGCCATTTACAACCTCCACCAGTGGACGTACCACGAGACGGAACTTAAGGCGCGCAAGAAGAAGGAGTGGTATCGCTTCGATCCGATCATTGCCGAGAAGGCGCACGTCACCTTCCGCGAGGCGATCGCCTTCTATGTGAAGGGGCATAAGCTCGGCGAGTGCAAGATCACCGGCTTTGACAAGGAAGCGCGATACGCGGCAGAGCTACCTGGGAGCGACACGCTGCGGAAGAACCTCCTCGTCGCCAAGAGTCTGGTGAAAGCGTTCAATGATCCAAGCAAGCGCAACACTGCCGCGAAGACGCAAGAGCTTGTGGACTTCGCCTTCCAGGCGGTGTTCTCGGGCGATCTGAACAGCCGCGACAATCAGGTGCTGAGCAAGCTCTTCGTCTGGTCGCGCGATGAGGTCGCCTGGCCCGCGCTAGAGGCGTACGTGCAGTCTGGGAAGTATGTGAGCTCAACGGGAGAGGACTGGCTGCGTGAGGGTGGCTGGGATCCTGAGAACCCGGCACTCGGCAAGCTTCGTGGCCGCGGAGGGGCCGTGGTGCAGCTCGGCTGGCGCGGTCGGGAGGAACTGACCAAGGCGAACTTGCGCCAGGTCTTAGTTATCGCAAGGCAATACATGGGTCAAGGTCTAGATTTGCTTGATTTGGCGCAAGAAGGAAACATCGGCCTCATCCGCGCGGTAGAGAAGTATGAATACATTCGCGGTTTCAGATTATGGAGTTACGCAAGTTGGTGGATTCGCCAGGCGATCACCCGTGCGATTGCCGATCAGGCGCGCACAATTCGCATCCCCGTGCACATGTACGAGCAATTAGCCAGGCTGCGGAAAACTCAAGACAGGCTCTTCCAAGAACTTGGCCGTGAAGCTACCGATGAGGAGATCGCCACGGAGTTGACCAAGGTGACCGAGACCGAGGTCACGGCGGAGCGCGTCCGCGGGATGCGGAAGGTGAGCCAGGAGCCGGTCTCGTTGGAGACGCCGATCGGTGAAGAGGAAGACAGTCACCTCGGCGACTTCATTGAAGATAAGGCGGCAAAGATGCCCGCTGAGGCGGCGAACAGTCAGCTGCTCAGTGAGCAGATGGTTGCAACGCTTGAGTCACTCAGCGCGCGCGAGCAGCGCGTGTTGCGCCTGCGTTTCGGTCTTGAGGATGGTCGCCAGTACACACTGGAGGAGGTGGGTGCCGATTTTAACGTGACCCGTGAGCGCATCCGCCAAGTTGAGGCGAAGGCGCTGCGCAAGTTGCGACACCCATCACGCTCGCGCAAACTGCGCGATTACCTTGACTGAGGGAGGCCCATGCCATACTTTAGGCTAACTTGAGAAAGAGGCGCACATGAGTGAGATCCGTATCGAGGCGATTCAATCCCGGCAAGGTAAGAGGACGATGTTCTCGACCAGGGTCGATTTTCGATTTCTTGAAGATGCGATGCTCGAGGCCGATGCGAGGAGCGAACGACGTTCGCAGCGTGAGCTCGACCCTGCACATGCACGGCTGATTACCAATTACATCACTAAAAATCCCGATGAGTACGTGCTTGGATCCCTCTGCTTTGCCCTGGAGGGGCCATACGATTTCACGCCGCACAAGGACGATTCCGATGCTGGGCTTCTCGTGATTCCCGAGGGATCACGTGTGTGGAGCGTGGACGGCCAGCACCGGCGCCAAGGCTTTTTGAACGCTTTGGAGAAAGTCCCCGTATTGAGTTCAGACAAAATATCGGTGGTCATCTATGTGGAGCCAGATCTCGAAAAGCGTCGTCAGATGTTTGCGGACATGAACGCGACCCCAAAAAAAGTCTCCAAGGCACTATCTGTCGGGTTTAATACTCGCTCACCCTTTGCGCGGGCTGCTCGCCTGGTTATTGAGACTCACCCTCTTCTCAAGGGTCGAGTCGATGAGACGAAGAGCTCTGTGCCAAAGAGTAGTGAAAAGTGGTACACGCTCGGTGCTGTATATGACGCATTACGTGTGTTGAATTCCGGCGTCTACGGGCGCATGACAGACGAGGATGACTATTCAGAACCAGAAGTAACACGCCTCGGTAAGCAGTTCTTTGACCTGCTTGCAAATAGTCGCGATGAATATCAAGAGATCAGTGACGGTAAGTACAAGGCAAGTGATCTCCGGAATCAGTCAATTTTGCTCTCAGGAACAACTCTGCGCGCAATCGCTGGAGGTGTGCGATTACGACTTATTCAAGATGGACTGACGAGTGAAACACTCGTAGATCGATATTCAGGCGGAATGCGCCGCATCAACTTTGTAAACATGCAACGTTGGCAAAATGTGGGTTTTGTTGCCCCAGGCAGCTTGACGCCAGCTGGTCGGCTTCAGAATCTCGCTGCAGCTGGCGTTCTCGTTGCAGAGTGGCTGGCAGAGTAAACGAAAACCAATAGTCTACGATCTCTTATCCCCTCCCCTAACATTCATGGACTGAACGACCTTGGATACGACTGCTTGGACAACAGGAATTGCCACAGAATTTCCAAGTTGCTTATACGCATGCGTATCACGAGGGTGCAGCTTAAAACGTTCAGGGAATCCTTGCAGCCGCGCCCATTCCCTGGGAGTTAGCCGTCTAAGCCCCTCTCCATTCCTTGGGCCTTTACCTTGAACGGCAGGGTCTGGCTTCGCTGGCAGAAGGGCCTTGACTAAGTTTCTTTCTTTCCCCATGCCTCCAATCACCAGCGTTCCAGCGTGAGCATCGTGTCTGCGAATCGCGTAGCCGAATCCATTTCCTCTTGCCGCATGCCTCGCCTTGTGCTTTTTCAATCCAGCAAGAAGTTTTGCTGACAAGAAGTGACGCTCTGGGACCCGTTTGTTGCGAGAGCTGTTGTCCTCAAGAACATCCATGAGTGTCTTTCGTTTCCTTCGGCGGTTTGGCACTGGTGGGCGAAAACGCTTAGCGGCCGCTGGGTCCTTGAATCCAACGATAAAAATACGTTCGCGACTCTGGGGAAGTCCAAAGTCGAGCGCGTTGAGGGTGAACCAGCCACGCTGAGTTCTTCCATGCGGGCCATTGAGAACTGGCAATGAATAGCCAACGGCTTTGCTCTCCAGAGCATTGAGAATGGTTGTTAGAGTTCTGCCCCTATCGTGACCAATTAGACCCTTCACATTTTCTAAGACAAAGGCTTGTGGCTTCTTTCGACGCAAAATATCTGCAACATCCCTGAACAACGTTCCTCTTGTATCTGCGAAACCACCTTGTTTTCCTGCGAGAGAAAACGCCTGGCATGGGAAGCCTGCGAGCGTGATGTTATGCGCTTCGACCGCCTCCTCCCGGGGTCGTAGTTTTGTAATGTCGCCTTTTGGAGACTGCTTGAAATTTCTCTCATATGTATCACAGGCAGCGTCATCAATTTCAACGGACTGAACGCATCGTCCGCCAGCGCGTTCAGCCGCAATGCGCATCCCGCCGATTCCCGCAAAGAGGTCGATAAAGGTAAATGGTACCTTGGGCTTTTTTGGCATGAACGGATCGTAGCCGGTTTTGCGGAACAGCGGGTGTAGGGTTTGCACGATTTGGTGACAGGTGAGTCTGTAAGCGCCACTTCCCGCGCCTAGGTCTTTGCGTTCAACTATAGGTCTGTTGTTATCCCAGCGAACCGTAAGGTGGGTACGGCCCGCACATTGTGGCAGAGGCCATCTCGTCGCTGCACTCGCTTATGGCGAAGGAAAGGGCTCGGGTGAAAAGAGGTTTGGCAGCGAGTGGGTTTCTCAGCATGGAAGCGTCGTATACTAACCAAATGGAAAAGAAACCACTCTACGTGCGCAGTTATGACAATGAGCGGAAAGCTTTTAGGCGTGTTGTGGAATTGCCAGACGCAGTGTTCTCGGAATTTGAAGCGGCACTCAAAAGTTTGGTTTATCAATACTCTACGACTGACTACGAGAACCGCTTTGTGACCGGCGCAGCCGTGGAGCTGCTAGTAAAGTGCTTGTTGGAATTGGCATTTACTCACGTCGATTCAGTTGGAGGTCATGCAAAGGGAATCGATCTATCTTCGGCAGATTTACGGTTTAGCGTGAAAGCGCAATTTGGTACATTTTCTGACATCCGGTTGAGGAACATCATGGGCTCCGCAAATACCGGCTCTACTTCGACTCTGGGTGAATGGAGCGAGGCCACAGTGATGCTAATTCCTAATGTTGGCTTGGTGTACGGAGATCCCGAGTCGAGCATTCTCCAAGCGGGACTTTATTGGGCCAAAGACGCTTTAATCATGCGAAAGAGCGCGGTCCTTGAATACATTCAGTTGAATCCAGATTACGTTCGCCCCCTTGAGGTGCCTCAGAACGATGGCGTTGTACGGCAGGTAGCGAGTACAAGTGTGGTAGCAACTCTGCTCGCTGACCCTCAGTATCCGCTCTTGCAGAAGGCCTTCATGAGGAGAAGGTCTATCAACTCTCGGATAGGGCAACTAGCGGAACTCGAACAGTTATTGGCGCGTGGCGCAATAGATCAAGAGAAGTTTCTACAGTTGAAAGAGCAGGCCCTGCGCGATTAGCTCCCCATCTGCTTTGGCGAGGTCGTTAGGAGGCTTAAGGCGCGCCGCAGCACTAGCGCTGCAACGCCAATGTTCACGGCATTGCCAAACTGCTTGTATGCAGCACCTGCGCGGAATGTTGGATCGGTGCGCATAACCTTCTTCCAAGGGCGGTAGTTGGTAAATCCCTGGAGGACACCCGCTTCAGCTGGGCCGATGCGGCGCCAGGTCTCTCCAAGTCCAACAACAGGCGTTTGCGCCATGGCCACAAGTGCTGGGGCATAGGTGGGCGGCTTAACGCGGATTCCACTCGGACGAAGTTGAATCAGACAGTCACGAAGGGTCCGGCCTGTGCGAGTCGGGTGATGCCGACGGGCCTGCCACTCGAGTTTGCGCCGGCTCTCAGGGAAGTCCGCAACTTTCCACTTGTCAAACCACTTATCAAGTAGCGCTGCATGCTCTTTGTAGAAGCGTTGGTTCTTCGCAACGAAGTCAGTCCACCACTCAGGGTTATCTTGTTCCTCGTCGCTACGTTTCGCGCGTAGCGTTGAGGTGCTCCCCTCTACGCGTCCAGGCTTTCGCATGCGGCCGTACCACGCATCAGCCCAGATTGGAAAACCAGGAAGATCATCTGCTGGAATCTTCTTAACGAAGTCATCCCAAGCCTCTAGCCAACGCAACTCTTTCTCGTCAAGTTCAGTCTCCTCTGGATCTGAACCCTTAAAGATTGTCTCGATATCCCAGGCCGGTGAAGATTCAGTGCGCCAGTCCGAAGGATCCAGGAGGTTCGAGTTGTCTGGGACCTTAAACCCCTTCTTAGAATCTACCGCGACGATATACACACGTGGTCGGTTTTGTGGTGCGCCACCTCTAGCCTTTTTCACCTCATGTGGTGAGAGAACGAGCGGCTTCTCATCAACGTTGTAGGACGCGCCACGCAGCGCCTTGATGATCGTGTCCCATGTGCGACCTTCGTCGTGCCCAACAAGGTTCGCAACGTTCTCAAGGATGACCAGTCGGGGCCGTCGCGCTTCGATAATGCGCATGATCTCGTGGAAGAGCGTCCCTTGGGTCTGTTCGCTCATTCCCTTCTGGGCACCGCCCTTAGAAAAGGGCTGGCATGGGAAGCCAGCGAAGAGGATGTCGTGTTCAGGGACGAGATTCTCGCTTCGGATTTCTGCTGCGGTTGCCTCGCGTTGCTTGCCGCTCTTTGTCACATAGAGAACTTCACGAATGTCGCCCCGCAGATCAGTCTCAGGAAACATCGTGGAGTAGACCTTTTGGCAATCTTTGTCCCACTCAACAGCCATGACGCATTCCGCATCGGGGAAGACTTTCAGTGCTGCGTGGTGGAATCCGCCAATTCCGGCAAAGAGATCAATGAATCGGACCTTCTTGCTGAAGGTCAAGCCAATCCCACCCTCTCCTTGACCTCACGCATCGTCTCGGTGACGAGGGGGAGGAGGCGCTGTGCGCCGTCGCCGAGGATGTTGTCGATCTCATGGGGCACTGCGAGGAGCTCCTGGTAGCGCTCGCGGGCGGGGGCGTAGT
>Ga0164292_10003646_pt1 | contig 12581 bp, 8 predicted proteins | sample GEODES117metaG_FD_111486 | JGI IMG/M metagenome (GOLD analysis project Ga0164292, IMG submission 111486) | Eutrophic lake water microbial communities from Lake Mendota, Wisconsin, USA - GEODES117 metaG | ecosystem: Environmental > Aquatic > Freshwater > Lake | place: USA: Lake Mendota, Wisconsin... | reverse complement strand
GCTGCGCGGCGACCTGTTCGTGATGAGCTCCTCCGGCGGCATGGTCGGCCCGGCACTGGCGCGGCGCTTCCCGGTGCGCATGCTCGAGAGCGGGCCCGCGGCCGGCGTGCTGCAGTCGGCCGCCCTGGGGCGGGAGATCGGCCGCAGCGAGCTGCTGGCCTTCGACATGGGCGGCACCACGGCCAAGGGCGCGCTGGTGCGCGGCGGCCAGCCGCTGCAGCGCTACGAGATGGAGGTCGCGCGCGTGCATGAGTTCCGCGCCGGCTCGGGCCTGCCGGCGCGCATCCCGGTGATCGACCTGATCGAGATCGGCGCCGGTGGCGGCTCCATCGCCGCGGTGGACGTGCGCGGCACCGTGGCCGTGGGTCCGCGCAGCGCCGGGGCGGCGCCCGGCCCGGCCTGCTACGGGCAAGGCGGGCAGGCGCCGACGTTGACGGACGCGAACCTGCTGCTGGGTTACCTCGACGCCGGCTTCTTCCTCGGCGGGGCGATGCGGCTGGACCGCGACGCCGCCGCCGCTGCGCTGGCGCGCACGCTGGCCGGCCCGCTGGGCGTGGACACGCTGCGCGCCGCCTGGGGCGTGCACGAGGCGGTGAACGAAGACGTCGCGCGCGCCTTCCGCAACCACGCCTCGGAGCGCGGCTTCGACTATCGCGGCTGCGCCATGGTGGCCTTCGGTGGGTCGGGCCCGGCCCATGCCTGCCGCGTCGCGCGCAAGCTGCGCGTGCCCGTGGTCGTCTTCCCGGTGGGCGCCGGGGTGATGTCGGCCATCGGCCTGCTGGCGAGCCCGCTGTCCTTCGAGACCTTCCGCGCCGAGCGTATCGCGCTGAACGCGCTGGACGCCGCCAGCCTGGCGCAGCGCTTCGACGCCCTGGTGGCGCAGGCGCGCGCCCACCTCGGCCGGCCCGCGACCGCCGGCGAGACCGAGCAGGTGCAACGCCGGCTGGACCTGCGCTACCGCGGTCAGGGGCACGAGCTCGAGGTCGAGCTGCCGCCCGGCGCCGGCGTGGCCGAACTGCCGGGCCTGTTCGCCGCGGCCTACGAACGCGTGTTCGCCAAGTCCTTCCCGGGGCAGCCTGTCGAGGTGACGAACTGGAAGGTCGCGGTGGCGCTGCAGCGCGCCGCGCCCGACGGTGGCCTGCAGCTCGACCGCCGCGCTTCGGCGCCGCCAGGCCCCACGCTCAAGGGCAGGCGCCCCGCCTGGTTCGCCGAGTGGGGCGAGGCGCGGCCGACCCCGGTGCTCGACCGCTACGCGCTCGCGCCCGGGGCGCGCCACGTGGGCCCGCTGCTCGTGGAAGAGGCGGAGTCGACCTGCGTCGTCGGCGTCGGCGACATGCTCGAGGTCGACGCCGGCGGCAACCTGGTGGTGCACATCCACGGCGTGGAGGCCCGATCATGACGCGGGCCCTGGACGCCATCGACCTCGGCATTGCCTGGGACCGGCTGATCGCGGTGGCCGACGAGGTGCTGCAGTCGGTCGTGCGCACCGCGTTCTCGGTGGGCGTGCGCGAGGCCTGGGACCTGGCCTGCATCCTGTTCGACGCCCAGGGCCGCAGCATCGCCCAGGCCACGCTGTCGATGCCGGCCTTCATCGGCACCGCGCCGCTGACGATGCAGCACATGCTCGACCGCTTTCCGGCGGGCACCTGGGCGCCCGGCGACATCGTCGCCACCAACGACCCCTGGCTCGGCACCGGGCACACGCCCGACCTGTGCCTGGCGCGGCCGATCTTCCACCGCGGCCGCCACGCCGGCTTCGTCATGACGATCAGCCACCTGCCCGATATCGGCGGCGCGGGCCTGTCGGTGGCCAACACCTCGCTGTTCCAGGAGGGGCTGATCCTGCCGGTGTGCAAGCTGCACGAGCGCGGCGAGCCGGTTGCGCTGCTGCACGAGCTGATCGCGGCCAACGTGCGCACGCCGGATCTGGTCTTCGGCGACATCGGCGCCGACATCGCCGGCTGCGTGCTGGCCGAGCGCCTGGTGGGCGAGTTCATGGACGAGGCCGGGCTGCAGGACCTGCAGGCGCTGGCCGACGGCATCGTCGGGCAGTCCGAGGCGGCGATGCGGCGCGCCATCGCCGCCATCCCCGACGGCGAGTATCGGCACCGCATCGAGGTCGAGACCGTCGACGGCACGGTCACGCTGGCCTGCGCGGTGCAGGTCGCGGGCGAGAGCCTGGCGATCGATTTCGACGGCACCGGGCCGATGGCGCCCCAGGCCATCAACGTGCCGCTGTGCTACACGCGCGCCTTCGCCAGCTACGCCGTCAAGTGCCTGACGGTGCCGGCCATCCCCAACAACGCCGGCATGCTGGCGCCGCTGCGCGTGAGCGCGCCCGAGGGCTGTATCCTGAACGCGCAGCGCCCCGCGCCCACGGGCGGGCGCCACACGGTGGGCTGGTTCATCGTGCCGCTGGTGACGGGCGCGCTGGCGCGCGCGCTGCCGCAGCGGGTGCAGGCCGATTCGGGCATGGCCTCGCTCTTCATCTGCCATACCGGGCGCAGCGGCGGCGAGGCCGGCTCGACGCAGTACTTCCTGGCCGGCGGCCTGGGCGCGATGCGCGGCCTGGACGGCCGGCACGCGACCCCGTCGCCGACCAACAACGCCGTCGTCGCCACCGAGGTCTGGGAGAACGAGACCGGCGTGCGCGTGCAGCACCGCCGCCTGCTGCCCGACTCGGGCGGCCCGGGCGAGTTTCGCGGCGGCCTGGGGCAGGAGGCGGCGCTGACCAACACCCGCGGCGAGCCGGTGACGCTCTTCCTCTTCGGCCTGCGCACCGAGATCCCCGCCCAGGGCCTGCTGGGGGGCGGGCCGGGCGCGCGCCGGCAGTTCCTGGTGGATGGCCGGCCGGTGCCGCCCAAGGGCCGGCTCGAGCTCCAGCCCGGCCAGACCCTGGTGGTGCGCGAGGCCGGCGGCGGCGGCTGGGGCGACCCGCTTGCCCGTGACCCCGCCCGCGTGCTGGCCGACGTGCAGGCCGGCGCCGTCAGCGCGGGCGCGGCGCTGCGCGACTACGGGGTGGCGGTGGAACTGGAGGCGGGGCGGGCGGTCCGGGTGCGGGGCGCGTGAGGAGGCGCGCGGGGATCTCCTTCCCCCGAGCGCCATGCGCTGCAGTCCACCACCCGCAGCACCTCGACCACCCGGCAAGGTCCTCAGATCCCCCTGGCGGAGAAGAAGCGCTCGATGTGGGCCGCCACGTCCAGCGGGCGGGTCAGGGTCGGCAGGTGCCCCGTGCCTTGCATCACCACGAGCTCGCTGTCCGGGATCAGCGACTGGACGTGGCGCATGTGTTCGATCCGGTAGAAAACGTCCAGCTCGCCGTGCACCACCAGCGCGGGCTGGCGCAGTCGCGGCAGGCGGGCGGCCCAGTCGATGGCCTGCTCGGCCTCCATGACGAACAGCCGTTCGGCCGCCTCGGGCGTGGCCCGGGCGAGCACGTATTCCCCCCAACGGCGTATGTGTTCGACGTCGGGCTCGGGCGTGCAGCGTTCGATGAACCAGCGCATGCGCTCGGCGTGCGTGGCCCCGGGCCAGGTGGACGGGCCAGGCCGCGGCCTGACGGGCAGACCGGGCGCCTGCACTTCGCCGCAGCCGTTCATCAGCACCAGGCCGTCGAAGCGCTCGGGTCGCGCCAGCACCGCCCGCATCGCCGTGACCGTGCCGCGCGAGAAGCCGGCGAGCACGCAGCGCTCGATGTCCAGGGCGTCCATGACGCGGAAGACGTCGTCCACCAGCGCCTCGGGCGAGATGCGGTCCACCGGCACCCGCGTCAGGCCGGCTCCGCGGTGGTCGTATGTGACGGTACGCCAGGTCGTGCTCAGCGGCGCAAGGGTGGTGATCCAGTCCTCGACGTTGCTGATCCAGCCGCCATGGGCGAGGAGGGTGCGCGGGCCCGCCCCGAAGGAGAGTGTGAACACCCGGTTGCCGTCGATGTCGAGAAACATTGGGAACTCCCCTGAGCTGGCAGGCCGCCGGCCTCTTCTGTGCCGGACAGCGCGGGGTCCAGCCTATCGCCAGCCCCTGCGCACCGACATGGGACAGCCGTCCCGAGTGCGTGCCGTTACAGCCCCAGGTCCCGGGACCGGGCGACTGCGCGGGCGCGGCCGTCGACGCCCAGCTTGGCGTACAGCGTCGACAGCGCGTTGCGCACCGTCTTGTCGGCCACACCCAGGCGCGCGGCGATCTGGGCGTTGTCCAGGCCCTGGGCGACCAGGGCAGCGAGCTCGCGCTCTCGCGGAGTGAGGCGCGGCGCCTCGCCGGTGCCGGCGACGAAGCCGACCACCGCCTCGCAGAACCGGGCGAAAGCCGGCTCGTGGCCCAGCGGCACGTGGTTGTCCGTCGGCAGCGACTCGAAGCGGGCGCCGGGGATGGCTGCGGCAATTTCGTGCCCGAGCGTCACCGGCATCACGCGGTCGCCCTCGCAGTGCAGCACCAGCGTGGGCACGCTGACGTGCGGCGCGAGCGCGCGCACGTCGAGCGCTGCCCGGGCGCGCATGATCTTCGCGGCGCGCGGGCCGTCGCAACTGCGCCGCTGCTGCTCGTTCAGGCCCTCGCGCACCGCGGGCGGGGCCGCTGGCACGAAGCGGCTGGTGAAGAACTCCCGCACCGCAGGGTCGTCGCGGCCCCAGCCGAGTTCGACCAGCCGCCATTGGGCTTCGAGGTAGTCACGGTCCTGGGCCGTGCTGCAGCGGTGCAGCGCGCCGTGCAGGTAGCCTCCCAGCAGCACCAGGCGCGACACCCGCCCAGGGTGACGCGTGGCGTAGGCAATGGCGATGGCCGCCGCGCCGCTGACGCCCAGGAGCGCGACGCGCGTCTCGCCGGTGGCGTCGATCACGGCCTCGAGCTCCTCGACCCAGGGCTCCAGGCCGCGTGGCCGGTCGTCATCGCTCGACAGGCCGCAGCCACGCTCGTCGTAGCGCACGAGTTGGAACGAGCGGCTCAGCCGCTCCACCCACGGCTGCCAGACCGGCGAGCGCAGGTCGTACTCGACGTTCGTGAGCCAATGCGCCACGCGCACCACCACTGGCGCCCCTGGCGGGCCGCTGCGGGTCCAGGCGATGCGCGCGCCCGCGCGCAGCTGGGCGAAGCGGAAGGGCTGGGCGGGGGCGGACGTCACGGCAGGGTCCTGCGGGTTTCGGCCGGGTGGATCCAGGGTGTCGATCGGGGCGTCCCGGGCCCGACCCGAGTTCAGAAGGGGATGTCGTCCGGCGGGCCGCGCCTGCGGCGGCGACGCGGCGGCGCGAAGGGGTTGCCGCCATCAGTGTCGCCGAAGCCACCTGGCCCGAAGCCCGGGGGCCCGTCATCCAGCAGACTCGTCAGGAACTGGTCCAGCTCGCTGTCCTCGTCGGCTTCGCGCTGCCGCTGGCGCTGCCCGGCGAGCCAGCGCCGGCCCGAGGCGCCGTTGGACAGGGCCTTCAGGCTGGCCTGCGCCTCCTCGATCTGCAGGCGCAGCAGCCGCAGCTCGTGCTGGCCGGCCTTGGCCAGGACCTCGGCTCGCGTCTTCCCGTTCGTCCGGCCCATCAGGAAGGGCGCCACGTGGGGGTGGGCGTCGAGCAACTGGTCTTCCTCGATCAGCAGCGCGGCCCGCAGGTCCTCGAGCTCCTGCCCGAGCAACTGGTTGTAGTGGCGCAGCGTGGCGGCCGACAGGCCCATCGCCCGCTGCTCGGCGTTGCCGGCGGCGTGGCTGTCCAGCCGCGCCTGCAGGTCCAGCAGTTTCAGCAGGTCCTTGGACTCGTAGGCCTGATTGGCCTGCTGCATCAGGGCCGTCATGGCTGCGCGCTCGGGGCCCTCCGGCACCCGGTCGGGGTGCAGGGCGCTGGCCAGCCGGCGGTAGACCTCGCGCACCGATTGCGTGAACTGCAGCGCCTCCGCCGCCTGGCGCTGGGCCTGGGCCGTGGCGCGGCTGCGCGGGCCGCGGGCCGTGCCTGCGCCGGTGGCGCGACCTGCAGCGCCGGGGCGACCGTGCGGCAGCGGGCCTGGCGCGCCGGGTGCGTCGCGTTCGTGGGCTGCCTCGGCGGACTCGGCTTCCTCCTTCCGCCGCGCCTCCTCGGCCATCACCTGGGCGAGCCGGGCGCCGAGTTCCTCGTCGCTCAGCAGCTCGTCGCCCAGGTCTTCGCCCAGCGCCTCGCCCAGCATGGACTGCATCGAGAGCTTGTCCTCGGCCACCTGCTGCGCGTGCGTCTTGCGCGCGTGGCGGTCGTGGATCTCCACCAGCCAGGCCGGCGGCGGCCCGTCCATCAGATCGATCAGCTCGACCGCCTGCTCGGTGATGCAGCGCCGCAGCGTGCGGCGCTGCGCCGGCGCGAGCTTCTGCGCGCCGTGGAAGGCCTCCATCGCGCGCAGCAGCACCTCACCGCAACTCAGCAGATCGGCCACCAGCGGGCGCGTCAGCTCGGCCTGCCGCTGCGAGAACTCCCGCGCCTGCTGCTTGAGGCGCTCGAGCGACTCGCGCGCCGCGTCCACTTGCCCGGACAGCTTGCGAAAGCGCTTCTGCTCCGGCGTCAGCGGGGCGCCGGGCGAGCCGGGTACCGGAACGAGGCCGGTCCTGTGGCCGCGGGGGCCGGTATCGCCAGTTTTGTCACCGGACATCATGAAGAGACGGCCGGGAGGTGTAGCCGGCGCGCGATCTCCCCCACCGCGCGCAGGCAGGCCCGCACCTCGTCCGGGCTGTTGTAGTGCGCGAGCGAGACGCGCAGGCAGTCCTGCAGGCCCAGGGCGCCGAGGATGTGGCCGGAGTAGCCGTCGGTGACGCGGGCGTGGACGCGGATGCCGCGCGCGGCCAGGGCCAGCACCAGCGCGGGCGAGTCCATGCCGCGCAGGTTGAAGGAGACGAGGCCCTCCCGGCCCTCGGCCGTCGCCGGGCCGACGATGGTGACGCCGGGGATCGCCAGCAGCCCGGGCGTGGCGGCGTCGCCGTGCAGCAGCAGCTCGATCAGCGCCGCCTCGTGGCGCGCCATGGCCGCGGTGCCGGCGCGCACCAGGGTGGCGCGGTCGGCGCCCGTGGCGCCCCCGGTGACCTGCCCGCCCAGCCAGGCGTAGTAGTCCACCACCGCCGACTGCGCGGCGTGGAAGCCGGGGTCGCGCGAGCCCAGTTCCCAGTCAGCGCCCTCCTTGCCCAGCATGTGCTCGTGCGGGACGGCGTGCAGCCGGTCATTCACCCAGGCAAAGCCCAGCGAGAGCCGCGAGTAGGCCTTGTAGGGCGAGAACACGTAGGCGTCGGCGCCGTAGGCAGCCACGTCCATGGTGCCGTGCGGGGCGTGCTGGATGCCGTCGACGACGATGTAGCAGTCGGGCGCCACGCGGCGGATGGCCGCGGTGATGGCCGGCAGGTCGGCGACGAAGCCGGTCAGCATGCTGGTGTGGATGATGGTCGCCAGGCGCGTGTCGGGCGTGACGGCGGCGGCGTAGTGCGCGGCCGTCAGCGTGCCGGTGCGGGGGTCGAAGGGCACCTCGATCCAGCGCCGGCCCGTGCTGGCGGCCCACTGGCGCGCCGCGTCCAGGCTGGCGGGGTGCTCGAGCGTGCTCGACAGCACCGGCCCGGGCCGCGCGGCCAGCGCGACCGAGCGCACCAGGCGGTAGAGCAGGCGCGTGCCAGTCTCGCCCGAGATCACGCGCCCGCGCGCCGGGCCCAGCGCGGCAGTGCCGAAGAGCAGGTGCAGGTCCTCGCGCGCGCGGCCGATGAGCGCGCTCAGGTGCTGCGATGCCGGGTTGTCGCGCCCCTCCTGGTCAGGCAGGGCCGAGACCTCGGCGCTCGCGGCGATCGCGGCCTTCAGCTTCAGCGAGCCGCCGCCGCTCTCCAGGAAGATGCGCGGCTGGCCGGTGACGGGGCAGTGGTCGACGTGGTGGAAGCGCTCGCGCACCTGCGCCAGCAGGGCTGGAGGGAAGAAGGCGGGGGCGGTCGGAGCTTGCATGGTTGTCATCGTCGGGTGTTCGGTGGCGTGGGATCCTGGCACCAGGGTCTGAGGGGATGAGACTGGGTCCATTCGGCAATCCTGACGCAGCCTACTTGCGCCCCGGAACCGGGCTACCCGACCTGCGGGTCTTGCTCCCCTCCCACTTGGCGGGGGAGGGGCCGGGGGAGTGGGGGGGTGGGTGCCGAGGCCTCGGAGTTCCCCCCTCTCCCCAACCCCTCTCCCGCGAGGGGAGAGGGGCTGAAAGCCGGTGCCTGGCGCCGGGGTGGAGACCTGGCTTCAGGACACCGACGCCAGCGCCGGCAGCACCTCGCCGCGGCACTCGCCGAAGCCGATGCGGGCGCGACCCGGGGCCTCGCACCAGCCGCGCAGCACGATGGTGTCACCGTCCTCGAGGAAGGTGCGCGTCTCGCCGCTGCCGCTGATGGCGATCGGCTGGCGGCCGCCGGCGCTGAGCTCGACGATGGCGCCGGCTTCCTCGGGCGTGGGGCCCGAGATCGTGCCGGTGCCCAGCAGGTCGCCCGCCTGCAGGTTGCAGCCGCCCACGGTGTGCTGGCTCAGCATCTGCGCCACCGTCCAGTACTGGTGGCGGAAGCTCGTGGCCGACAGGCGGTGCGGCGCGCTTCCGCGCGCGCGGTGCTGCGCCGTCTGCAGCAGCACTTCCAGGCGCACGTCGATGCCGCCGCGGGTACGGTTGCCGGGCTCGTCCAGGTAGGGCAGGGGCTGCGGCTCGTCGGCCGGGTGCGCGAAGGGCACACGGTAGGGCGCAAGCGCGTCCATCGTGACGATCCAGGGGGAGACGCTGGTGCAGAAGTTCTTGCCCAGGAAGGGGCCGAGCGGGGCCATCTCCCAGAACTGGTGGTCGCGCGCCGACCAGTCGTTCAGCAGGCACATGCCGAAGACATGCTCCTCGGCCTGCGCCAGCGGCACCGGCTGGCCCTGGGCGTTGCCCGGGCCGACGTAGAAGCCCATCTCGAGCTCGTAGTCCAGGCGCTTGCAGGGGCCGAAGCTCGGCGTCGGCGCGCCCGGCGGCAGGGCCTGCCCCCAGGGTCGGCGGAAGGGCGTGCCGCTGACGACGACGCTGGAGGCACGCCCGTGGTAGGCGATGGGCAGCCACTGGAAGTTGGGGGTCAGCGGGTTGTCGGGCCGGATCACGCGGCCGACGTTACGGGCGTGGTGGATCGAGGTGTAGAAGTCGGTGTAGTCGCCGATGCGCGTGGGCAGGCGGTACTCCACCGCGTCCAGCGGCACCAGCAGGGCCCGCACCGCCGCCTGCGTCGCGGCGGGCGCGTCCTCGCGCAGCAGCGCGAACAGCGCGTGGCGCAGCGCGCGCCAGGCCGGCCGGCCGAGCGCGAGAAAGTCGTTCAGCGCCTCGCCGGCGCAGGCGCGCGCGCCCTGGGCGGCGGCGCCGTCCAGCAGGGTGCCGGCGGCGAGCGCGGCCAGGTCGACGACCTGGTCGCCCAGGGCCACGCCGCCGCGCCAGGGTTCGGTGCTGCCGGCGCGGCGGAAGACGGCGTAGGGCAGGTTCTGCAGCGGGAAGTCGGTGTCGGGGGCGTTGGCGCTGGCGAGCCAGCTGCGTGCCAGGGGGTCGTGGGTGTGGTCGAGGTTCATGAGAAGGTCAGGAGAGAAGAGTTCGAACGCCGCGGCCCCTCGCCCCCGTTCGCACTGAGCTTGTCGAAGTGCCCGCGAGGACTTCGACTGGCTCGGCCCGAACGGCTTGCGTGAGGGCTTCGACGGGCTCGGCCCGAACGGCTGGCCTTCGGGCTTCGACGGGCTCGGCCCGAACGGTGTTGGGGCGAGCGTCGCAGACCGATCGGTACACGGGATGTTCTCAGGCCGAGGCCAGCAGGGCGTCGTCGAAGATCGCCACGGCGCGTGTCCAGCCGGCCGAGGCGCCGCGGATCTTGTGCGGGAAGCAGGAGATCGTGAAGCCCGTGGGCGGCAGGCTCTCGAGGTTGTGCAGCTTCTCGATGTGGCAGTAGCCGATGTCGCGCCCGGCCTTGTGGCCTTCCCAGATCAGGCCGGCGTTGCCGGTCTCGCCGTACTTCTTGGCGGTGTGGACGAAGGGCGCGTCCCAGCTCCAGGCGTCGGTGCCGGTCAGGCGCACGCCGCGTTCCAGCAGGTACATCGTGGCCTCGTAGCCGATGCCGCAGCCGGCGCTGACGTAATCGGGGTGGCCGTAGCGCGAGCCGGCGCGGGTGTTGACGACGACGATCTCCAGCGGCTTCAGCGTGTGGCCGATGCGCGCGAGTTCGGTCTCGACGTCGGCCGCGGTGACGACGTAGCCGTCGGGGAAGTGCCGGAAGTCGAGCTTGACGCCGGGCTGGAAGCACCACTCCAGCGGTACCTCGTCGATGGCGATCGCGCGCTTCTTCTCGCCCAGCGCCTGGTCCATCGTCGAGTGGAAGTGGTAGGGCGCGTCCAGGTGAGTGCCATTGTGCGTGTTCAGCTGCACGAACTCCACCGCCCAGCCCTCGCCGTCGGGCAGGTCTTCCTTCTTGAGGCCCGGGAAGAAGGCCGCGATCTGCTCGACCGTGGTGTCGTGGCGCAGGTATTCGATCTTGGGCTTGAAGGCCGGCGGGTCGCTGAGGACGTCGTTCTCCAGGTAGATCGACAGGTCGACGAAGGTGCGGGGCATGACGGGGTCTCCGGTTCGGGGGCGCGGCAGGGTTGGGTCAGCGCTCGTGCCAGTGCACCATGGGCAGGCCGGGCACCGGCGAGCGGAAATGCGGGATGGTGGTGCCGAGCAGGCTGCCGACGTAGACGGTGCGCAGGTCGGCGCCACCGAAGGTGATGCTGGCCATCCAGGGCGCGAGCGTGCCCTTGGCGCGGGCCATGTCGTCGGCGGTGACGGTGCCGGCGTCCATCTTGTCCAGCAGGTTGCGGCTGGCGGTGGGGTCGCCGTCGTCGAGCAGCAGGCGCAGGTCCCCTTGCGGCGTCAGTGCGACGAGCTTGTCGACCATGACCAGCGTGCACCAGAGGTTGCCGTGGGCGTCGAAGGCGATGCCGTCGGGGTAGCCGCCCAGGTGGCTGGGGCCGAAGACCTCGCGGTCCGTCAGCGCCACGCCCCGAGCCGATTCCACCAGGCGCATGCGGCTGATGTGCGGCCCGGTGGTCTCGACGATGTAGAGCCACTCCTCGCGCGCGTCGAGCCGGATCTCGTTGGTGAAGTGGAAGCCGTCGGCCACCACGCGCAGGCCGTGTTCGTCGACGACGGCGATATAGCCGTCGCGCACGCGGCGGGCGGCGGCCTGAGTCCAGGGGTTGACGCGGGTGGAGATGGTGAGCCAGATGCGGTTCTTCGAGTCGCGCAGCACGAAGTTGACCTTGCCGATGGGCTGGCCGTCGATGCGGTCGTAGAGCGTGCGCGTGCGGCCGTCGCGCGTCATCGCCTCGAGGCAGTCGGTGCCGAAGTTCGAGATCAGCAGGCTGCCGTCGGCGGCAAAGGCCAGGCCGTTGGGCAGCGTGCCCTGTGTGAACTTGGCCTCGAAGGCGTCGGCGGTGTCGGCGGCGGCGCTGCCGAAGCGCTCGTCGGCGCGCTGGCCGATGAACTGCTGACTGCCGTCGGGGGCGATGCGCATCACGCCGCCGCGCGCGTCGGCCGCCCACAGCGTGCCGTCACGCTCGGCCAGGATGCACTCGGGCCGCTGCAGGCCCTGGCCGACGAAGCGGATGCCGGCGCGGTCGATGGTGTAGCCGTCGAGGGGATTGGGGGTCATGGGGCCTTCCGGAAGTCTGCTCGAATCAGCACATTGACGACGATCACCGAGGCCGCAGCCCGAAGGCAGGGAGGAACCCCACCAGGGGCATGCCAAGACGCTGGCGGATCAGGCGGGCGGGGTGCCGTGCGCAGCGAAGTACAGGGGGAGGCGGCGGCCGCAGGCCGGCGCCGGAGGACATGAGCGGAGCACGGCACCCCGCCCGCCTGATCCCCGCACCCGGCAGGCCATCAGCGCCCCGCGTCCACAAGATGCCGATAGCCCGAAACCATTCGCTCACTTCAGCAACACCAGACTCAGGGAGGGAAAGGCCACCAGCAGGCCCAGCACCGCCAGCATCGTCAGCGTGAAGGGGGCCGTGCCGATGAAGATGTCACCCAGCTTGACCGGTACCGTATCGCCCAGCGTGCTCTTGACCACGTAGGCGCTCAGCCCGAAGGGTGGCGTCAGCAGCCCGATCTCCACCGCGACGATGGTGATGATGCCGAACCAGATCAGGTTCAGGCCCAGCTGCTCGGCCACCGGCAGCATCAGCGGCAGCACGATCAGCATGATCGACGACGAGTCGATGACGGTGCCCAGCAGCAGGATCAGCACGATGTACAGCAGCAGGAAGATGCCGACGCCGAAGCCCATGGCCGCCATCCAGCCCACCAGGGCCTGCGGTGTACCGCTCATCGCCAGCATGCGGGTGTAGATGCTGGCGCAGATGATCAGGAAGCTCACTGCCACCGTCACGTGGCCGGTCTCGGTCAGCACGCCCCAGAAGCTGCGCCAGGTGAGTTTGCGCCGCAGCAGCGCGATCGCCAGCGCCAGCGCCGCGCCCACGGCGCCGGCCTCGGTGGCGGTGAACCAGCCGGCATAGATGCCGCCGAGAACGGCGCCGATCAGCACCACGATGGGCAGCGTCTTGGCCGCCATCTCTCCCCAGCCCATCAGCGGCGTGTCGTCG
>Ga0164292_10003643_pt1 | contig 12589 bp, 10 predicted proteins | sample GEODES117metaG_FD_111486 | JGI IMG/M metagenome (GOLD analysis project Ga0164292, IMG submission 111486) | Eutrophic lake water microbial communities from Lake Mendota, Wisconsin, USA - GEODES117 metaG | ecosystem: Environmental > Aquatic > Freshwater > Lake | place: USA: Lake Mendota... | reverse complement strand
CGTGCGGCAGGGGGCGAACGTTCGTGTGGCGGACACTCGTGAAGTGCCCTCCGGTCTTGAGGCACTTCGTCAAGATCTCGATCCTACTTTGCTTGAGTTTCACCTGGGTTGTGATGTGTTTGCTGAATCCTTGCTAGATGAAGTCGACGTGTTGGTGCTAAGCCCCGGTCTCGCGCCAGGGATGTCCCCTGTTCGCGAGCTACTTGACGCTGCGCAGTCACGGTCTATTGAAATCATCGGTGAAATTGAATTGTTCGCACGTGCACTGGAACAACTGAAACAACAGACGGGTTACGCACCCAAGGTGTTGGGTATCACCGGTACAAATGGCAAAACAACGGTGACGGCGCTTGCCCGTCACATGTTGACCGCTGCAGGACTAAAAGCTCGTGCTGCTGGCAACATTAGCCCAGCAGCGCTCCAGGCATTGAGCGAGTGTCTTGATACGAATGACTTGCCTGATGTCTGGGTGCTTGAGTTATCGAGTTTTCAGCTCGAAACGACGCAAAGTTTGCGCTGCACGATGGCGACTGTATTGAATGTCACGCAGGATCATTTGGATTGGCATGGGACGATGGAGGCCTACGCTGCGGCGAAAGCGCGTATCTTCGGGATGTCCGACACCGTGCTCGTCAATCGAGATGATGGGTGCGTGATGCAAATGATTAAATCGTTAGGCGCCGTAAATGTTCGCAGCTTTGGCCGCGACGTACCGATGCTTGCCGGTGATGTTGGGATTGAGACTAATCACGGCGTAACTTGGCTGTGCATGAGTGAACCGACCGAGTTTGACGATGACTTGCCTGCACCGGTTAAGCGTAAGAAAAATGCGCCGGAACCGCAGCGCCAAGTCGGTCGCATGGTCCGCATGATACCCGCCGATGCGCTGGGCGTTAAAGGTACGCATAACGCCTTGAACTGCTTGGCGGCACTCTCATTGGCTAGGGCTTGTGGCGCGGGGCTCGCGCCCATGTTGCGCGCTGCGACCGAATATATTGGTGAGCCGCATCGGATGGAGTTCGTTCGTGCGATCGGCGGTGTCGATTTCTTTAACGACAGTAAGGGAACTAACGTTGGTGCCACGGTGGCAGGCCTCGATGGGTTAGGGCGCCGTTTTGTATTAATTGCGGGCGGTGTGGGGAAGGGGCAGGACTTTGCGCCCCTAGGCCCAGTCATTGCCAAACAGGCTCGTGCCGTAATTTTGATCGGGCAGGACGCAAACCTAATCGCACAGGTGTTGAGCGCGAATGACGTGTCAATCGACTTCGCCCACAGTATGCAGGAGGCCGTCACGCGTGCTTTCGGCTTCGCGCAGGAGGGTGATGCTGTAGTGTTGTCGCCGGCGTGCGCAAGCTTCGATATGTTTAGAAACTATCCGCATCGTGGGCAGGTATTCGCCGAGGTGGTAGCAGAGCTAGCTCTTGAACAAGGGGAGGTGGTGTGAGCCTCTTTGCTGAGCTGACCTCGAGCGTGAATGCCGTCCCGCCTGGACGCACGACGATGCGCAATTATGATTTGACATTGATCGTTGCGACGGCGATCTTGGTCGGCATCGGCATTCTGATGGTCTATTCGGCTGCGATCGCGCTTGCTGACGGACCTCGTGGACAAAACTTTAGCCGCTATTCGTTTGTACTTCGACAGTCGGCCTTCGCTCTAATCGGTACCTTCTTAGCAACACTCGTGCTGACTGTGCCAATCGAATCGTGGCGTCGTACATCGTTTTGGTTTTTTGGGTTCAGTGTCTTGTTGCTAGTGTTGGTGCTCATCCCAGGGATTGGGCGAAAAGCGAATAACGCTTGGCGCTGGTTGCCCATCGGACCCTTAACATTTCAGCCTTCTGAGATGATGAAGCTGGCAATCATCATCTTTACGGCGGACTACGTGATTCGCAAGCAGCAATTTATTCAAAGCTTGCGACGGGGTTTTCTTCCCATGGCCGTGATCTTAGGCATCGTTGCATTTTTGTTAATGCGCGAGCCAGATTTGGGTGCACTGGTTGTGGTCGTCTGTATTGCGCTTGGCATTTTGTTTGTTGGTGGGATCAATGCAGTGATATTTTCGGGACTTGTTGGTGTCATTGTGTCTGGATTTGCCCTCACAATCTGGCTCACGCCTTGGCGGCTGCAACGCGTCTTCGCCTACCTGAATCCATGGAATCCAGACTATGCACAGTCTACGGCCTACCAACTGTCGCACTCATTAATGGCAATCGGTCGTGGCGAGTGGACGGGCGTAGGGCTTGGCGGCAGCGTAGAGAAATTACATTATTTACCCGAAGCGCATACTGACTTTATTGTTGCAGTAATAGGAGAGGAGCTTGGTTTTCTTGGCATATTACTGGTCGTGACCTTGTTCTCGGTCATTATCTATCGTTGCTTTGAAATCGGCAGGCAAGCGATCGCGATGGAGCGCGTATTTGGAGGGTTGGTTGCGCAGGGTGTCGGCATGTGGTTTGGGGTGCAGGCGTTTATCAATATAGGCGTTTGCCTTGGTCTATTACCCACCAAGGGCCTAACCCTGCCTCTAGTCAGTTATGGCGGTTCGGGCATCTTGATGAACTTGATCGCGATTGCAGTCGTGCTTCGAGTCGACTTTGAGAATCGTAATTTAATGCGGGGAGGAAGAGCATGAGTTCGACCTCTCCCGTGGTTCTCATCATGGCAGGCGGAACCGGCGGACACATTATGCCGGGTCTGGCAGTTGCTGATGTTTTGCGTGACCGTGGCTGGACAGTGCGTTGGTTAGGGCACCCAGAAAAGATGGAGGGCAAACTGGTTCCCGCCCGTGGTTATGAACTTTGTCCCTTGCGTTTTGCTGGGCTACGGGGCAAGGGTTTCGTCGATCAACTTAAAGCACCATTCCGATTCATGCGTGCACTGCTTCAAGCGTGGGGGCACTTCACTCGCATCAAGCCCAACGTAGTCCTAGGTATGGGTGGCTACGTTGCATTCCCAGGCGGTGTTGTTAGTGCTTTGCGCGCAAAGCCGTTGGTGCTGCACGAACAAAATGCAATTGCTGGCATGACGAATCGCTATCTGTCGCACCTCGCTCGGCGTGTCTTAAGCGGCTTTCCGGGAGCGATTCCCGGTGCTGAGGTGGTCGGCAACCCAGTACGCAAAGAAGTTGTGCGCCTTCCAGATCCTAGTGAAAGATACGGCCAGCGCAGCGGTCCATTGCGGGTACTGGTCGTGGGCGGCAGCCTGGGTGCAACCGCGTTAAACACAGTCCTGCCTCAGGCATTTGCTCAGATGCAACCGCAGGCGCAACCCATCGTGACCCATCAGGCGGGTGCGCAGCATATCGAGGCGTTGGAGCGTGCCTATGCCGATGCGGGAGTGGAGGCTAAATGCGTTGCGTTTATTGACGATATGGCGACTGCGTTAGGTCAAACCGATTTGCTGATTTGTCGGGCTGGTGCGATGACTGTCGCCGAGGTATCCGCAGCAGGTGTCGCCGCTCTTTTTGTGCCATTCCCGTTTGCCGTCGATGACCATCAAACCGCGAATGCGAAATTTTTGACTGATGCGGGAGCGGGCTGGGTGTTGCAACAAAAAGATATGACCGCAGAGGGTGTTGCGCAATGGTTATCACTTCGTACACGTGATGAATTGAATGCTGTAGCGCAACGTGCACGCGCACACGCTCAACCCCACGCCGCGCAGCGGATAGCAGATATTTGCGAAGAGTTGGCGGGAGGCAAAGCATGAAACATCGTCTTCAGCATATTCATTTTGTCGGAATCGGTGGTTCTGGCATGAGTGGGATCGCAGAAGTGTTGCTGAACTTGGGTTATCGGATTTCAGGGTCGGATCTCGCGCATTCGACTGTTACGCAACGATTGCAGACGCTCGGTGCGACGATTGCGCTTGGTCATCAAAAGGAGAATGTCCTCGGAGCGGATGCGATTGTGACGTCGACTGCTGTGGCCAATAACAATCCGGAGGTGATCGCTGCGCGTGAAGCTCGGATTCCCGTCGTTCCGCGCGCCGTCATGCTTGCAGAATTGATGCGTCTTAAGCGCGGGATCGCGGTGGCCGGTACACACGGCAAAACGACAACGACGAGTTTGGTTGCGAGCGTACTGGCTGCTGGTGGGTTAGACCCTACCTTCGTGATTGGTGGCCGTTTGAACTCTGCAGGCGCTAATGCTGGCTTGGGCGCAGGTGACTATATTGTTGTCGAGGCGGATGAGTCGGACGCTTCCTTCTTAAATTTATTACCCGTGATGGCCATCATTACCAATATTGATGCCGATCATATGGATACATACGGGCACGATATTGCGAAACTCAAGAGTGCGTTTGTCGAATTCACGCAGCGTTTGCCATTCTATGGAAGCGCAATTGTATGTTCGGATGACCCCAATGTACGCGACATCATTCCCTTTGTATCAAGACCGCTTATTACCTATGGTTTAAATGCGGAAGCACAGTTTCGGGCCGCTAACGTACGTGCAACCGGCACGCGTATGCAATTTGATGTCTTACGAACGACGCGACAAGGCACGATGCCCTTGTTGTCGATAGATTTGAGCTTGCCAGGCAAACATAACGTATTGAATGCGTTGGCTACGATCGCTGTGGCGACTGAGCTCGGGGTGGATGATCTTGCAATTGCGAAAGGCCTGTCAGAATTCCGAGGAGTTGGCCGGCGTTTCACCCAGGTCGGTGATTTTGCCGCGTTGAAAGGCGGCACCTTCAGTGTGGTTGATGATTATGGCCATCACCCAGTTGAGATGGCGGCCACGTTGGCCGCCGCACGGGGGGCGTGGCCTCAGCGACGAATCGTGCTGGCCTTTCAGCCTCACCGCTACACGCGGACGCGCGATTGCTTTGAAGACTTTGTCAAAGTTCTAAGCTCGGCGGATGCTGTCTTGCTTACCGAGGTATACGCCGCGGGCGAGCCTGCCTTGGTTGCCGCAGATGGGAGGGCGCTCGCACGCGGTGTTCGCGTGGCCGGTAAGGTTGAGCCCGTCTTCGTCGAAGACGTTTCTGCCATGCCAGAGGCAATCAAAAATTTTGCGCAAGATGGCGATGTCGTTATTGTCATGGGTGCGGGATCCATCAGCAAGGTGCCGGATCAACTTGGGGGGCTGCGATGAGCCATCCGATGGGTCGTGTTGGAGTCCTGTATGGCGGTAAGTCGGCCGAGCGCGAAGTGTCGATCATGTCTGGCACCGGCGTGCATGCAGCGCTTGTGAGTCAAGGTGTCGATGCGCACTTGTTTGATACGGGCGTGCGTAGTTTGAGCGAACTGGCAGACGCAAAGTTTGATCGGGTCTTTATCGCGCTCCACGGTCGCTTTGGTGAAGATGGAACGATACAAGGTGCGTTGGAGTTATTGGAGATTCCTTATACCGGTAGCGGTCCGATGGCATCCAGTCTTGCAATGGACAAGATTATGACCAAGCGAATCTGGATCGAGGCTGATTTGCCTACTCCAGGTTACGCAACGCTGCTCGATGAGCAAGGTGTGAAGAGCGTCGTTGATCGTTTAGGTCTACCTCTGATGATGAAACCACCGCATGAGGGTTCGACGCTCGGCATCGTCAAGGCGGTACATGCAAGCGATGCGGTTGGCGCCTACCGTCATGCCGCTCAGTATGACGATGTCGTGTTAGCGGAGCAGTTTATTTCTGGTCGCGAGTTAACGGTAGCGATTCTGGGTGGCGGCGACTCCGCGCGCGCCTTACCGCTCATTGAGATTGTGGCGCCAGACGGTAATTACGATTACCAAAATAAATATTTTTCTGATGACACACGCTACTTGTGTCCCGCGCCGATCGAACCGGCCCTTGCTGCGCACATTGCTCAAATTAGCGTTCAGGCTTATCGGGTGCTTGGGTGTGAAGGGTGGGGGCGTGCAGATGTCATCCTCGATGCGGCGGGCAAAGCGTGGCTAATCGAGATGAATACGTCCCCTGGCATGACAGGACACTCGCTCGTGCCGATGGCAGCTAAAGCAGTTGGAATGGACTATCCCAGTTTGTGTATGCATATCTTGAGTGAGGCCCGCTGCAAAGTGGGGCGCCTCAAGCAAGAGTAACGGAGCCAGTTGTGTGGAACGAAGCTCGTACGATCAATCGCCTTGCCAACACCTTCATGGTGTTGGCTGTGCTAGCTATGCTTGCAGGTGGTGTGTACTGGCTGATTCAACGGCCGATTTTCGCGTTGACGGCGATCGAGATCGAGCCAGCTCCGAACAGCACGTTGAAGTACGTGACGCCAGAGAACCTTCAGTCGACTGTCGCCGGAAATCTGATCGGCAATTTTTTTACAATCAATTTGCTCGAGACGCAAAGTGTCTTCGAAGAGGCTCCGTGGGTGCGCTCTGCGACGGTTCGTCGAATCTGGCCCAACATGTTGCGGGTCTCGATCGAGGAGCAACAGCCGTTGGCTCTGTGGAACGACAACCAAATGATCAATACTTGGGGACAAGCGTTTACCGCGAATCAGGGCGAGCTAGACGACGATACGCAGTTACCTCAGTTCGAAGGGCCAGAAGGCCAAGAGCTACTGGTCGTAAATCGCTACGCCGAAATGACGAGCTGGTTTGCTCCGTTGGGCCTAGATGTCCGCAAGCTGTCCTTAAGCGATCGACTAGCATGGGAGGCGACACTCTCAAACGACATGACGCTTGCCCTGGGACGAGACCCAGGTGCCGACGCCCCGAACACGCAGGCCGGCATACCGGGCGCTTTGCCATTTGCCGCACGCATTCGTCGCTTTGTACAAGCCTGGCCGGAGGCCAGTCAAAAAACGGGTGGTCGTGCGGTGACGCACGTCGACCTTCGCTATCCCAACGGCTTTGCATTAACGCTAGCTGCATTGCCAGAACCCACTCAACCTCAAAAGAAACGATAACGCCATGACCCGTGACATCAAGGATCTAATCGTCGCCCTCGACATCGGCACCAGCAAGGTCGTTGCTGTGGTCGCCGAGATTTTGCCGGAGGGCCGTTTTGAAGTGCTCGGTCTCGGTCAGCACGAGTCGCGCGGCATGCGCAAAGGTGTCGTTGTCAACATCGAAACGACGGTCAACTCAATCCAGCGTGCGTTGGAAGAGGCCGAATTAATGGCCGACTGCAAGATCCGTGACGTGTATACCGGAATCGCCGGTAGCCATATCCGTAGTTTCAATTCGAGCGGCATGGTGGCAGTTAAAGATAAAGAAGTGACGGCGACGGATGTTGCGCGTGTGATTGAAACGGCAAAAGCCGTCAATATTCCAACCGACCAGCAGGTCTTGCATGTGTTGACGCAAGAATTCATTGTCGATGGGCAGGAAGATATCCGCGAACCGATTGGGATGAGTGGCTTGCGCCTAGAGGTAAAGGTGCACATCGTGACTGGCGCTGTGAGTGCTGCGCAGAACATCGTCAAGTGCGTGCGTCGTTGTGGACTCGAAGTTCAAGATCTGATTTTGCAGCCTCTGGCCTCGAGCTTGGCGTGTTTAACCGCCGATGAGAAAGAGCTTGGAGTGGTCTTGGTGGATATCGGTGGCGGAACTACGGATGTGGCGATCTATACCGGCGGAGCGATCCGGCATACGGCCGTTTTGCCTATCGCAGGTGATCAGATCACAAGCGACATTGCGCAAATGCTTCGTACCCCGACGCCTGATGCCGAGGATATTAAGTTGAGGTTTGGCATTGCCAAGCAAGTATTGGCGGATCCGGATGAGACGGTTGAGGTGCCAGGGTTAGGGGATCGCGGCCCAAGACAGGTTAAGCGGCAAGCGCTTGGTGCAGTGATTGAGCCGCGTGCCGAAGAGCTCTTCGGGCTCGTTCAGCAAGTGATTCGTGAGTCGGGGTATGAGGACTTACTGTCTTCGGGTGTGGTGTTGACAGGTGGGACCTCGATGTTGCCTGGCATGGTCGAGCTAGCAGAAGATGTGTTCTTGAAGCCTGTGCGAGTTGCTGTGCCGGATTACGACGGAAGTTTGGCCGATGTGATGCGCAATCCGCGTTTCTCGACCGTGATGGGTTTGTTAGGTGAGGCGCGCATGCAGAGGTTGCGTGGTCGTAAGGTCACGCAGCAGGGTGGAAGTTTCAAAGCAATTTTGGCACGCATGAAAGAGTGGTTCATGCATTGATTTTGGAGCCTTCGGGCACCAAAAGGATTGGGTGTATTTGATGTTGCCCAGTCTGTTGGAGAGACGTTTCAAACCCGGCGCGGACACAGTCGGCGGCGAGTTTGAAGCGATTTCTAAAAAGTAGTTTGGGGATTTTAGAAACGTTTACTTATTTAGACTTGAGGGAGTCAATCATGATGTTTGAAATGTTAGATAACGCAAATAAAGGCACGGTCATCAAGGTGGTCGGTGTCGGTGGTGCAGGCGGAAACGCTGTGGCCCATATGATTAAGTCTGGCGTACAAGGTGTGGATTTCATTTGCTGCAATACCGATGCGCAAGCGTTGGCCGCAACGAATGCGCCGGTACAAATTCGTCTGGGCCGTACAGGCTTAGGCGCAGGTGCTAAGCCTGATCAAGGCCGTGCTGCAGCTGAACTGGCGCGCGAAGAAATTCGCTCGGCGTTAAGCGGAGCCAATATGGTCTTCATTACAGCCGGTATGGGTGGCGGTACGGGAACGGGTGCGGGTCCTGTAGTGGCCGAGGTTGCCAAAGAGTTGGGCATTCTGACCGTTGGTGTGGTCACCAAACCCTTCTCTTTCGAAGGCCATAAGCGGATGAAGATGTCCGAAGAGGGTATTTCCGAGTTGTCCAAATATGTTCATTCGTTGATCGTGGTCCTCAACGAGAACCTCTATGACTTGATGGACGAGGATGCAACGCAGTCAGATTGTTTCAAGGCAGCGGACGATGTATTGCACAATGCTTGCGCCGGGATCGCTGAGATCATCAACGTTGAAGGTAACGTGAACGTCGACTTTGAAGACGTGAAGACGATTATGGGCGAACAGGGTCAGGCGATGTTGGGAACAGCCGTTGCGTCTGGGCCTGACCGTGCAAAACTTGCGGCAGAGCAAGCCGTTGCATGTCCGTTACTCGAAGGGGTCGACTTGAATGGCGCACGCGGTGTGTTGGTGAACATCACCGCCAGCTCCACGCTCAAGATGAAAGAAACTCGGGCCATCATGGATCACATTAGTGGCTTTGCTTCGCCAGAGGCGACGGTCATTTTTGGTACGGCATACGACGATTCGATGGGCGACAACTTGCGTGTGACGGTTGTGGCAACTGGTTTGGGTCGTGCGCAAAGTCGCCCGCACATTGTGCCGGGGGTGGAAACGTTTGAAGTCCAGCGCACCGGTACGGACAATATGCCGGTTGGCGGTCAGCAGCAGGACTTTGCCGTTCCATCGGTGTTGCGTAACCCGCGTACTCAAGCCTCGGCCCAGGTACGCGCGTTGGAAACTGCAGGGATGGAGCATTACGACATCCCAGCGTTTCTGCGCCGCCAAGCCGATTAAGTAGCATCGATTGCTCCCTTTTCCAGCGCCCTAGTTGGGCGTTGGTCTCACGCACGGGCTCTCCCCAGGCTCGTGCGTGGTTTAGGCTGAGGATTCGAGGAGGGATTTTGCGCATTGTGCGGTGCAATGTTCGTAAAAAAAAAGTACAATTCGTCAAGTTCTTCAGAGACTAGCCTGCCTATATGTTTCGCCAGCGCACGATCAAACAGCTCGTAAAAACCACTGGTGTTGGCCTGCATTCCGGCCGACGGGTTGAATTGACCCTGCGGCCAGCGGCGCCTAACACGGGTATTGTGTTTCACCGTATCGATTTGCCGGAAGTGGTCGATTTACCTGCTCAAGCGGGCATGGTGAAAGACACACGCATGGCTTCCGTTCTCGGGCAGGGTGCGGCGCGCGTATCGACGGTAGAGCACTTGATGTCTGCTTTGGCCGGGTTAGGAATCGACAATCTGCATGTTGACCTGACCGCCGAAGAAGTCCCCATCATGGATGGCAGTGCAGCGACTTTTGTCTATCTCTTGCGCTCAGCCGGTATTGAAGAGCAGGCTGTACCCAAGCAGTTTTTACGGGTGCTCAAACCGGTGGAGATTCGCGAAGGTGAAGGAGATCAGGCGAAGTGGGCGCGTCTGGAGCCGCATGAAGGGTTCTCTCTGGCATTTTCCATTGACTTTCAGCATCCCGCAATTGACTCAACGGCGAGCTTCGCCGAGATTGATTTTGCAACGCATTCATATGTGAAAGAAATTGCTCGCGCCCGAACCTTTGGTTTTGTCAACGAAGTAGAAGCTTTGCGCTCCGCGGGCTTGGCACGCGGTGGAAGCCTCGACAATGCAATTGTGATGGACGAGTATCGCGTCTTGAATGTCGACGGGCTTCGTTATGACGACGAGTTCGTCAAGCATAAAATCCTAGATGCGGTCGGTGACTTGTATCTAATCGGGAAGCCACTTGTTGCACGCTATGTGGCTTGCAAGTCTGGGCATGCGATTAATAATCAGCTTGTTAGGGCCTTGCTGGCTCAGCAAGATGCCTGGGAGCTGGTTACTTACTCTTCGGTATCAGAGGCGCCTGCGGCGTTTCGACAAGAGTGGAAGCTGGCTTAACCTCCGCTTGACTTGGCTGATGATGCGCTAGCAGTCTAGCGACTGCATCAGCGAGTGGGCCCGGTCTTAGATTTTTATTCAATTCTTCAAACGCTTGCAGGTCTTTTTGATCCAACGCACGGGCTTCTTTTTCTGGTTTTTTGAGTTCAGGTAGCCCCAGCCCTCCTTGAGCGCGTAGTTTGATCTCATTTACGTTCCAGCCAGTCGACTGCAAGTGAGCAGTCACTCTTGGTGCAATTTGGCGGAACTTTGCGGCGAAGGCGGCACTCGAAACCATGAGTGTCAGGCAGTGCGCCTCGAGTTTGAGCACCTCAAATGCGCCTCGCATTGCGGGCGGAATCGCCTCTCCGATTGCCGCTCGAAGTTTTAGGTGCAGTTGCGCAGTCGCGAGAACGCTCGCTGCTTGCGAGTCATGGCCCAGCCAGCCGATCAAATGAGCGCTTCCTGAAGGGGATGCAGAGCGCGTCTTGCGGGGTGGTGGACTTGCCATAAGTTAAGGAAGTGAATGAAGTTAATAATTATGCCGTCTCGACAAGGGCAGTATGCACCAATTACGCTGAGCGTAAGTAGGTTGGTGATGCTTGTTGCGCTCTTGCTGGTTGCCGCAATGATCGCAGGCGCAGTTTTGCAGCGCCTAGTCTGGAAGTTACAGCCGGAGACTCAGCCATCAGCGCTCGTCGTGGCAGCGATGACGCCTAGCCCGACGGCGAGTGCTGTGGCGGATAACTTGACGGTACACCTGTTGGCAACCAAGGTGGGTGAGTTACAGGCGACCATCAAGCGTCTGGACGGCCTGGGGCGGCGGGTTGCCAAGGTAGCAGGCTTGTCCGAGGGCGATGTCCGTTTTGAGTCTGAGACTCCTGAGGCGGCAGTTGTGCTGGACGATCTGTGGGTTCCGATGCCCCCGGGGCCGCACGTGCGTCCATTGTCAGAACTTGAGAGCCAAATTAACGCTGTGCAAGCTCGATTGACGCGTCAAAGCGACTATTTCTCGATGCTTGATCTGGCGGTCACCGAGCGCGCGGCCACGGTCGCGCGTCTGCCAACGGCCATGCCAATTGAGTCATATCCCTATTTAAGCTCGTCTTACGGGTGGCGACGCAATCCGTTTAACGGACAGATGAGTATGCACGAGGGCTTGGACTTTAGCGCACCAGAGGGCACCCCGATCCGTGCAGCATCGGGTGGCGTTGTTCGAACGGTTGCGCAGCATCGTGGGTTTGGAAATATGGTTGAAATTGATCATGGTGAGGGCTTGATCACGCGCTATGCGCATGCCAAGGTCGTTCTGGTCAAAGAGGGCCAGCTTGTCACACGTGGACAGTTGATCGCGCGAGTTGGCTCAACGGGCCTGTCGACGGGGCCGCACCTGCACTTCGAGGTCAGACAAGACGACCGTCCTCTTGATCCGCGGGTATTTCTGGCAGGGCAACCGGTGGTTGCTGAGCAAGCGGCAACCCAGCCAGTATCGGTCGGAGCCTCCGGTGTTACATGGCGACCACGCCTGCGTTAAACTGATTAACTTATCGCCAGTCTTTTTTGGTGTTTTTGCTAATATTTTCTTAGTTTAGTTTGCGTGCTGGTCACGCAAAATTGCCCGGGTCTCATACGCATGCTTTCTCTGCTTAAAAAAATATTCGGTACACGAAATGATCGCTTGCTGAAGCAATTGCGCCGTCAGGCCAATCAGATCAGTGCGCTTGAACCTCAGATGCAGGGCTTATCTGATGCGGAGTTGCGGGCGAAAACAGATGATTTTCGATCAAGGATTGAAGCAGGTAGCACGCTAGACTCGATACTACCCGAGGCCTTTGCTGTCGTGCGGGAGGCAGGTGTGCGTGTCTTTGGGATGCGTCACTTCGATGTGCAGTTGATTGGCGGCATGGTTTTACACTCGGGCAAGATCGCAGAAATGCGGACAGGCGAAGGTAAGACGCTGATGGCAACCTTGCCCGTCTACTTGAATGCACTAGGTGGGCGTGGCGTGCATGTGGTCACCGTCAACGATTATTTGGCTAGGCGTGATGCGCAATGGATGGGCCGGCT
>Ga0164292_10003640_pt1 | contig 12592 bp, 12 predicted proteins | sample GEODES117metaG_FD_111486 | JGI IMG/M metagenome (GOLD analysis project Ga0164292, IMG submission 111486) | Eutrophic lake water microbial communities from Lake Mendota, Wisconsin, USA - GEODES117 metaG | ecosystem: Environmental > Aquatic > Freshwater > Lake | place: USA: Lake Mendota... | reverse complement strand
GGCTTCTTCTAACTGTTTTGCAAATACCTTGGCCTCATCTATACTCATCTGTTCTGATACTGCTTTATCTTCTTGAGTGCGACTTTCTATGTTCATTTTAGCTATTGCTAAACCGGTAAGTTGTTGAACTTCAGGAACGCTGATCTTGCCTTCTTCCAGAGCGGTTAAAGTACTATTTATTATTTCTGTAGCCGTTCTATTACCAAATGATATTTTTATAATATTAGTACCCTTACTTTCAGTAGACCATCCACCTTGAGTTTTTAGGTAGAATATTATCGCCGTTACATCGCCTTGATCTATTAGTTTCATCAGCTTACTGGCAACTATACCTATTGCCTTTGCTTTCCCTTTTTTATAGGCTCGGAGTACTCTTGGATCTCTTTTTTTTAATTCGTAAAATGTATCCTCTGAAAAACCAAAATAATTGGCTATCTGCTCTATGGATAAATAAGCTGACAATGCTTCTACTTGAGCTATTTGGGCTTCATCCAGTGTTATTTTTTTGCTCATAATATTTACTTTATGCTGTTGATTCTTCTAAAAACTTATTATACCGCTTTTCAAGGCGTTTCCTTAATTTAACGGCTTCAGTAAACTCGGATAATAACTTATCTAGCTTTTCGTCCAACTCCTTGCCTTTTAACTTGTCTATTTCTTCCAATATAGCAAGTTCTCTATCAAAAGTTTCAGCGAGCATGCCACGGTTTACATATCTGAGCATTAATGCCTTATTTTCTTCGCCTTTACCGGTAATTCCAATTGTGTCTTCCATATATATGACCTGTATTACTTAATTATGATTAACAACTTCTTTTGTAGCTGGAAGCAAAGCTTTAAAATATAACTCATAAGCCCAAGGCTCTCCTTGCTTCATTGCTTTTTGAACGAACTTATATGCTTTCAAGCGATCTTTTAGTACAGCTTTGCTTAAGCTCCTATCGGTGGTTTTAGGCCTCCCTTTCAGATTGCCGGACTGACCTTTTACAAATTGCATAACAAACCTCCTAAAAATTAATTAAATTATACCATTTTTTACCTGTAAATACAAATATTTATGCCTAAAAAAACCGCTAGAATATAAGCTTTTTAGCAGTTTTTTATACTAAAATATTAAGAGAAAAATTTAACCTAATATTGATCAATTTACTTTTATCTAAAATTAGCTCGTAAAACTTTCCAATCTGTTATAGCCATATGCTTTTAGCAAACTATAACAACGCTCAACATAACGTTTTAAGTCTATGTTTTTACAAATTAAATCTTCCGGTATTTCCATCATAGGATTAGCACCTGACGAATCTTTCAGTTTATTGCCGTTCCCTTTAAAAATAGCAATCCCATCAGTGCTGTAATACCAGCGGACTGTTTTACCGAGCTTTTTATCATTAAAGTAAGCTCCATCTGTTGAAGTGCCGAATAACAGAAAGTTTCTTACATCACCAACCTTAGTATTTATTGTCTCTTCAATAGCAATGTTGTCTTTTAAGAAGTTTATTATTGCACTACAACAAGCGGCATCAACACTATTGCATCTAAGAGAAGCATGCTGTAAATGACCCTTACATTTTACTTTGCCGTCCACAGAGATGGCTAAATAATTATTTACGCTTCTTTTATAGATATCTTTGAATGCAACATAACTAGTTTTAAAATTACATTCTGCTTCCCAACGCCTGATTACTTCTTTTAAAACAAATTCTTTGCTCTCTAGAGTTTTAACAACAATGCCATCAGTATTAGCAGAAACAACAGATATGCCGTTACTCTCTAATTGCTCAATCAACATCAGTAGAGTTAACTGCCCTGTAATAGTTACATTGAGCAATAAATTAGGTGCATATAAACTACTGTGATTACTGCCTAATTTACCAAAAGTTCCATTTAATATAATTTTACATGTTTCGCTCTTGATATTATCTCCAGTCTTTTTTGCAACCAGTCTCTCATCGTAGAACTTTTTGTAATCATCAATAAATCTTTCAGGGTAATTATTAGGTATATATCTGTTATTGATCATAATATTGGGATAATAACTAACAACGTCTATCTCGGCTAAAATCTGATTGCGGCCATCAAAATGCACTTCTTTTTCATGAGAGTGCATACCGCCCACCCCTATTTTATACAGCGTATTTCCTATCTGTATCTTATATGGGATATTGATCAGCTTTCCCTCACCATCGAGTTGATATTGATTTGCCTTTATTTTTTCAAACAAATCAATTAATTCAGGCGAAGTAAATTTTATATATTCAGGTGCTTCGTACTTGATATACTGTTTGTTATAAATGTATGGGTAATCTTTGTACGGAATATTATATTTTGTATTAAATATAGTTTCGGCAATAGCAGCATCGGACTTTGACATTAAATCAACCTGGTACTGCTTTGAAAAAGCAAACCTTACCTCTAGTTCTTTTGCAAGTTTGTATGTTAATGCTTCCGTAACTTCTATATCATTAAAACAATACTCCTTTACCTCTTCCATTTGCAGGTCAGTCAGAATGCTATCGGGTTCATAAGGTAAGTCCTGTATCTTCTTGAAACCAATCCTAGCAGCATAAGTTTTAAGCGATACTCCAACACCGGGGGCTACTTCAAATAAATCTATATGTAGCTTTGTATCACAATAGGGAATTTTAGCATCTTTTAAAAGCTTCCATGCAAAAGTTCCTCTGGGTTTATTAATCAGTTTATCAGAAGCCTTTTTTATTAATGCCGTACTTACTCCCGTTAGTGCCGCGCGTAAAAGCGGTATATCATATTCCTTGGAATTAAACCCAACAGTAACATACTCCGAAAGTATGAGTTTTATTTCCTGTATTTGCTGCCTTGTAAAATTGCCGCCCCCTCTTATTTCATAATACTTACGCTTACCTTGGCATAAGAAGCCAATAGAGTAATAATTTGGATAGCATTCACTATCGAGATAAACGGCATCGTTTAGTATCTTTGTTATTGCTGTAGCTTTGTTTCTATTATTTTCTGTATGTGTCATAAATTTAAGTTTTCTATTTCTGATAAAAATTATTGAAGTAGAATTGTGTGTCTACTCACTTAACAACTCTTGATGACTGATAGCTGACCGTCATTACCGACAAAAAACAATGCTAGGTAAGTTGTTTCTTACCAGTATTTATAATGGATTGAGAGGCTTAGGTTACCGAGTTACCAGAAAAACAAACAAAACATTTTCAAAAAAAACACGTATATACTAAATCTCTTTAATATAAATCTCTTATTTTTTATTATTATTATTATTTATAATAATAGATGGTAACCTTAGTAACCTAACCACTGGAACAGTTATAATAAACTGACATTCAATGGGTTACCTACTATCGCTTTTGTTAGTAATTTGTCAGTCAGCATGGTAACCTGTTACTTGGTACGATAGCTGTATCATTATCCTCCCCAAATAAGGATGATTTCTGAGGCGGTTTATAATTAGGGTTCTCTTGTACTAAAAACTTTTTCTTGTTTTTGCGATATTTAACATTATGTTTTTTCAATATGCGTGCTACCTCAACAGCACCGACTCTCTCATGAGCTTTCATATCTAACACTCTGTATATTTGGGTAGCTCCTAACCACTCATTCTTTGGGTCGTTATCTTCTATATCCGGAAAAATAAAACGCTCAAACAATAACTCAGTATATGGGCATGTCTTAACATGTTCTTCATTGCAAGTATTAAGTATTTGCTCTTCATCTTGTTGCAACCACCAAATTTCACCGGCTTTGTAATAGGTATGTATTTGCGCCCAAAATTGCTGCATATCTATATCATGCTTGTAATTTATACTTTCTACCGGTATCGTCCAAAAACGAGAGTTACCTGTTGGATCTACCAAATACTCATGGTCATTGACCGAAGCACAAAATACGGTACGCCTTGGCAATCTGTTATCTACTCTACCATACGAAGGTCTGAATACATCCTTATTACTGGTTAGAAAAGCTTTAATAGCCGCTACATCCTTTTTCATAGTACTATCGGCTTCTCCTAATTCTACTATTGCATGGCTTGTTACGCGGGAGATACTATCCTTATTGGTTGGGTCAAGAGTAGCACCCTCAAGGAAATATTCTTCTACAGGCGGCGGTAGTAGTTTTTTAAACCATGATGTCTTACCTATTGATTGCTGACCTTGGAATATTAATACTCCTTTTGAGAATACACCGTTTGGTTCTTCCATAGCTGCTATAAAACTGATAAACCATTTACGCAAAAAAAGCTCCTTATGCTCTTTTTGATAGTGATCAGGCGTTATAACCGTATCATACATAGCCTGCAACCTGTCTATCCTGTCCCAAGACTTTGACATTATCCATTTCGATATCGGATTATAAGGATTAAGCGATGCTTCTTCCGTACATAGATCAGGACCGATTCTCTTATTACCTCCAAAATTATTGGCCGTAATTAAACTTTCTATCCTAACCAACCTTGACGCATCTGCCGTTTCATCTAGATATTTATCCCCCGGTAATATTATCCTGTCTCTTTTAGAAACGACATTCCGAACTATTTTGATACCGTATGCATTGATCAGCGTTTTAAAATTTTCTATTGTTGCTTTTGGCGGTTTGGACTCAATATACTCGTCAAACATCATCGGCGGCAATATTTTATCAAGCGGGTAGATGACGGTATTTGTCCTGTTTTTAAATTCTTCTACTTTAATTTCACGCCTTACTTTTGATAGTAAAGCTCTAATATTAGTTATTCTTAAAGACGTTTTGTCCTTAATTAATTTTAAGTAATATTCAGCTTCTTGATCGCTACAATGCTCTGCTATATTCTTTATTACAGGCATTAGCATGTCATCTTTTACTTTCTCGGTAAATTCACTGATAGCAAATAAAACTTCCTTCTCAAACACCTCTAAACGCCTATCTTTAATACGCTTTAGCACTGTTAGAAATGTTACTTGACCGGTATTTGATTCCTTACTAAAGGATCGCCATTTATATTTAATTTCTTCAAAAGATTTATACTTTTCAATGTCATGTTTTGACCATTCATCAGCAATAGACAAACCTTTGTCAGAGCCTTTGTAATAATGGTGCAGCGCCATCAGTACTTCTAACCATTCATCATACGAGACCCTACTAGCCGGATATTCTTCTAACTTTTGTAATACTTCTTTTTCGCTTAAATTAAGGGTTGGAGACTGCCTCTGCTTAGAACTTAACGCTCCCGTATTTTTTATAGTATCTTCGTTTGATATTGCTACTGGCTTAAATTCTTGCGGGTTTAATAATTCCGCTTCATTTTCTAAGAACCATTTGTGATATTCAGGTTGCTTTACTCCTTCCGGCAAACCTTGTATTTTAATTGTATTACTAAAATACATAAACTGATTTGCTTTAAAACTAGCTGCATCTATTGCTGACTTAAAACTTAATTTATCAACAAAACTACGTGCTACTCCGTCATATTCAGCAGTCATAATATTTTTACTAGTAGGTAAGAATATTCTAACTTTTGGCTTACTTGGGGTATGTGATGCCGTTGAATATGCAAGATACGTATAACCTGCTAATTCCTCCTTGATGCTTAATTCCAAGGTAGAAATATCCCCGTCATAATTGTCTAGGTCGAGAACAACGGCACTGCGATACTTTAGGTTCTCCTTGCGCCTTATGTCTCCGTCAAAAACTCCTGCAATAAACCATTCCGACTCGTCTTTTGCTGCTTTTAACGATTGTTTTATTGCATCATAAGCAGATATTTTTATCTCTTGTCCGCTAACTATGATTTTATCGTTGTAAAGAGCCTTAATTTCAGTAAATCCTTGCAATTTAGCCCTGAATTCGTTATAATTGTAAGAGAGTTCGGTAAGCTTATTACTAGTTTTACCATATCCGCAAGAAAGAACGATTTTTAAATTTTCTTGAGTTTTGGTTTTATTTTTATCATCATAAAAAATAGAATTATTAGTTTTACTCATACGTTATCTCCGTATCTAAATTGATAATTTAAAAAGGCGGTTAGCACACCCGCCTTAAATATTAAAAAGGTGAATTGCCGTCTTCCTGATCATCTTTCATGAGTCTGCAATATTCAGGATGATCAGGGGTGATTGCCTTTTTAATTTCATTCTTAGGCTCACCTTTCATATCCTTGCCGATGCTTATTTCAGCAATAAAGGTCAGATTATCCAAATCAGATAAACTGCTTATTTGACGTTTTTTAATAGCTTCATCAGATCTATCCTTAGAGTATACCCCGCGGCTACTTTCCAAAATTCCTAGTATAAGCGCTCTGCCCATCTGTTGGTATAACGGGCTTTTTTGACTATGCAGACCTATTAGAGAAAAGATCTTCTGCCCTTTATATGCTCCGCTGAGTATTTTATACTCGCATTTCAAATATACAGCTCCACTCTGGCCTAAAGTGGCCATATTGCTATCCCAACCTTCCTCAGGGTTGTTATATCCTCCAGGCTTAATATCCAAGCGAACTTTTGCTAAAGTGCCGTCCGGAATTAGTGGATAGTTAGACTGCTTCTCAACATTGTTAAAATTAAAAAATGTATTACCCATTATTATCCTCCTTATCTGTATCTGATTCTTTTTCTCTATCAGTGCAACCGCCATGGTATCCGCACTTCGCACTACCACAGTTCAAACATACGCCGTAGTAGCTATTACCTTCGTCAAAATAGTCATCTAAATAACCCATAATTTCCTCCTTGAAATTTTGTTAATAAATTTTTTACTCCCTTTCTTTAGTATAGCTCTTGCTGTTTGCGTAAATATAAGTTCGTCTACTCTAGAAGACAGTAATTCTGCCCTAATAAGCTCCTCTAAGTCTCGGCAAGATATTTTTTTTCTCCCGCTTCGCTATTTCTATCATTTTATCAATGCAAGTCTGACTTATTACCATTAGTATAACTTCCTGAATGTAGCTCTATTCTCATCATCTTCCTTGACATCGCTTGTATGGATTAAAGCATCAAAGTCTCGGAGGTACAAAAGTACTTGCGTCATTGAGTCAACCAGGTCTTTTGATTCCCCGTTTGGAAAGGTTATTACTGTTTCTAAAAACTCTTCGGCGAAAGTAGTTAGCCTTTCAGGGTTTTTTTCTTCAGTTGGTAAGTACACAAGTCCGCACTCAATAAGAGGTGCTGCTCTCTGGACTCTTGCCCCCTTATCGCCTTTTGGGGTATAGCCTATAGCAGGAACTCCTCCAAGTCTTAGATCACGTATTAAAGGATCGCCCGTTGCTTTTGCTTCTATTAAACAACAATCAACAGGTCTTTGAGCAGGTATTGGGTTTTTATGCTCGCCTATATCCTTATAATCTTTGGCTAAGCGCTGAGCTCTAGCTCGGAGCTCGGGATATCCGACGCGACCTCTCCAAGTAGAGAGCAGCATTATTTTGTATTGCTCCTCTTCCAAGTTTTCACCCCAAACTCCCCACGTAGTACATGCAGAATAGGCCGCTGTCGGCTCATCGGAAATTGCCGTATCCCAGCTTTGCAATATGTAATCAAATTTAGGCTTAATCGGGCTAGTCCAGAATTTAAACCATTTTTTCTTGATTATTCCACCGCCGATAGGGGAAGGCCTTTGCTGGCACTGACCGGCATAACCATAAGAGCCGAGTAACTTCTTTAACTCATTTACTTGCTTCTCACCAAAGCGTAAGCTACTTAGCACCTCTCCTTCCTTAGTTCTTGGATCTTCCCAAATAATCTTATCTATGCCAAGAGGGGCAGTAATACACTTGCGCTTTTCTTCAAATTCTAGCGGCAGCACTAATTCTACCCAGTCCCCTTCGCTATCGTTCTTTCTGATATAACCGGTTAAATCATTCTCGTGCGTTCTTTGCTGGACGACTATTCGGCAGTCATTAGCAGGGTTATTTGAACGGGTAGACATTCTTTGCGTCCACCAGTTAATTACGTTCTCTCTTTTGATTTCAGATAAGTCCCCCGGGTCGTTAGGGTCATCAATAATAATGATTGAACCGCCTTTACCGACAGTTTTAGATACTACGCTTGTTGATTGCCTATATCCTGTTTTGGTATTCTGGAAAAAGCTTTTAACGTTCTGGTCTCTAAGAAGAGGGAATCTATATCCCCAATTATCCTGATACCAGTTACTTTCGAGTAATGATCTGTTTTTCTGTGCATGCTCAAGACTTAAGGAATTAACGCAGGAGACAGTTAAAAACCTCTCACTAGGGTTATGTATCCACACCCATGCAGGAAAAGCTACCGATATTAAATTGGTCTTACCCGTGCGGGGCGGAACATTAATGATCAGCTTCTTTATTTCTCTCTTATATACTGCTTCTAAATGCTCAGCTATAGCCTCAATATGCCAACTATCAACATAAGGCATGTTACCTTCAATATAAGGCCACGCGCTTTTGAAAAACTCATATAATGAACTGCTTGCAAGATATCGTTCCTTTAAAGATGCAAGTTTTGATCTTCTGTTTCTTAATTCTGTAATACTAGGGATTTCTATTAAATCAGAGAAACTAGAAGCACAAATAGGCTTAATTACTAGTTCCATGACTCCCCTCCGTCTTCAGGACCGTTAATAAGCTTGCGGATATCTTCGACTCGCCAGGCGGTTATACGTTTGCCTAATCGTACCGGTTTTGGAAAATGTCCGGATTTGATTCCTGCCCACCAAGTGGACGGGCTAATAGGTAGTATCTGTAAGATAGTATGAAGCCTCACAAAGGCTGCTTTCTCTGGTAGTAAGTTATTTTGCATATCTCGCTCCGTTAAAATATTAATTTACGTGGAGCTATATTAATGCGGTTTGTTAAGAGGTGTATATTTCGATTTTCTCAGTAAAGTTGCGATTTTCTCAATTCTGCAACCTATAACCCTTATCAAATAAGGGTTTATAGATGGTGATAGGGAAAAGTTGCGATTTTCTTAATTCCGAAAGTACGAAAAAATCGTACAGTTGAAAGACAAGTTTTATCCAATTTGTCATTTATTTGATAATAGGTTTGAAATACATTGAATAAATGACATAATGAACGACACATTATTTAATAACACATGTTTTGATTTAGTTGTTAATTAAACAGTGAAAAAATTACAAAATACCATGCTAGTAGGATATGTAAGAGTTTCAAAGGCAGACGGCTCTCAATTCCGCAATACTTGTTACAACTACCTATTTTTTTACTTTAGGAATATGTTTAATAGAATCTTCAATAACCTCTTTTATTGTTTCCTGATTAAGATTAAATCCTATTGCGTCATTTAACTCTTGTGTAAGTTTATTGTACGTAAGTTTTGTATTGGTTGATTTATCTACCTCCTTATTACTAATAGGATTGTCAGCAGTTCTAAAAGATTGTATTAGTGATTCCTTGCCATATGCCTTAGCCAATGCGGCCATAACCAACTTTTGGTAAGTAGTCAATCTTTTACCATTGGGAATTTTTAACTCATCTTCTAATTTGATATTCTTAGCCTTTAACCTTTCATTTTCTAGTCTAAAATCTACTACATTATGGAACTCTTTTATCATACTAGCTAATTTTTTAGGAAAAGGACGTCGATAATTCTTTTTTTCAGTCCATAGGACAAATTTTAAAAGATTTACACTATCAACTATAGGTATTCCATTAGCGTCATAGAAAATATTATTCTCAATTGCATGTTGCATTTTAGGAGAAAAGGCTAAGGCCGTAGAAATAATTTCTAACTCCTTACTATCCTTTGTACTATGTTGAATCTTTATTGTTATCTCTATAGCTTCTTGATACAGTCCTCTTTCCTTTAAATATCGGTGATATTCTTCTTGATCGTCAAACCCATCCGGATTAATATCAAGCCATAACATGTGAGCCGTGTAGAGTGATACTAACTCTCTTTCGTAATAAACTTTATAAAAATCGGGGATATCATCATAAGTATTCATATATAGTGCTTATACCTTAATATTCTCCAAATATTCACCCCACCACTGCATCATTTCTCTTTTCTCTTCTAGGTATTGAGCATGGTTATAACTAGTTCTTGCGTTGTTACATTTGGTGTAAACCAGTTGCCTCTCTCTAACATCAGATTTAAAGCCGTGTTCATTTAGTATAGTTGAGGCAGTAGCTCTAAATCCCTGAACTGTAGCCTTAGAATGGTATCCGAACCTATAGAGTGCATACAACATTGTATTCTTGCCTGCTGTTAGAATTTCAGAGGTAATCCGATCAAGCAGAGGTTTTATTACAAGTGATCGCTTGGGAAGTATGGTTTTCATGTAATCTTTTTTGGTGATTTTAAATAGTTTTTGTTTGAAATTACCTTTTGACCTGTTTTATCTTCAAGTTCCAATCGTGCCGTTTTTGCAATCTTACCTCCTGCCTTACTTGCCTTTTTATTTTCGGGCATTCCTTTCGCATTTATGCTTTCGGCAATTTGTCTGGTTGATAATTCAGCAAGAGCAGTAAACAATAACTCTGCTTCTGTCATATGGTCTCGTAGATTATGTTTCTTTTCCAAACCTTTTAATTTCTGATGCTTATTTATGCTACTACCAAAGCATTCCTGATGAATGATGTTTGTTAAGCTAGCGTACTCTTTACCTTCTTTAATATCATTTTCTTTCCAATAATCAGTCAACTTGTTTCTAGTTTCCTGACCAGACATTCTCCGTTGTATCCATTCATCGCTACGACCTTGCTTTCTCCAGTTGTCTCTTGCTCTGTTAAGCGATCTTTCAGGGTCGGCAATTTCCTGTATACGCTCATAACCGACTTTAGCTAACCACAACTTAAAAGGCTCTGCTTTAGGTGATGGGATTGACTGAATTAACCTTAACAATGTTTCTACATTAGCAACATCGGTTAAGTATTTCTTACCATCAGGAGCTTTTAATTTCAGTTGACTACATTTTGTAGTCGACTCACTACCTTCTTTTTTTAAACGAGTTTTTAATACACTCCAATATTTTCTAGCAGTTTGGTAATCTGTCTGATGTGTTAACACTTGTACAACATCCACAACCGAGAAAAACCATGTATCAGATTTTTTGTCGTATGTCCTACGAATTTTGTGATCTTCAAAAATAGCTAAATCATTCTTTATCATAAATTACCTGTCCACTGGCTAAATTTACTTTATTTTTTCTTTTTTTATGATGGATATTAAGATTTTTGATATATCCAATTTTACAGTGAGATTCATTTTGTAAAAACTTTAATCCGTCGTACAATTGGACTTGCCTGCAATCCATTATTTTGCCGTAAAATGAGACTATCTGATTTGTTGAACCTTTATGTGCCAACTCAAATAAAGTCTCTGTAGCTTTGTTTTTATTGATAACGGCATAATCGGCAATTGGATTATTTTTTTTAGTGTTTAGATAAACTTTGTTTAATGACAATACTTCCTTGTAGTTGCCGAAGTAGTCAACTTCTTCACTAATTGCTCCGATAGTGGCTTTAAAATGTTGATAATTATTTTTTTTATCACTTCTTTTGTTTTTACTCATAATTAATAACCTCTGTTTAGATCATAACTACCTGATAGCTCTCTAAACTCCAATCCTAAGTTTTTTATTATATTCATAATAACTTCTCCGTAGTTGTCCTTCACCCATTGTTTAACAAATGAATTTGGAGCTTTTAGCTCAATAGTTTTATTCTGTTCGTCAATGATGGGAACTAGCTTACTAAACCAATTTTTATAAACATATTCGTCATAAATAACAATTAATTTTTGGCAGATATCTCCCCATATTCCCTCCGGTAACCTCAGTAGTTCAAGTGGTCTCTGCTGTTCTTGAAGTTCATTACTGTTTACTGGTATATTAGCCTTAAACGTGAAGTTGATATTTCCTGTTTTAACTGCATCATGTTTTTCATAACGCAAAGCCCGAACCATATAAGCAATAAAGCCATTTTTATAATCAAAACTAGCCGTTATCTTGGGATTTTTAGACATCTTCAATACTAGCTGGATGATAAAATTATCAGAGAAAGGACGACCTGACTTAGAACGTAACTCATCACAAGTTACAGGGTCAATTAGAGGTAACATGTCTGTTAGGGTTTTTGGTTTAGCATATGCAAAAGGTTTATAGACCTTTGCTTTTGCTTGAGCCTTAGTTGTTTTTTTCGGTTTGTTAAGTAATCGTTTTTTAAGCTTAACAGTTTTAACAGGTTCTTTTGGAAACAGGACTATTTCTGAAGTGGTATTTTCTTCTATTTTAACTTCTTCAGAAATTAAAAAAGAATTAGATTCATGATCTATATTCTTTTTATTATTTTCATACTCATTATAAGAAGTCGGAAGTGTACTTCCGAGTTTAATACTTTTGTAATATTTATCAGTAGCTTCTAAAATGATTTTACCTCTACAGGTATAACTAAAAACGTATATATTCTCTCTCCTTATCCCTTTTATTTTAATAGCTTTTCGCCATTTACTATGGAATATATGACTTATTGCTTTTCTTACTGTGCGTAGTTGTCTATCTGTGATCTTGAGTTTTTTACAAAGAAAGTCTAAAGAAAAATATGTAAACCTGTTATCTGATTTCTCTATTAGAGCGTAAATAATAGCTACTAATTTTAACTGGGATTCGGTTAATGGTTTATCTC
>Ga0164292_10003639_pt1 | contig 12592 bp, 7 predicted proteins | sample GEODES117metaG_FD_111486 | JGI IMG/M metagenome (GOLD analysis project Ga0164292, IMG submission 111486) | Eutrophic lake water microbial communities from Lake Mendota, Wisconsin, USA - GEODES117 metaG | ecosystem: Environmental > Aquatic > Freshwater > Lake | place: USA: Lake Mendota, Wisconsin... | reverse complement strand
GCCCGGCGCATGGCGCGCCGCCGGTGGGCGACGCGGAGCGCATCCAGATAATGGCGGGTCAGTTCGCGCTCGCGGGGCGAGGCATCGGGGCCCAGGAGTGGCTCCGTCCGTCGGCGCCTCACCCGCAGCAGCGCAGCGACGACGATCGACGCGGCAAGCACCATCGCGATCGAGGCGAGCCACAGGCCGCCCACGAGTCCGGAGAACGTCTCGGCCAGGCGCTGGCGGATGGCATCGAGTGCCTCGCGCGTGGCGCGCACCGGGCGGGCCAGCGCCTCGCGCGTGCTCGCCATGCGGTCGACGAGCTCGGCCTGCGCCTGAACGTCGAAGCTGACCACGTGGCGTGTCCAGGCGAAGTTCAGCGGGTCCCACAGCCATCGCAGTCCGTCGGCCCAGCTGCGCTGCTCGGCCTGGAGGGCCTCGAGCGTCGTCGGCGGCGTGCCATCGAAGGTCGTCCACTGCGCATCGCCCGTGCGGACCTCGACCCAGGCGTGCGCGTTGGAGGATCGCACGATGTACTGCGACTGCGAGGCGTCGTACTCAAGGGCGATGAAGCCGGCCACGACGCGCGCATCCACCCCCATCGACTGGCACATGGCGCAGAGTGCGCTGGCGAAGTACTGGCAGTGGCCCTGGCGCGACGACGACAGGAAGTTCACGATCGGGTCCTCGCCGCGACGACGCACGATCGAGCCCAGGTCGGTCGTGTACCGGAACTCCCCCGAGAGCAGCGCCGACTCGAGGGCGGTGGCCACCGCGCGATTGCGTTCCCAGCGCGCCGCCGGTCGACGCAGGGCCTCATCGACGTCGGGCACGGTGCGTCCGCGGGGCTTCCATCGCTCCCACAGGTCCAGCGCCAACGGGTGCACGCCGGCCACGGGGAAGGTGGGCACGGCCTCCGGCTCGATGAACCCACCCGAAAGCACCGTCATGTCGCGATCGCTGGCGTACGGCTTGACCGCCACCGTGTAGCGATCGAACTCGCCGATCCGGCTCGATGCACCCGAGAGGAGCATCGTGGCCTGGTCGAACGCGACCGACGTCCCCTCGGCGGCCTGGATGGAGATCGGCGCGAGCACGCTGAAGACCTGGTTCGTGGCGAGCCCCCGCATCTGCACGACCTGCCGGTACACCTGGAACCGCGCATCGATGCCCGACTCGACGAACGGCACGAACGCCTCGCCGGCGCCGTCGATGTACTCGCGGCGTGGTTGCTGGGGCACCTGCCAGGACTGCGAGATGGGGTCGTACCGATCGAACACCGCACCACGCAGGTGCAACGGCTCGGTGTGCTCGATCGCCAAGCCGTCGGGCCCGATCCATCGCACGGTCATGACCTCGGTGCGCGAATCCTCGATGCGTTCATCCGAGGCCAGGCTGACGCGCAGCGAGAATCCGCCCGTGCGCGTGCGGCTCCACGATTCGCCGTCGAGGCCTTGGCGCGGGAAACCGAGGAACACCAGCGCGGCGCACACGGCGGTCACGATGACCGAGGCCACCGCGAAGCCGGTCCAGCACCGCATGGGTGCAGCGCCGGTGGTGGGCTCGAACGCCACCGGCAACGATCCGGCGGGGAGCAGGGCCGCATGCGCCGCCGCAGCGCGCTCCGTGCTCGCCTGCACCCAGGTTGCGGCCGCACAGACGGGCATCAGCAGCGATCCGATGACCAGGGGAAGCCCCGCCAGCACATCGGTGGCGTCGAGCGCGGCCACGAGGAGCAGGATCGAGCCCAGCGCGAGCACGTGCCGCTCGTCGGCTGCGCGGTGCCGCGCGAAGAGCTTGATGACCAGTGCGGTTCCGCAGAGGAACCCGACCTGTTCGATGTCGGGTGGGCGCCCGGCGATGAACGCCGAGACCACGGTGGCGGCGACGAGGCTGGCGATGATCGAGTGCGCGACGATGGTGGGCATCCGACGCGGCCGGGCACCCTGCGCGAGCACGCCGCTGAGCGCTGCGGCAACCAGCGAGAACGACAGGAACACGAAGGAATCATCGGCGATGCAGAAGGCCGACAGCGAGAGCATCGCGGTCACCAGGATCATGGCCTGCATGGTGCGCGGCATCGTCATGATGCGCCCCCATGGCGAGACGCCAGTCCCTGCAGCTGCGCCGCCGATTGGTGCACGGCTGCGGGGCCACCGACGGATGGATCGATGCGGCCCGGATGGATGACCACCGTGGCGGATCGCTCGTCACCGGGGCCCGAGACCATCGGCGCGGTCCGCGGCGCATCCAGGTCGAGCTTCGCCAGCTGCACCAGCAATCGATCCAGGTGGCGCACGCCGCCTGCGGCCGGCATGGCTGCGCACGGCAACCCGTGCACGCGAAGGCTCACCTCATGGCCCAGCGCAACGGCGCTTGACGCCAGGCTTGCCGCCATCGTGATGGCATCCTCCTCCCGCTGACGGGCATCGACCCCGGCAGGCACGCGGCCGGCCAGCGATGTCGTGGGCTCGGAGAGGTTCAGCACCAGGCGAAGCCTCGGGTAGCTCGGGCTCGCGCGCTCGATCACGGCGAGCTGTTCACGGGACGCCGAGCGACGCCACGCCACGTCACGAAGGCTCGTGAGTTCCGGTGCATCGCGGACGCCGAAGAACTCCTCGCCGTGACCGGGCCGTGAGGCCGCACGCTGGCCGGCGGGGCCGCGGTCAAGGAGCGCGCGCAGGCGTGGCGCCGGCACGCGCACCACGCGCGGCAGGACGGTGATCGTCGCGCGTTGCCGCCAGGTGACGCGCTTGCCGACGAGCCCGAACGGGAACGATGACTGGGCGATGACGTCGGTGAGCTGCACCTCGCCACGTCGCGCAGGCCACCAGGCACGCTCCACCATGGACTGCTCCCCTGGCCCGAGCGACACGAGCCAACCCTGCGATGCACCAAGTGCGGACTCGCGGATCGACACCGCGAAGGCCGGCCAGAACCACGATGCATTGCGGACCTCGTACCGCAGCATCAGGGGCTGGCCGAGGCGTGCATCCCGGGGCACCAGCCGCCGGACACGCAGCGCCATCATCATCGCGCCGCTGGCCAGTCCACTGACGACGATCATGCCGACGCCCGTCCCGACCGCCCAGATCAGGAGGTTCGACGGACGCCACACCACCGCCAGGACCAGCACCAACACCCCGATCACGAAGACGAGTCCACCGAGCGCCGGCCGGTAGGACAGGCGACGCCTCATGATGCGCGTTCGCGGACGCCGGACGTGTGCATCATGGACCGGGCTCCGGCGCCGTCCTGGGCAGGTCGACGCGAAGTCGATCGATCGCCTCGAGCAGGGTCTGGCAATCGTTGGGGCGGAACGATCCACCCGGCAGATCGACGCTCCATCCGCTGACGGCCTTGCGATCGATGCGATGGTGCGACCCGGGCTCCAGATCGGGCCGCGTCCGTGGCCGATCGACCAACAGGCCATCGACGCCGTCCCCATCAAGGTGATCCACGCGATACCACGCCTGCTCGATGCGGTCATCGCCGTCGGTACCGCCCACGGGTGCCTGCACCATGAAGTGCTCCTGGGCCAAGGCGCGCCAGGCCGGCGCGTCCGCGCGGGCCAGTGATGCGAAGGCCGTGGCAAAGAGCGGGAAGGTCCGCTGGGCCTGGCGGGCATTCGCATCGACCTCGCGCTGCGCCAGGTAGAGCACCGCGTTGCCTTCCTCGATGCGCTGCGCTGCATCGAGCGGCCAGGTCCAGGCCTTGCGGAACGCACCACGCTCGCTGGCCGCACACACCGCCACGCGGGGGGACTTCACATGATCGATCCCGATCGCGGCGATCCGCTCGCGCCATGCGCGGCTGCCTGCATGGGACTCCTCGACGAATCGATCCGCCTCGGCCAGCGGCACGAGCGCCACCACCATGCCATCGCCGATCTCGACGGGCTGGCCCGGCAACGGCAACTCATCCTCCAGCAGCAGCGGGACGAGCGTGTCGAGCACCATCTCGGCGGCCAGGGCGTGCTCGACCGGGACCTCCAGGAGCTCGAGTTCCGGCCGGCCGATCCGTCCGAGCCCGACGGTGCAGATCGCCACATGGCTCGATGGGACATCGGCCTTGTCGCTGACGCCGGGCAGGCGCACGATCCGCCACATCAATCGATCGATGGGCACCGCATCGGCTGCCAGCACTTCCTGATCGAGCTCGGCTCGCGGCACGAATTGCCCGGTGGTCACGTCCAGCACACCGGCGGCGTCGGCGATCGAACCCGCCAGCAGGTTCAGGAGCTGGAAGTACTCGTTCGGACCCTCGTCACCGTCGAGCTGGACCTGCAATCGGATGACCCAGGGACACGACGCAGCGTCGCCCAGCATGGCGCGCCAGGCGTCGTCGACCTCGAGCGCCTTCTCGCACCACAGCGCCACGGGGTTCTGCACGCCATCGATGGCGCACTCGATGGCCCAGTTGACCTCGCCCTCGCCCAGATCCATCTCGGAGCCGACCGGCTCGGTCGCCTCCATCCAAGCGGTCAGGGCCGCAAGCACCTCGGCTGCGGTCGGTGGGTCGGCATGCGGCCAGAAGGCGACCAGCTGCAGCGGCGTAGGCTCGAGCTCGGGCCATGAGCCCGACGGTACTGGCGCGTGGTCACCGGGCTGCTCGTGGTCCATGGTGCTACGGTACACCGTGTTGCGGGCGCTCCACCCATGAACGAACCAGCACCAGCCGATTCCGCACTCGATCACCGCCCATCGTCGCCATGGCTCCTGGCATCGATCGGATCGGCCGCGGTGATCATGGGCTTCTCGTGGTTCGGCGGGTTCATCGGATGGCACGATGCCGTCGCTGCGCCGTTCGATGGCGCACCCTCGATGACCCTGTCCACCTTCAAGCCCCACGGGACGAAGGCAGCCCATGCGATCTGGATCCTCTCGGACCGCGCCCTCTGCATCGGCCCGTACTCGGCTGCGACGTGGACCGCCCTGCGCGCCGCAGCGCTCGGTGTGGCCATGCTGGGAAGCCTGGTGGCCTTTCGCGGCGTGCTCGGGCGGATGGGGGGCCTCGCGGACCATGACGCCGCGACCGTGACGGCTCGCGAAGCACGACGCGTGCTGGTGTGCTGGCTCGTTCCCCTGATGGGGCTCTTCCTGACCGGTGCGCTGCTTCCCTTGGATGCGCCGCGGATCGCCGGACTGGTGTGGGTGGGCACGATGAGCGTGGCATGGCTGCCCTGGCGGATGGCCCGCGAGGTCAAGCGCGCCGGGCGTGGCGGAGCCTTCGGTGCGACGGTGGTGCAGGCCCTGGTCGGCGTGGCGTGCCTGGCTGCAGCGGTGCTGGCCGGGGGTGCGCTGGTGGCGGCGCCAACCTGATCCCCGGGGGGGTGGCCGGGCCCAAGGCGCCGGAACGCCCGAACCCAGGCACCACGGCGCGCGTCGGTCCAACCGCGGGCGTACAGTGCCCGCGCCCGACGTCACCCTCTATCAGGAGAACACCGTGGATCCACTGCGTCAGTTGATGACCGCCGTCCTTGCCCTGCCCGTGGTGGCCTGCGCCGCCGTTGGCCCCCAGCAACCCGCCGACGCCAAGCCGGCCCAGGCGCCTGCCGCCCAGCCCGCCCCTGCCGCGGCCGAAGCACCGAAGGCCGAAGCACCGAAGGCCGACGAAACCGAAGCCGAGATCAAGAAGCTGCGGACCGAAGCCCAGTTGCGCGAAGAGCAGCTCTCGGCGGAACTCGCCCGCGTGCGCGCCGAGAAGGCACGGCTCGATGCCAAGATGGCGCTCAACGCCTCCCAGCAGGCTGCCGCCAACGAACCCGAAGCCACCCGCCTCGCGGGCATGCAGCGTGAGGCACAGCTGCGCGCCGCCGCGCTCGATGCCGAGCTCGCCGCCGGCAACGCCGAGATGGCGCGCCTGAAGGCCGAGCAGGACCTGCTCGACATGCGTCACCGCGTCAAGCTCGCCGGCCTGCGCCGCGAACAGGAAGCGATCGCCGCGGAGAATGCGCTCACCGCCGAGAAGCGCCGCGCCGAGCAGGCCCGCCTGGCCGATGAGCAGATGCGCGTCGACATCGAGTCGCGCACGATGGCCGGCCGCCTCGCCCAGCGCGACGCCGCACAGAAGATGCGCGAAGCCGTCGATGTGCTCGATGCCTATCCGGAGCAGCCGTTCAAGGATGGCGTCATCACCGTCAGCGACCGTCGCATCGCGCTCAACGGCCCGATCGTCAGCGGCACCGCCGACTACGTCTGCGACCGCATCGACTGGTTCAACAACCAGGACCGCACCAAGCCGATCTTCATCGTCATCGACAATTCGCCCGGCGGCAGCGTGATGCAGGGCTACCGCATCGTGAAGGCGATCGAGACCAGCGACGCCCCCGTGCACGTGATCGTGAAGAGCTTCGCCGCCAGCATGGCCGCGACGATCGCCACGCTCGCCCCGCACAGCTACGCGTATCCCAACGCGATCATCCTCCACCACCAGATGTCCACCGGCATCTCGGGCAACATGACCGACATCGAGCAGGAAGTGAAGATGGCGCAGGAGTGGGAGCGCCGCCTCGCCGAACCGATCGCCCGCAAGATGGGCATCTCGATGGCCGAGTTCAAGGAGCGGATGTACAAGGCCCGCAAGACCGGCGACTGGGATGAGTTCGCCGACAACGCCGTCAAGCTCAAGTGGGTCGACCACGTCGTGAGCGAGATCCGCGAGGAAGGCATCCGCCGCAAGCCCGAAAACGCACCCGCCGCCCCGATGTGGGGCATGTTCGGCGTGAGCATGAAGCAGGACGAGCAGGGCCGGCCGTACATGAGCCTGCCCCCGCTCGACCCGTACGACTGCTACTTCATGGTGAACCCGCGCGGCTTCTACCGCATCGAAGGCCGCTGAGCGCACGGTCCCACATCACCATCGACGGCACACACCGGGCGGCGCCGAAGGGCGTCGCCCGGTTTTCATTGAGGCCCGTGTTCAGAGCACCAGGTTGACCATGCGCCCCGGCACCACGATCACCTTGCGCGGCGACTTGCCCGCCAGGTGCGGCTGGACGTCGGCGTGCCCGAGCGCGATCGCCTCGACCTCTGCTGCATCGGCCTTCGTCGGCACCATGATCCGCGCGCGGACCTTGCCCATGACCTGCACGGCGATCTCGACCTCATCATCCACGAGCATGGACGGGTCCGCGATCGGCCAGGGCGCATGCACGACCAGCCCCTGTCCACCGAGCTTGGCCCAGAGTTCCTCGGCCGCGTGCGGCGCGAAGGGCGCCAGGATGCGCACGAAGCGCTCGAGTTGCGCATGCGTCAAGCCGCCATCACCCGGATCCTTCATCTCCTGCGGCCTCGTCGCCGCATTCACGAACTCGATCATGGACGCGATCGCGGTGTTGAACGCCAACCGATCGATGTCGCCGGTGACCTTGTGGACCGTCCGGTGGAGCAGACGCTCGATCGCGGGATCCGCCTGGCGGGCCAGCAGCAGGCCGCCGGTGCGCTCGTCGACGGCCAGCCGCCACGCCCGCTGCAGGAAACGGTGCACCCCCGCGATGTCGCGCGTGTTCCAGGGCTTGCTCGCCTCGAGCGGCCCCATCGACATCTCATAGAGCCGGAACGTGTCCGCGCCGTACTCCGCGATCACGTCATCGGGGTTGATGACGTTGCGGAGGCTCTTCGACATCTTGGCGATCACTTGCGTCACCGGTCCGCCGCCGCGCTCATGGTGGCCACCGTTGCGCTCCTCGACCTGGTCGACGGCGACGAGGCTGCCGTCCTCGCGTTGGTAGGCATAGGCGGTGAGCATGCCCTGGTGGAAGAGCCTGCCGAAGGGTTCCGGCGTGCCCACGTGACCGAGGTCGAAGAGCACCTTGTGCCAGAACCGCGCATAGAGCAGGTGCAGCACCGCATGTTCGGCTCCGCCCACGTACAGGTCGACGCCGCCGGCGTGCAGGCTGCCGTCGCTGCGCCGGCTCTGCAGCCAGTACCGCTCCGCCTCGTTCGACAGCATGCGCGACCCGTTCGCCGGATCGCAGTAGCGCAGGTAGTACCAGCACGAACCGGCCCAGCCGGGCATCGTGTTCGTCTCGCGCCGCACCGGCGTGTGGGGCGGCAGGATCGACGGATCGACTCCCGCCTCGCCTGCGGTCGTGTTGACCCAGGCCGACGCCTTGCCCAAGGGCGGCACCGGCACATCGCTCTCGATGGGCTTGTAGTCGGCCAGCTCCGGCAGCAGCACGGGCAGCGCGCGCTCGGACACCGGATGGTGCCGGCCGTGCTCGTCGTACACGATCGGGAACGGCTCGCCCCAGTACCGCTGCCGGCTGAAGAGCCAATCACGCAGCTTGTAGTTGACGCGGCGCACGCCGCGACCGGTCTTGGTGAGCCAGTCGATGACGGCCGTCTTGGCGCGCGTGGTGTCGAGGCCATCGATCGCGCAGCCCGGTCCGCTGCTGTTGCAGGCCACGCCGTGGCCGCCCGTGGCGGCGGTCCCGTCGAAGGCCACGCCGGCCACCTCGACGACCTGGCGGATCGGCAATCCGAAGGCGCGGGCGAACTCGAAGTCGCGCTCATCGTGAGCCGGCACGGCCATGATCGCTCCGGTGCCGTAGCCCATGAGCACGTAGTCGGCCGTCCACACGGGGATCGTCTCGCCGGTCGCCGGGTTCACCGCCCGCAGGCCGGTGTCGACGCCGGTCTTCTGCTTGGTGTCGGCCTGGCGATCGACGTCACTGCGGTTGGCGGCGACCGCCGCGTACTCCCGGACCGCAGCCGCACCGGCACTCCCTGCCTTGATGGCCACCTCGACGAGCGGGTGCTCGGGGGCAACCACCATGTACGTCGCCCCGAACAGCGTGTCGGGTCGCGTGGTGAACACCCGCAGCATGCCGAAGCCGGGTACCTCGAAGTCGATCTCTGCGCCGTCGCTGCGACCGATCCACTCGGCCTGCATCGTCCGGGTGCTGTCTGGCCAATCCACCAGATCGAGGTCGGACAGCAGCCGCTCGGCATAGGCCGTGATGCGGAACATCCATTGCCGCAGCGGCATGCGCAGCACCGGATAGCCGCCGCGCTCGCTCTTGCCGTCGATCACTTCCTCGTTGGCCAGCACCGTGCCGAGCTTCGGGCACCAGTTCACGGTCTGCTCGCCCAGATAGGCCAGGCGGTGGCGGTCCAGATGCGCCTGGCGCGCCGCGGCGTCGAGCGAGGCCCACGGCGTGCCATCGGCCTGCCGTCGTCCCGATTCGAGGTCGGCCTCGAGTTCCGCGATGGGTCGCGCGCGGCGCGCTTCCGCGTCGTACCAGGCGCCGTAGCACTGCAGCCAGATCCACTGCGTCCAGCGGTAGTACTGCGGGTCGATCGTGGCGAATTCGCGCGACCAGTCGTAGCAGAAGCCGAAGCGCTTCAACTGCCGCCGGTAGGTGTCGATCGCCTTGCGCGTGGTGACCGCGGGATGCACGCCCGTCTGCACCGCGTACTGCTCGGCAGGCAGGCCGAACGCATCCCAGCCCATCGGATGCAGCACGTTGAAACCCTGCATGCGACGAGCGCGGCAGATGATGTCGGTGGCGATGTAGCCGAGGGGATGGCCGACGTGCAGTCCCGCACCCGATGGGTACGGGAACATGTCGAGGCAATAGAACTTCGGCCGACTGGCGTCGAAGCCCGCATCGCCGGGATTCAGCGTTCGATACGCGCCCTGTTCATCCCACGTGCGCTGCCACCGCTCCTCGAGGTCGTTGGCCAGCGTGGCGCCGTAGCGGAAGGGAACCTCGTTGCGTTGCTCATCCATGGGAGGGAGCAGCGTACCCGTGCCGTCACGCGCCCTGCGACCCGCGGTGCGCATCGCCCGGGGCCCGGGGCGCGGGGGCTCGTGCGTCAGGCGTGGCGCCGCTGACCGACCAGGCGCATCGCCTCACCGACGAGGTAGAAGCTGCCGGTGATGCAGATCAGGTCTTCACGGCCGACCGCACGCATGGCGACCTCGAGGGCCTCCGACAGCGATCGGGCGACCTGGCTCATCTTGCCGCTGCGCTCGGCGAACATGCGCTGCAGTTCGTTGGGATCGGCCGCCCGGGGCGTGCCCGCAGCACGCGTGAAGATGACCTTGTCGGCGCCCAGGTGGACCTTGTCGAGCAGACCGGCCATGTCCTTGTCGCGGCAGCAGCCGAAGATGCACACCATGCTGTCGTAGGGCACGTGCGCACCGACGCAGCGCATGAGCGTGCCGACGCTGGCGGGGTTGTGCGCACCGTCGACCAGGACGCGCGGACGTTCCGCGATGAGTTCCATCCGTCCCCGGATCTTCGTCGCCATGAGCCCAAGGCTGATCTTGTCGTCGGGGCACGAGAAGCCCGCGGACTTGAGGACGTCGATCGCCGCGAGCGCCAGGCCGCAGTTGGCCGCCTGGTGCTCACCCGGCAGCGGCACCGGCAGGTGCTCGAGCCGGGTCGTGCGCGTGTAGAAGCACACCCGCGTGTGCGCGCCCAGGTCGGGCGTCGTGCAGAAGCGGCTGCTGAACTCGATGTCCTTGTTGACGATCATCAGGGGCGCGCCCACCTGCGCGGCCACGTCGCGGAACACCGCCTCGACCTCAGGCTGGGGCTCGAACGCGATCGCAGGCACGCCCGCCTTGAAGATGCCGGCCTTCTCGCGCGCGATGCTCTTGACGTCCTTGCCAAGGATCCGCGTGTGGTCGAGGTCGATCGACGTCACGACCGAGACGAGCGGCGTGATGACGTTGGTGCAGTCCAGACGACCGCCCAGGCCGACTTCGACGACCGCGATGTCCACCGCCTGCTCGGCGAAGTGGACGAACGACAGCGCCGTCATCAGCTCGAAGAAGGTCGGTTCGAAGGGGAGCTTGCCGGCGGCCTTGGCCACGCGACGCATCAGGTCCAGGAAGTCCGCCTCGCTGGGCATCGCGCCGTTGATCGTGACGCGCTCGCGCACGTCGACCAGGTGCGGGCTCACGTACTGACCGACCGCGTAGCCGCAGGCCTGCAGCATCGCGCTCACCATCGCCACGGTGCTGCCCTTGCCGTTGGTGCCGGCAACATGGACGCACTTGACCTGTTCGTGCGGATTGCCGAGCGCCTCGAGCAACTGACGCATGCGGTCGAGCTTGAACGGCTCGTCGCTGTACTGCACGGTGTGCAGGCGTTCCAGGTCGACGCGCTCGTGCAGCCACTTCAGCGCCACCGAGTAGTCGCTGAAGTCTCCGCGCCGTGCCTTGGTCTGCTCGGTCTTGGAGAGTTCGCTCGTGCGGTGCTCGGCGAGCTTCGGCTCGAGCGGCTCCTCCGCACGCACGGGCGCCGAGCCCCGCATCGCCGGGACGCCGATGATCGGCACGTGCGTGACCGGCGCCTCGTCGAGCACGTTGTGGTGCGCCGCCTGCGCCACGACGGCCGGGGCCGGCTTGGTGGCGACCGCGGGCTTGGTGGCGACCGCGGGCGCGGTCGATGGCTTGCTTGCCGATGGCTTCGATGCGACGGGCTTCGCCGCCGGCGCCTGGGGCTTGGTGCCAGCCTTGGCGCTCGACTTGGCCTTCGGCCCGGCCGCAGTCTTGCTTGGACCTTGCTTGGTGGTGGTGCGCGAACCGCTGCCCGTTGAAGCGCTCTTCCTCGACATCCGGGCGAGTCTAGCGATCGACCGAGGTGGACGCAAAAGGCGAAACGCAAGGCCATATGCAGCAGGGGTTTGCGATCCATGTTCCGAGAATGCCGCCCTGCCGAACCCTGCCTAGCATGGCATGCCATGAACGCGCCTCACCACCACGACCACGTGAACTACGCCCGCGAGTCCTGGCGCGCCCTGCGCATGATGAGCGAGTTCGTCGACGCCACCGACGCGCTGGCGCGTGTCGGTCCAGGCGTGAGCATCTTCGGCAGCGCGCGCACCGCGAAGGAAGCGCCCGAGTACGCAGCCGCAGAGGAGTGCGGGCGCTTGCTCGTCGGTCGGGGCTTCCCGGTCATCACCGGTGGCGGACCCGGCATCATGGAAGCCGGGAACAAGGGTGCGCTCGAGGCCGGCGGCGTGAGCGTCGGCCTGAACATCACGCTCCCCCGCGAACAGGAGCCGAACCCGTACCAGTCGATCGAACTGTCCTTCCGCTACTTCTTCATCCGCAAGGTGATGTTCGTGAAGCACTCGCGCGGCTTCATCATCTTCCCCGGCGGCATGGGCACGATGGACGAGGCATTCGAGAGCCTCACCCTCATCCAGACGATGAAGATCGCTCCGTTCCCGGTGGTCTTCGTCGACAAGGCGTTCTGGGGCGGATTGTTCGACTGGATCCGCGGCACCATGCTCGAGCGCAACAAGGCGATCAGCCCCGAGGACTTCGAACTCTTCCACCTGACCGACAGCGTGCACGAGGCCGTCGACCTCGTGCATGAGGTGCACCTGGGCACTCGTCCCTGGGCCACGAAGCTCCCGCGATTCGAAGCCGTCGAACCGCGGCCTGCGCAGGCTGCACGAGGCCGGCCCACGAGCCGCAGGTCGTGGCGCACGGGCGACGAGTACATGGGTGCCTCGGACGACTTCGAGTGACGGTCAGCGCCATTCGTGGCGCGGATACCGCCGCTTCAGCGCAGGCACGATCTCGGGGTAGAGCCGCGTCCAGAATCCCGGCAGGTCCGAGGTGACCTGGAGCGGCCGGTAGTTGG
>Ga0164292_10003638_pt1 | contig 12595 bp, 4 predicted proteins | sample GEODES117metaG_FD_111486 | JGI IMG/M metagenome (GOLD analysis project Ga0164292, IMG submission 111486) | Eutrophic lake water microbial communities from Lake Mendota, Wisconsin, USA - GEODES117 metaG | ecosystem: Environmental > Aquatic > Freshwater > Lake | place: USA: Lake Mendota, Wisconsin... | reverse complement strand
TTGGAAGTTCACTACCGGACCGCAGCACAACTGCCAGTCACGGTGGCTGTTGCTATTTCTAGGAGTCGGGTTGAAGGGCGGTGGTGGCTAGCTTCAAAAGGCATCATTGGCATGTCTGTTTTGATGCTGTTGGCCACTTTTGTTTTAACCCGCCATGTTGCAGCCATCTGGGCTCGAAGGGAAGAAGACCGCCTTGTCATGTCGAATGCCCTCAATGCAGCAGAAGCGGCCAACCAAGCTAAGTCGGCCTTCTTGGCTCAAATGAGCCACGAAATCAGGACGCCCATCAACAGCATGGTGGGCATGACCGAACTTGCACTGGGCACACGCTTAAATCCAGAGCAAAAAGACTATCTGGAAATGTCACGAACAGCGTCTCAAAGTCTGTTAAGGCTGATTGACGATATTTTAGATTTCACACGATTGGGTGCCAATCGCCTCACTTTGGATCAAACCTTGTTTGATTTACATACGGCTTGTCAACAGGCTCTTAAAGGATTTGCATTTCAAGCCGAGCAGAAAAAAATTGATTTGTATTTGGACATTGACCCAGATGTGCCGCAGTTGCTGATGGGTGACCCGTTAAGACTTGGGCAAGTGTTGCAAAATTTATTGGGCAATGCCTTGAAATTCAGCGATACGGGTTGGGTTAAATTAAGTGTTCGAAAAAATGAAGTCAGTGAGCATATGGTGGTGTGTGGCTTCGAGGTGACTGATACGGGCATTGGCATTGCAGCTGAAAAAATACAGCTTATTTTTTCGCCCTTTAGTCAGGCAGACGCTTCAGTGAACCGCAAATATGGTGGCAGTGGCCTGGGACTTTCTATTGCAAAAAATTTGGTTCATCTGATGCGTGGTGAAATGAAAGTTCACTCACATCTGGGAGAAGGTAGTTCCTTTTCTTTCACGGCCACATTTGAAATGCCCACTTCAGAATTGCTTGATAGGCAAATCGTTCCAAAGGATTGCATTTTCCAAAGTTTCAGTTCTATTTCGCACTCGGTGGATGTGGTTTTGGTTGAGTCCAATCCCTTTGCTAGGGAAATATTGAGAAATCTATTGGCGGCCCAACAAATTAAGCCAATCGAAATTGTGACACCCGTGGCGTTGCAGATTTGTTTAGACGCTTGGCTGAAACAAGGCCTGAACCGCCAAACGCTGTGGGTCATAGATCACAGCATGTTGGCCTACATTGAGTCGGCTTATTTGCTGGCGCAAGAAGCCAGTAAATGGCGAAGTTTGTCTTGGATTGTGTTGTCTGATTTTGGTTTGAATCACGATGTACAAAATCTGTGTGCATTGGCTAGAACTTTAGGTGTTCGTGTCTTGAACTTGTACAAGCCCGTCACAGGGCTAGAACTTCAGAATGCGCTTACAAGCTTGACGCAACGCGATGAAGTGGGAGAGGAAATTTCAAAACCCACCCCCTTCAAAGCCAAGCATGTGGGCAAAATATTGGTGGTTGAAGACACGCCCATGAATCAGCAGTTAGCTCAATGGACTTTGGAAAAGTTGGGTTGCACTGTTGAAATTGCAGACAACGGTGAGGCTGCTGTTCAAAAAATTCAGTTCAATGTTTACGATTTGATTTTGATGGATTTGCAAATGCCTGGCATGGATGGCTTAACGGCGACCCGGGAAATTAGGCACATTGAAGTGACGCAAGCCTTGAAGATGACGCCCATCGTGGCCATGACGGCTCACGTCTTGGATGAAGACCGTGTGCTTGCCAAAAAAGCAGGGATGCAAGACTTTCTCATCAAACCAGTTTCCGCTGATGAATTTCAAAGGGTTTTAAAGCAATTTTTGTAGCAAGGCTCAGCTTTTGAGCCAGTGCTGAGCCGATAATTCAAAAAAGATTCACGCGCAGCCACAAGCCCTTCCTTTATGTCCAATGCATTTCAAGCAGGATTCATGGTGTTCCATGGCAACCGCCTAGAAGACCTGCGCGATCTCACGCTTGGCCTGTTTCGCAGCCAACCCTTGCCCCCCTTGGTGCCAGAAACCTTGTTGGTACAAAGCAATGGCATGAAGCACTGGCTTGAAATGGCCTTGGCAGACGACAGCGCCATGGGCATTTGCGCAGCCACGCAAATGGAATTGCCTTCTAGTTTTATTTGGCGTATGTACCGTTTGGTATTAGGCCAAGCGGTGGTGCCTGTAGCGATGCCCTTTGACAAACAAGCTTTGGTTTGGCGCTTGTGGCGCTTGCTGCCTGAGTTTGCCCAATCTCACCAAGTTGCGCCTTTGCTGGCTTACGTCAAAGACGATCCACATGGACGCCAAAGGTTTCAATTGGCACAGCAAGTGGCAGACGTTTTTGATGGTTACCAAAGCTACCGCGCCGATTGGCTGGCAGATTGGAGCAATGGCCAATTTGTGTTGCGGTACAAAGCTGAGCGCAAAGCCATGCCGCCCGATCAAGTTTGGCAAGCACAGTTGTGGCAGCAACTGGAACAAGATGTGTTGCAAACGCAAGCCCCCGAACTTTCCTCTCAATGCCTATCCAGGGCCGACGTGCATTCGCAATTCATGCACAAGGTTCAGCAAGCCAAAGCTTTGAAGCCAGAAGGTTTGCCGCCTCGCATTGTGGTGTTCGGTATTTCAAACTTGCCCATGCAGGTGGTAGAGGCCTTGGCCGCCTTGGGTCGCTGGTGTCAAGTCATCATGATGGTCCAAAACCCTTGCCAAGAATACTGGGGCCATGACATGGACCTGGTGGCACAGAAGCACTCGCTGCTTTCTTCATGGGGGCAACAAGGTCGAGATTATTTGCACGCGCTAGAGCGCTTTGACCAGCCTGAAAACGCCTTGAGCGTCATGAGCAAGCAAACTTTTTTTGTAGATCCAGCTGAGCATGCTAGCCCTTCGCGATTGCAGCATATTCAGTCTGATATTTTGAATTTGAAGGCCATGCCCGAGCAGCCTGAATTCTTGCCCGACGATGGCAGCATTCAAATGGTCCAGGCGCATTCAGCGCAGCGCGAAGTTGAAATTTTGCACGACCAACTTTGGGCATGGTTTGATGAAAACCCAAGCTGGAAGCCAGCTGATGTCATGGTCATGGTGCCCGATATGGCCAACTTTTCATCGCACATTCAAGCGGTGTTTGGTCGTTTTCCAGTTCAGCATCCTCGGCATATTCCTTTTTCAGTGGCAGACACCACACCGCGTCAAGTGCCGCTGGTTCAAGCGCTTGAGTTTTTGCTGAACTTGCCACAAGCAAGGATCACCATGTCGGAATGGCTTAGCCTGTTTGAAGTATCTGCCGTGCGAGCCAAGTTTCAAATGGACGAGGCCGATGTCCAAACCATGAAAAATTGGCTGCAGGACGCTGCTGTGCGCTGGGGCTTGAATCCAACGCACCGACAAAAGTGGGGCGTGCCCAGCAATATGCCTCATGCACAGCAAAACACTTGGGCCTACGGATTACAACGTTTGATATTGGGTTATGCCGCCGGCCAAGCCGAAGGCAATGCGGCATGGCAGGGTGTCTTGCCCTTGCCTCAAGTTTCTGGCTTGAGTGCTTTGAAGGTGGGCTATCTGGCGCAGTGGTTGGATGCAGTGTCTATTAGCTTGGCTCAATTGAATGCAAATCATGCGCCTGCCGAATGGTGCTCGGTCATGCACGACTTGATGGCGCGCTTTTTTGAAGCCGACAACGAAGCCGATGAACGCATGTTGCTGCGTTTAAAGCAAGAACTGACGCAATGGCAGTCCTTGTGTGAACAGGCTGCTTTGTCGGAGCCATTGCCCTTAACCGTAGTCCGAGAACATTGGTTGTCTGGCCTTGAGTCAACTGGCCTGAAGCAACGTTTCTTTGGCGGCGGTGTGCAGTTTTCAACCCTCATGCCCATGCGCGCCATTCCCTTTAAAGGTCTGTGCCTGCTGGGCATGAACGATGGCGCTTATCCCCGTCAAAGCACGCCTCGCGATTTTGATTTGATGGCCACGCATTGGCTTGCAGGCGATCGCTCGCGCCGCGAAGACGACCGTTACTTGTTCTTAGAAGCCTTTTTGTCAGCCCGCGAAAAACTGTACATCAGTTGGCAAGGCCGCAGGTCTACAGACAATCAGAAGATGCCCCCGTCTGTCTTGGTCGCTCAATTGCGCGATAACTTCAAGGCCCGTTTCTCCCCCGAGCTCGATGCCGTCTTGCAGCCCTTGCAAGCTTTCTCTGCCAAATACTTCAAGCCTGATTCAAAATTCTTCACTTACGCAGACGATTGGGAAACAGCGCAGAGCACCGGCTCTGAATTCAAATCTTCGTTATCTGAGCCTACTTCTTCTGAGGCGGCCCCTGACCAATTACCCGCTATTTCAGAATGGCCTCTTCAGGAATGCATGCGTTTGCTCAGGCAGCCTGTCGATGTCTATTGGCGCAGTCGCTTGGGTGTTCTGCTCAAGGGCCCTGAAGAGGCCATGCTAGATGATGAAAACTTCTCTCTCAATGGGTTAGAAAGGTATGCCTTAGGTCGCCAATTGCTTGAAGCCGAAGACATCGAACTGCAACTTGAAGCTGAAAAATTGCTAGGCCAATTGCCAATGGGAGCTTCAGGACACTTGGCATTGAAACAGCAATACGATGCGGCACTTCGCGTCATTGACCGAGCAGATGCTTTTTTAGAAAAATACCCACAAGAGCTGCCAACTCAATCCGTGGCCGTTGTCATTGACATGCCTTGGGGTGAGGTGCGCATCAGTGCCGAGATCCTTGGTTTGCGCCAAGAACTGCGTTCAGCCAATCAGTTGCCAATTGATTCTGAACCTGTTCAAACACTGCAACTGACCAGGCGACCCGGTGCGGTGGCCACAGGTCAAAAAGACCAACAATCTGCTCGCGCCGATGTCTTGATCAATCTCTGGCCCAATCATGTGCTGTTAAGCGCTGCAGGTTGGACAGTCAGCTCCGTGGCCGTCGGACTTGATGCTGTGGCGGTGTTGCCCGCCATGCCGCCTCAAGCGGCAAAACATTTGTTGGCACAGTGGCTGGCCGTTTATGCGCAGGCATGGGCGAAGCCCTTGCCCACCACCCTGAAAGCAGGCTTGGCATTTGTGTCAGAGCAAATCCGAAGTGCACAGTCAGGCAAAGTAGTGGCGGCTGACCCAATCACCGAGATGGCCTTGGACAAGGCACGCAAAGAATTTTCCGATGGTTTTTCTGAAAGCACCGATTGGGCGCGTTCCTTGTATGTCCAAAGATCGTTCGACAATTTTGATCCTCTCATTGAAGGGCTGCCAAACTGGGCGCCTCTGTTGTACGGCGATTTGATCCATGCAGCTTCAATTGAAGGCGGTGCCTCATGAGTCAATTGAAAACGCAAAAACTCAATGTTCTCTCATTGCCTTTGAAAGGCATTCAACTCATTGAGGCCAGCGCAGGCACAGGCAAAACTTGGACATTGGCCGCGCTTTATGTGCGTCTCATTCTGGGACATGCTTGGTCTGGCCCGAGCCTCATGCCGCCTCAAATTTTGGTGATGACCTTTACCGAGGCCGCTACGGCAGAGCTCAGAGATCGCATCCGCGATAGATTGGCACAGGCTGCCCAATTTTTCAGGGGGCAGTCTCATGTTGCAGATGATTTTTTGCAGCACCTTCAAGAAAGCCTGGGCACCGATTTAAATGCGCAGCATGCTGAGCGCCTAGAAGAAGCCGCTCAATGGATGGACGAAGCCGCCATCTACACCATCCACAGCTGGTCGAGTCGCATGTTGCGCCAACATGCTTTTGACAGCCAAAGTTTGTTTGATCAAAAGCGCTTAGACGATGCACCGGTTTTGAAGTTGAAGCTGGTGAAAGACTATTGGCGGGAATACGTGTACCCCCTAGAGGTCAAGCAACTGGGTGCCATGAAGGATTTGGGCGGGACCCCCGAAGCTTTGCTTAAAAACATTCAATCGCTTTGGCAAAAGTTTGAGAAGTCACCAGGTGGTTTTCCAGATGCCTCGCAAGATCCAGATCCAAAAGCCTTGGTGCTTGCTTGGTCTCAGTGGCAAGAACACGTTCTACACTTAGAGGCGCAAGCCAGACAACTGTTGTTGACCAACATGCCTCACGCACTAGACCGGTTGATCAAGGCGCTTGAAAATGATTTGAATCGCAATCACTATCGTGTCAACAAGCACGCATACTATCTTCGCCATCTTGCAGATTGGGCATCTGGCGAAGAGCCAGACATCGATGCACTTTCCAAATTTACCCTTGAAAAGCTCAATGCCGGCTTGAGGAGCGGGGCCAATCCGATTGACAACGCGCATGGTGTCTGGACCGCAATAGGTCTTTGGATGGCTGAGCTTCAAAACGAGCCAGATGTAGGTGTTAATTTGCTGCACCATGCCGCACTCAAAGTAGGCCGTGCATATTTGCTGCAAAAAAGAAGTTTGGCTAGCTTTGATTTTTCGGATTTGCTACAGCGATTGCATGCGGCATTGCATGCACCAGACGGTCGATTGCCTCAGATCATTCGCGCGCAGTTTCCAGTGGCCATGGTAGATGAGTTTCAAGATACCGACCCCTGGCAATATGAATCGTTATCGCGCATTTATGGCGCAGCAAACTGGTCAAACCACAATCCCCGCAATGAAGACAACGCAGAACAAGACAATGCCAGCGCATTTCTAATGATTGGCGATCCGAAGCAGGCTATCTACAGTTTTCGAGGCGCAGATTTACCAACCTATTTGAATGCAAGGCATGCGGCTGAATCCATTTGGACCCTCACAGAAAATTTCAGGTCCAGCCTAGAAGTTGTCAATGCTGTAAACCACCTTTTTGCTACGGCTCAAAACCCTTTTGATGAAGTGCCTTTTGAGCGTGTGAAAACACCCACACCTGCCAAAGCTGAAAGTCTTCGCTTCGCCAATGGTGAAAAACTGCCCGCGCTCACGGTATGGCATTTGGCCGCCGACAAACCCTTGAGTGGCGCGCAATACGGTGAAGACATGGCGCAAATTTGTGCCACGCAAATGGTTTGGCTCTTGAATCAAGGCATCGCTCAACCCGGTCACATGGCAGTTTTGGTCAGGGATGGCCAAGAAGCCAAAAAAATTCGCCAAGCCTTGGCGCAGCGGAGTGTCCGGAGCGTCTACTTATCAGACCGTGAAAGTGTTTACGCCACGCGAGAAGCTCTAGATTTAGCTTGTGTTTTAGAAGCCGTTTTGCAAACGCGCAATGCCAAGTTGCTGCGCGCTGCCCTGACCACTCGCACCTTGTGCCTTAGCTTGGCTGAAATAGAGCAGGTGTTCAGTGAAGAAGAAGCCTGGGACATTTGGGTAGAGCGTTTCAATGCATGGCACCACACCTGGCAACGTCAAGGCTTCTTGCCAATGCTCTACAAAATGGTGCACGAACAAGACATTGGCAGGCGCATGCAAGCCGAAGGCGATACCGCTGAACGGCGCTTGACCAATCTGTTGCACCTTGGTGAATTGCTGCAATCGGCCAGCCTTCAGTTGCAAGGTGAATCTGCATTGCTTCGTTTTCTCACCGATCAATTGTCAAATCCTCAGGCACAAGGTGAGAGCGCGCAAATGCGTCTTGAAACAGATGCAGAGTTAGTCCAAGTCATTACCTTTCACAAAGCCAAGGGTTTGCAATACCCCTTGGTGTTTTTACCTTTTGTCTCCAATTTCAGAGAAGACAAAGATGACTCACTTCGAACGGCCGAAGAACGTCTCCAAGAAGACATTCGTTTGTTGTACGTTGCCTTCACGCGTGCACAACAAGCCATGTGGATAGGCGTTGCCAAACGCCAAGGTGACTTCAAAAGCAAAGAGACACACGCACAAAGTGCTTTAAGCGTTTTGTTACAACGAAAGTCTGCCGATGATCTGGAAGAAAAATTGCAGGCTTGGGCAAGCTGTGATGACATTGAACTCGTTCATACGCCCGAAGCGAATGCGCAGTTGTATAAGCCTTTCAATGCGACCAACTTAGAAGCGCCAACTGCTGCAAGATCGCCATCGCGCGTGTTGCCCAATGCCGGTTGGACGGCCAGCTTCAGTGCACTGACCCGTAAGCTCAGTGATTCCAAATGGCAGGCTACAGATTCGGGACTAGCGCGCGAAGAGCGTTGGCTAGATTCGCAAATCGACAACCCAGTAGCCAACGCCAATGACCTGCTCGTGGCAGATGACGCATCCTCTGTCAAAATGGGGCAACCCCCGTTCAATCAATTTCCTGCAGGCAGTGCCTACGGGACCCTGTTACACGACATCTTCGAATGGCAATTGAAAGAAGGTTGGCCCCTTCTGCAAAACGAATCAGACCTCTTAGCTGAAGTCAAAATTCGATGGCAAGGCTGGTGGCAAACCCAAGCCGACAGCCTGCAACTTAAAACCGAAGACCAAGCCCTTTGCCTTCAACTCATTCGCCAATGCGCAGCCTCTCAATTCACACAATTGGGGTCAGATCAACATTGTTTGAGTTTGTCTCAGCTCAACACCCAAAACGCCTGGCCAGAAATGGGCTTCACATTCAAAACGCATGGTGTTTCAACGCTGTACATTGATCAGCTCATTAGCGCTTCGCTGCATCCCAACAAAGCCCGCCCTGCTTTGCAGGCGCAGCAATTGAATGGTTTGCTAACGGGCTTCATGGACATTGTGTTTGAGCACCAAGGTCGCTATTACGTGCTCGATTACAAGTCGAACAAATTACCCGAATATTCGCATGACAGCATCACAGGCAGCATGCTCAGTCATCGCTATGACGTGCAATACACCTTGTACATCTTGGCGGTTCACCGACTCTTAAAGTCTCGCCTTAAAAATTACAACTACGAGCAGCACGTGGGCGGTGCCATTTATCTGTACTTGCGCGGCATTGATCAAGCCGGGCAGGGGTTCTATGTCAATAAGCCATCCTACGAACTTATCCATGCCTTGGACGAAGCATTCAAATTGAATCAGCCATCCAGTGCAGCAGGGGTATTGTCATGACTCAATCACAAGCTCCCATCAACAACACTTTGGCGCCCCAATTGACATCTGCGTTGGCAGGTTTGCCGTGGACCGCTTTGGATGTCGCATGGCTCCAATTTTTAAAGTCACATCAAGCCACCCCAGAGCCCTTGCACGATTTGCTGGCGCTTTTGGTCAGCCACCAAATGGGAAGAGGGCATGCATGCTTGGACCTTGATGCTCTGATCCAAGACCCAGCGAATTTGCTTGACTGGACCGATGCTCAAACCAAGGCATTGCATCAGCAGCTTGCAAATTCAAAGTTGGATGAACAGCCTGCAGATTTGTTCGCTGTGCTACACAACCCTTGGGCTCAGGCTGCCAAAACAATGCCATGGGCCATTGGTGATCACTCGCCCATCATGGTTTCTTTCAAAGAAGATGGCCAAGCCCAGCGTGTGTACCTAAGGCGCGCTTGGCATGCAGAACAAAGCATTCAAGCATCTGTCCAAATGCGGTTGTCGCAAAACTTTGAAGTACCTGCGGACAGCGATGAAAAACTGAACAAACTGTTCGGCCTTCAAAGCGCGGAAACAGATTGGCAGCGCATCGCTTGTGCCAAAGCTTTGCGTGCAGGCCTGACACTCATTACCGGCGGTCCTGGCACAGGCAAAACAACCACGGTGGTTCGCTTGTTGGCCTTGCTGCAACAAGCCGCACACGATCAGCAAACATCTTTGCGCATTCATTTGGCAGCTCCCACTGGCAAGGCTGCCAGCCGCTTGAGTTCCTCAATTCAGGTGGCATTGGCCAGCTTGCCCGACGGTTGGGGAGAAGGCATTCCATCTCAAGCTGTTACTTTGCACCAACTGTTGCAGTACAACCCCGATGCGACCGCAAGGTCTGCGCCATCATTGGCAACGGACTTGGTGGTGGTCGATGAAGCCTCCATGATTGATCTTGAACTCATGGCGCGATTGATGAAATGTGTGCCTGTTCAGGCCAGGTTGGTTTTGCTAGGCGACAAAGACCAGTTGGCTTCGGTAGAGGCTGGCGCAGTGTGGTCTCAATTGTGCGAGGGGGCGGCCCAAGCAGACAGCGCCACCCAAGCGCACCCCACCCAAGCCTACACCCTGCCAGAACAAACTGCGGTGCTGCATGTCAGCCGACGCTTTCATGCCAACAGCGCCATCGGTCAATGGGCCAAACTGATCAACGATGGCGATCAACTGCAAATCAAAAAACAATGGCATGCCTTAAGCAGTGCCAGCGCTTCAGAAAACATTGAAAAGCCAGAGGTTCAAAGGTGGCCAGGTGAATGGCGCGATAGACCTCAAGGGCATTTGCATCCAGAAGTTGCTCATGCATTGCGTGAAGGGTGGTCCACATGGTTGGAAGTTTTGAAACCGCTGCAACAAGCCGATGCCCTCTGTGACAACGCGCACGCCCTTCAGTTGCTAAACCGTTTCAGTGAGTTTCAAGTGCTCTGTGCACTGCGACATGGCGCATGGGGAGTTCAATCTTTGAATCAGCAAATCGCCATGGCCCTAGGCTTGTCTAAAAACTCAGAAAGAAACTTTCAGCCAGCCAAAGCGCAAGATGCCTGGTTCGTCGGACGTCCCATCATGATCACCCGCAATGACTATCACCTACAGCTCATGAACGGCGATGTGGGCCAGTGTTTGCCTACTGCCAATGGCCTTCGTGTGGCGTTCCCTGATGGCAAAGGCGGTGTGCGGTGGGTGTTGCCTTCTCGCTTGGATGCCGTTGAAACTGTTTGGGCCATGACCGTTCACAAATCACAAGGTTCAGAGTACGGCCATGTGCTTCTGGTGCTGCCAGACCGAGATGCCCCAGTTCTCACACGCGAACTGCTCTACACCGGCGTCACGCGTGCTAAATCGCGCCTAAGCTGGTGGGCCCCCAATGCCTCGGTCTTGTTCAACGCAGTAGCGCAGCGAGTCACCCGAAGTGGCGGTTTGGCAGAGGCCCTGTTTCATCCGTCAAAATAGGCACTTCAGAAAAAAGTGAGCAATGATGAATTTCGATGAAATGGCTGACAAGTTGTCAGCCCACCCAGACTTCAAAGTCAAACGACGCTTGGTTCCAATTCTTGATTTTGGACCTGGTTCTGGCGCACCGACCAAGCGGGTCCTCATTTTGGACACGGAAACGACTGGCCTAGATTGGCGCGCCGAAAACATCATCGAGTTGGCCATGCTGTCTGTGGCTGTTGATCTGCAAACGGGTCAACCTGTGGGTGTGGTTGAGGTCTATGAAGATTTCGAAGATCCGGGCAGACCCATCCCAGCAGAAATTGTGAAGCTCACAGGCATCACCACCCAAGACGTGAAGGGCCAAAAACTCAACGAAGCCAAAATCATTGACATGGTGCAACGCGCAGACCTTATCGTGGCGCACAACGCCAGCTTCGATCGACCTTTTGTTGAAAATCGATTAGAAGTGTTTGAGCACAAAGCATGGGCCTGCTCGTTTGCCGGCATCAACTGGAAATCCCAGGGTTTGGGGTCGGCCAAGTTGGAATTTTTGTGCAGCGAATTGGGATGGTTTTACGACGCGCACCGTGCACAGGTAGATTGCCATGCTTTGCTCCGGGTCTTGTCGGCGCCCTTGAAGGCCCAGCCAGACGACATGCCATCTACAGGTCTGCAACAACTTTTTAAGTCAGCCGAACAAGCCCGAACAGTGGTTAAAGCTTTTGGTTCGCCCTTCGAGACCAAAGACATGCTCAAAGCCCGTGGCTACCGATGGGATGCCGAAGCCAAAGTTTGGTCTACGGCTGTGATGTCAGTTGAGGCTTTGGAAGCAGAGGCGGATTGGCTCAAATCACAGGTTTACGGGGGACGGGCCGCCAGAATTGGCCTAGAAACCCAAGACGCGCGGGTTCAATTTTCAAGCCGAAGTGGTAAATCGGGCGATCGAGTCTTGTAATTTGAGAAATTTCAGGGCTAGAAACCACCGAAGGGGTCCCTAAAGACAGGGATAATCACAGGTTAGGGAAAAATAAGTTCCGTTTTTGGAAAATCATCTTTCCCCTCCCTTTTTGAAGAGCATCCCAGCCATGGCCCAATACGTTTTTTCTATGAACCGCGTCGGCAAGATCGTGCCGCCGAAGCGTCACATTCTCAAAGACATTTCACTCAGTTTCTTCCCCGGCGCCAAAATTGGCGTGCTCGGCCTGAATGGTTCTGGCAAGTCCACCTTGCTGAAAATCATGGCCGGCATTGACAAGGAAATTGAAGGCGAAGCCATTCCCATGGCAGGCCTCAAAATTGGTTATCTGCCCCAAGAACCGCAGATGGATCCGGACGAAACCGTTCGCGAAGCCGTTGAAGGTGGCATGGGCGAAGTCAAAGCGGCGCAAGCACGCCTCGTAGAAGTTTATGCAGCCTACGCTGAAGAAGACGCCGATTTTGATGCGCTGGCTGCAGAGCAGGCCAAACTCGAGGCCATCATCGCCACAGCAGGCGACGCCTCTGACCACCAACTTGAAATTGCAGCTGACGCTTTGCGCTTACCCCCATGGGACGCCATCATTGGCAAACTCTCTGGCGGTGAAAAACGCCGCGTGGCCTTGTGCCGTTTGTTGCTCAGCCGCCCCGACATGCTGCTGCTTGACGAACCCACCAACCACTTGGACGCAGAAAGTGTCGACTGGCTCGAATTGTTTT
>Ga0164292_10003637_pt1 | contig 12596 bp, 9 predicted proteins | sample GEODES117metaG_FD_111486 | JGI IMG/M metagenome (GOLD analysis project Ga0164292, IMG submission 111486) | Eutrophic lake water microbial communities from Lake Mendota, Wisconsin, USA - GEODES117 metaG | ecosystem: Environmental > Aquatic > Freshwater > Lake | place: USA: Lake Mendota, Wisconsin... | reverse complement strand
GCCGCACCAGTAACCGCCAATGTGCTGGCAAGTGTGGTTGCGCCTGTAACAGCCAATGTGCTGGCAAGTGTAGATGCACCTGTGACATCAAGTGTGCTTTCCATTGTAGCAACACCCGCAACGTCCAATGTGCTTGCCAATGTTGCCGCACCAGTAACCGCCAATGTAGTGGCCAATGTCGTTGCACCGGTAACAGCCAATGTGCTCGCCAGTGTAGACGCTCCGGTAACAGCCAATGTGCTCGCAAGTGTAGACGCTCCGGTAACAGCCAATGTGCGCGCAAGTGTGGCAGCGCCAGTAACAGCCAATGTACTGGCCAATGTGGCAGCGCCAGTAACTGCAATCGTGTTAGATAGAGTAGTCGCACCAGTAACTGCAAGTGTGCTGCCAAGTGTCGCTGCGCCTGCAACATCCGCTGTACCTATTGTCTGCATATTACCATTGGCGGCATTAATTTTAAAATTATCACCATTCACCGAAACGCTGCCTGTAATATTCACTGCTTTATTAAATGTTGCTAAGCCATTAACTGATAATGCACCCCCCAATGATGACAGCCCTGTTCCAGCAACCGTAAACGTTTTATCGGCAGAAATAGTTACATTATCATTGAATGTTGTTGTACCAGTCACAACTAAATTATTGCCAATAGTAGCAGCCCCTGCAACTGACAATGTGCTATCTAATGCGACCGCACCACTAACATCTAATCTACCTTTAGTATGCATGTTGCCGGATGCGGCAGTTACCTTGAATTTATCACCATTCACTGCGAAGTTACCAGTTACGTCCAATGTATTATCGATAGTAGTTGCTCCCGCAACATCTAATGTTCCACCCAATATTGCCGCGCCAGTTTCAACAGTGAATGTTTTATTACCCGTAATATTTACATTGTCATTCATTGTTGTTGTACCAGTTACAACTAATGTACTTGCAAGGGTTGTTGCCCCAGTAACAGCCAATGTGTCAGCAAGTTCGGTAGCACCGGTAACGGCTAATGTGCTGGCCAATGTAGCAGCACCTGTAACGGCCAATGTGCTGGCCAATGTTGCAGCTCCAGTAACGGCCAATGTGCTGGCCAATGTTGCAGCTCCAGTAACGGCTAATGTGTCAGCAAGTGTTGCAGCTCCAGTAACGGCCAATGTGCTTGCCAATGTTGCAGCTCCGGTAACAGCCAATGTGTCAGCAAGTGTAGCAGCACCGGTAACAGCCAATGTGTCAGCAAGTGTAGCAGCTCCAGTAACAGTCAATGTGTCAGCAAGAGTTGTAGCACCAGTAACCGCCAATGTTTCCGCAAGTGTAGCAGCACCTGTAACATACAATGTACTTGCAAGAGTAGCCGCATCTGTAACTTCTATTGTGCTTGCAAATGTAGCCGCTCCCGTAACAGCCAATGTGCTTGCAAGTATGGTTTCTCCTGTAACTGCCAATGTGCTTGCAAGTGTGGTTTCTCCTGTAACACCTAATGTAGTAGCCATTGTGGCGGCACCATCAACATTTAATGTTCCACCCAGTATGGTTGCGCCCGTTCCAACGGTAAACGTTTTATTGTTAGCGATGCTTACATTGTCATTTAATGTGGTTTCGCCGGTAACGTTTAGTGTACTATTAAGAGTAACGTCACTTTCGAGAGTAGTTGCACCTTTAACGGCCAATGTATTATCAATAACAGTTGCACCACTTACATCTAGTTTACCTTTAATGTGTGTATCACCTGATGCGGCAGAGACGACGAATTTATCGCCATTGACCTTCATATCACCCAAAACATCTAATGAATTGCTAATGCTAGTTGCTCCAGTCACTGATAGTGTTCCACCTAACGTCGATGCACCAGTTCCAACGGCGAATGTCTTATCATCTGCGATAATAACATCCCCGTTTAAGTTGGTTGCTCCGGACACGGTTACACTGGTCAATGTTCCTACACTAGTGATATTGGCTTGTTCTGCAGTTAGGATAGTTCCTTCAATGTTTGCAACAAGTGTGGACGGCGTAATTGTTAATTCGTTTACATCACCGGTTTGTTCAGTAGTTCCCATTATAAATTTAGACTCACTGTGGTCCCAGCCCATAAACACATTATCTTCACCCTCGCCTCTTTCAACTAAGAGACCAGCATCACCGACCGGAAATGGCGCATTGTTAGATAATATGATAATATTATCATCTACTCTTCTATTTATAACATTTGCCACTGTTGTTGTTATCACTTTTTGTTCTTCATTTTCATATGTTGTTGTTCCTTTAACCGTTAAATCTCCAGTTATATATAATGTGTTCATAGTGGCTGCGTCGGTAACCGCCAATGTACCGGTAAGTGCAGATGCTCCACTCACATTCAATGTGTTCAATGAAGTTGCTCCAGTAACCGCTAAAGCACCAGTAAGCGCAGATGCTCCACTCACATTCAATGTGTTTAATGCGGTTGCTCCAGTAACCGCTAAAGCACCAGTAAGCGCAGATGCTCCACTAACATTCAATGTGTTCAATGAAGTTGCTCCAGTAACCGCTAATGTACCGGTAAGCGCAGATGCTCCACTCACATTCAATGTGCTCTTTAATGTGGCCGCTCCATCAATCTCAATAACCCCCTTAAACCGAGTGTTATCTTCTACTGCAAGATTACCATTAATCGATAAGTCTTCAATGACAACGGTGCTGTATGTCGTAGTTACTGTATTAATAATCGCATTATTTGTATACTGGTTAACGGCGAGTCGGCCGTTTACGACAAGGTCGTTATTTATATAGACGCGTTGATTAAAACTTGCATCGCCTTTTACAAGGAGACCCTTGTCGATGTTGGCGCTCGTGGTTATGTTAACCGGTTGGGTGGAAATGTAATTGATAGCAGATGCAGGAATTGAGCGATCCCTTACTTTAATCGAATTAATTACTGTCAAATTGGTTAGTGTTGTTGCACCATCTACCTTTAAATTTCGTCTGACATTTTCGTCTTGTCCTACCGTTAAATTATTGGAAAATAACGATGCATTTTGCACATTCACGCTATTGAGTGCAGCGGCGCCAGCTGCGATTCTGCCAACTACGCTGACATTGCCTTGTACGCTGAGGTTGCCTTGCATACTGACATCTGTCGTAAAGACAACGGGAGTTTGCGACATACGTGTACGTCTATATAAATGGACTATAAATAATTTTTACATGTACACCGTATTATATCTATTATAATTTTGAGATAACTTGTCTTATTAATCACAAAAATGTTACAAATCAAGATACAAACTTCAAATATGTAGTATTTTAATTACAATTTGTAGATGGCATTATATTTGTTAAATTGAGCGGAGTTGCCTAAAACATACGGCATTCGCTCCGTGTATGCAACTACAATGATATTGTTCCTAATTTTACATGCTTTATTTTAAAGACTTTATTTAATATATCATTTTTATATTGTTAAAAATGATATATATAAATGTATACACTGACAATTATTTATTATATGTTTTTTACCTTATATAGACCTTAAAATATTTTTAATATTATGCGACTCGATGAATATTATCAAACCATACTTAACTCCTTCCACGCGGCGTCTTTAGAATTATTCGCATTATTACCAATAATAGCCGGAAAATATACATATATTTTCCAATCGAAAAGCTGGTCTCCGTTTGGTTGTAAGGGGTCAAATGGCGTGCTGTAGGCAGCATAGTAAATATCTCCAATTGAACCTGGTGCATTTAATGCAATATCCTGAGTATTCCAACCTGCAGGAACCGGTTGGATTCTAATTGCACCTGCAGGGCCTGCAGGGCCGGTTGCGCCGGTAGGGCCGATTGGGCCGCCAGATGGACCAGTTGGACCGACCTCACCTTGTATGCCTTGTGGGCCAGTTGCGCCAGTTGCTCCAGCTGGGCCAGCAGGGCCAGTTGCGCCGGCAGGGCCAGTTGCACCAGTTGCTCCTGCTGCGCCAGTTGCGCCAGTTGCTCCGGCTGCGCCAGTTGCTCCGGTTGCTCCTGCTGCGCCAGTTGCGCCAGTTGCTCCAGCAGGGCCAGTTGCTCCAGCAGGGCCAGTTGCTCCGGCAGGGCCAGTTGCTCCAGCAGGGCCAGTTGCTCCAGCAGGGCCAGTTGGGCCCGTACTACCCGAGCCACCGCCAATTCCAGATAATGTATCTTCATTTAATATTATATTTCCTATTATAAGGTTGCCTCTTACAGTTGCATTTCCGTTTATAGTTGCATTTCCGTTTAACGTAAACGTATCGCTTACCAATAAGTTTTTAATAGGAGTTTTACTCATTTTATACTATCTATATATATATAATATGAATAAAATATAGGTTACGCATAAAACTATCTACACTAATTAATAGGGGTGTTGGGGTTAAACGACGAATTTTGCTCTAAATTAACCGCAAATAAGTATAAATATATCTGGTATATCTTGACTCTTAAATTATTCAATAGAATATCGGGCCGTCCGTTTGGATTAAAATCCAAATTTCGGTCCAATTTAATATCAAATAAATACTCATATAAAAAATCCGCGATACGAACGAGATATGCCTCGGTTACTTCATAGTCCATTTTAACGCGGATGTTCTCATTAAATAAATACAAATACAGATTGTATAACTTTTCTTCATGGAATATTAATTGTTGTGTTAACGGGTTAAAATCTGGTGTAGTTTCCAAATCAACTTGAAATAGGTATTTGTATAAATACTCCATGCGTTGCTTTAACTTCACAACCTCCGGGTCAAACATAATTAAATTAACATTATAAACCACATTATTGCTAAAATTCCCGGTAACATTGTCAATCGACCCAATCGACAAAAATCCCGTATCTTTGTCATAATCAAACACTATTCCGTTAAAGTAATTGGATTCGTTGTTCAATATATTACAGCTAATCGATTGGCCTGGTATAAATGGCAAACATTTGTCTACTAAAAATCCTACCGTGCCATTTTTTACTGGTACCACTCTATACGCCTTGACCGTTTTTGTGATGTATTTCTGGTTTACATGATGATGATTTCCATGTGAATTGTTGTCATTACAATATACTAAATCAGTTGAAATGACTCTACCGTTATTATTAACGCACTTTGCAGGTATAACACAATAATTTATATCATGGTGGTCGTGTGGCTTATGAATGGTTATATCGCAAGCCGGCTGCGTATGGCAGTCTGGTATGGTATTACATGATAATTGATGCATATTTCTCATTCTTCGTAATGATATATAATCGCTTGATGACATTTTCCTCTATAATAAACACAGCGAAAAGAATTGTATACAGAACTAAAATTAAACGCATTAGTTTATTTTGCGAAAAAGAATATAATTATATACACACATAGTAAGTAATGGAAAATCTTGATTTAGATATTAATAATTATACAGACAATGATTTGGAAACGTTCTTCAAATTAAAGAAGAGAACAAAGTATACCATAGCCGATATTGAACTAAAAGAATATGAAATTCGAGAACAACTTTTAAATAGTGGACATATTGATAAGCGGCTGAAACGCGACTTAATCGCGTTTTTAGATGCGGCAAAAAAACAGCTGGTTGCGGTAAAGTGCAAAGATGAGCGACCCCAACCGACAAGTATTCCCACTAATTATCGTTTAGATACAGTGAATATTCCGCGACCAGATAATCAAGATGCTTCTCGCGCGCAAAATTTAGTTCAGCGACCGACCACCGAGTATATTTACACGAGTCATAGCGACTTTCTTCCTGGACGCATTAACCCAATTAATACGCGCGTAATTACTAAATGTGTAAACATCGATACTCGATTTCGCGAAAGTATTAATACTACGCAAAGCTCCGATTTTACAGTGCAACTTACTACCAAGTTTAATAAGGTTGTTTCTATGGAATTGAGTGCACTAGAAATGCCACTCACGTTTTATGGTATATCGGCAAGCAATGGCAACAACTTTTTGTATTTGAAGGTACATTATGTCGATTCTATCTGTCCCGAAGACCTCGTATATGCAGAACAAGTGTTTGTGATACCTGACGGGAACTATAACCCGAACGATTTTATCGATAAAATTAACAATACGCTGTGCCCGATTGACGACAATGGCAAAATGCTTGACCCAACAGTGATATTCTCTTATATTCGCCTTTCTTTAGATTTGACAAGTGACGGCTCTGGTAGCGGTCGAGTAACGATTGGCCCGGTAGGGTGTAAAACGCTTTCCATTAAAGCAATTACAATGGATTTTACACGAAATATTGACGGATATCCTGATACAGTTGAAATATCCAGAAAAATTGGGTGGAATTTAGGATTTTTAAAACCCAAATACGAAGGCGGATTCTTTTATTTGGCGGATTCCATCATTGAGCCGAAAAATAATCGATATATTTATTTGTCCGTGGACGATTTTAACAAAAACTCGAACAACCCATTTGTTAGTATTTTCAATCAATCCATCTTAAATGACGACATTTTGGCGCGAATTTCCATCAAGGGTTCTCATTTTAACATGTTGTTGGATAATGAAATGACGATTGTGTCGGAGCCGCGCATATATTTTGGCCCGGTCGATATTCAGCGCCTACGTATTCGCGTATATGACGAACATGGCCGCATATTACAAATGAATAATACCAACTTTTCATTTTGCCTCACAATTAAGGTGATGTATGATATGTAACCATTTTAAAAACTTCGCTGGTATAAATACCGACGAAAAAATAATATAAGGACTTCGTTATTAAAATATATATCATTATTATGAACCCGTATATTCATTTTGTTGTTCAGCCGATACCTTATTCCCGCAGTTTGTTATATCCGTTGTTACTCAAGAATGCCGCGTTTCTGCAATGGTATCAAACCCTTACAAATTTTGACGAGGTTTATCGACATACACATCGTACTCCGGCGCTAACATATAATTATTCTTATCGGTATCAAACCCAACCCGCTTTGCAGAATTTACATAAAAATCCGGCGATTGATACGATTACATGTAGTATGTCACTTTTACATAATAAACACCTATATACTGAGTCCATTCGACACAAGGTTAATTACGTGCCAATTAACACGGCTCATAGTTGGAGCTCGCCCAACGGGATGGATTATATTGTACATACCGAGCATGCAGTAAAATTGGACGGAGAACTCATTCATTATGATGACATTGATAAAGAGTTGATTGATAAATTACACTTGTAAAGTTGTACTTTTCTGTTTGTAAGATATGAACCTCAAACAAAATCTGCATTTAGCATATAGCATGCCGTATAAAACTCGCAAAGTACGCGGTAAAAATTGTTATCGCGTATATAATCCTAAAAGTAAACAAACGTTTGCTAAGTGCACAACCGCACAAAAGGCAGCCAAACAAATGAGACTGTTGCGCGCCTTACAAAATAGCAAGACGTTTCGCTCGCAAATTCGGTCGAATCGGGCCACACAAAAGCGCCGTCCAGCATAGTTCGCCACATTTTTTAGAAATGTTGTGAAAACGATATACAATCATCGTGTGTTATTATATTAGCGACCAGGTTCTCCATATTAACAAAAAATGTTGAGTATAGAACAACAAAATATATTAGATGCAACTAAAACCGGAGATAATGTCGTCGTAGACGCAGTTGCAGGAACTGGTAAAACGACGCTTATTCTCGCGATTGCTCGAGAACTCTGCTCTCGTAATATATTACAAATTACCTATAATAAATCGTTGAAATTCGAAGTGCGCGAGAAAACGCAGGCCATGGGGATTGAGAACCTTACTATACACACATACCACAGTTTGGCGGTGTGTTATTATTCGTGTACCGCGCACGTGGACAACGAAATCAAGAAAATCGTGGACAACAATACACCACCCAACAAAAGTATTCCGGATTATGACATGTTAGTTGTTGATGAAGCCCAGGATATGACCTTATTATACTACCAATTAATGGTAAAATTTGCAAAAGATATAGGTTCTCGATTTCAGCTGCTTGTACTCGGCGATTATATGCAGGGTCTCTACGAGTTCAAAGGTTCGGATATTCGTTTCTTAACCTTGGCAGAAATAATATGGAAAAAACATCCGTGTTTGAGAACCCGACAATTTCGAAAATGTACGATGAAAATGTCCTACAGAATTACGAATCAAATGAGTCAATTTGTAAATAATGTCATGTTGGGAGAACCTCGCATGGATGCTTGTCGAAATGATGCGCCTGTACAATATATTCGTAATTCTCGCTACAATTTGGAGCGCATTGTTTGTGCCGAAATACAAAAGTTGTTTGCACTTGGAATAAAACCGAGTGATATTTTTATATTAGGACCTTCTGTAAAAGGAGAACGTAGTAATATTCGTAAATTGGAGAACATGTTGGTTGAAAAAAACATACCATGTCACGTTCCAATGCTCGAAAACAGCGACATTGACCAACGCGTCATCGACGGCAAAATCGTGTTCTCCACATTTCATTGTGTAAAGGGTAGACAACGCAAATATGTGTTTGTGGTTGGGTTTGACAACTCATATTTTAAGTACTATGCGCGAAATCTACCACGAGATATTTGCCCCAATACACTATATGTTGCATGCACCCGCGCATTAAACGGGCTGTATGTTCTCGAAAGTGATACCCGGCGAGAAGACCGACCGCTCGAATTTTTACACATGAGTCATGTTGATATGAAATCCGCGGATTATGTGCATTTTAAAGGCCAACAACAGACTCTGTTTCCGCGTATTGAAGAAACCGAGTCCACCGTCCCGATTAAACTCACGCCGACAGAATTAATTAAGTTCATACCTGAAGAGACAAACCAACACATATGTTCTATTTTGGACCGTATTTTTGTAAAAGAACAAGACATTATTGAGAACCTGGAGATTCCGGGAATTATTCAAACAAAAAAGGGGTTTTATGAGGAAATTAGCGACCTAAATGGAATCGCCATTCCGTGCATGTACTATGACCATTTGTTGAATGCATGGAACGATAGCTACTCATACAAAACAAAAGATAGCATTTTATATGACATTATAGATATGAATATTGAGAACCTGAACGAAAAGAAACAACAGTTTTTGTTGGAAATCATCGATAAACTGCCAGAAACAATCGAATCCGTGAACGATTATTTATACATGGCCAATATCAATACCGCGATACAAGAATCCCTGTATTTTAAGTTGAACCAGATTGATAAAGATGACTATAATTGGCTAACCAATGAAATGGTGATGATATGTAAAGACCGTTTGAAGCATGTTGTCAGTCCGGATTGTCAAGGTTCTCCACCTCTAGTAGAAGAATACATTATAAATGCGTCCATGGACGAACAACACTCGCAAATTGACCGATTTATTGAACGAATATTACCCGGAAAGAAATTCCGGTTCAACGCCCGCGTCGATTTAATGACAGAAACCACGATTTGGGAGTTTAAATGTACGAACGAATTGACTCACGACCATATGTTACAAGTCGTTATTTATGCTTGGTTATGGAATATGAAACAAGTAGAAGAGAACCTGGACACAAATGAAAAAATATTTCGTCTTTTTAACATCAAATCGGGGGAATTATTGCGGTTGGATGCAAGTATGGGTGATTTAAATAATATTATGTCGTCTTTATTGTGTTCTCGATATACAGAGCAAGTTGAGAAAAGTGAAACGCAATTTATAGATGACTGTTTGTCGTCTATAAGCCGGTTGTGTCGTGACGATGCATAAAACATGGCTGCATACTTCGCTTACAGAAGTTTCCGTTTTTCAGCTGTGCGCCGCATACGTAGACATAACTTCCATTTCCTGTTCTCTTTTTGTTTGCATTCCAATATCGACTTGCTTCATCAAAGTCGATATTGACATCTAGTATTTCTGCGTTAGTTTGGCTACGGGTCTTCATTTTGTGTGATGTGTATTTGCCATCGGTAAGATTGACACGTTGTACTCAATTTTTCTGTTGTTGTTTTGTTTTTTGTCTATATATTTTGCGAAGTTTTTCGGTAGATTCGAGAACATGATAAGTCCATGTTCTGGTTGATGTGTTTTTGTATGGATTGTTTAGTAAATAGAAACATTTATACGATTAAACATTTTAATCTTTATCCAAATCCATGTTGGCAATATGGTGGTCATTGATGTAACATTATTGTTATATTATATTCTATTATTAATATATAATAATGGCAGATTTGTGTGGGTTGAATCCTTACCCGATGCAGTTTGAAGCAACGTTGACAATTAATGGCAATGTGTATACGGGTCCAGTAACTTGGGTCAATGATACAAAATGGTATTTCTCCGGATACGACGACAGCGGTAAGTATGAACGTGCATCTTATAACACCGGTAACGAATCACCAACCGCGACTCTTACCGGGATAGCGCAACGAATATGTGGAATGACTGGATTTACGGAAGACCAATGGAGGGCCTCTGGACTCAAAGAAGAGGGCGGGTCGCGTCGCCATAAATCCAAACAGCAAAAGACCAGAAAAAGTAATCAATCCAAAAAGCGAAACTCCAGAAAAGCGAATCGTCATCGCCGTTAAAATATTTCGTTCATAAATTTCCTACTTGATTAGGAAATTTATATGCACACGTTTTATGCAAACATTTTTATATTCATCTGGTTTAATGGCAAACGATGTTATATTGCGCCAACTTCGTCTTTAATTTAGTCGACACACTCTTCAGCGAAATCGTCGTATTTTTTAATTGATTGCTCGCCTGTTGAATATATTTTATATCTACATCATTCGACATGGCAATACTTACACCAAACTCACACAGTGTATTCCAATTATCGATTGTTTCCACCGATTTTGCAATAATATTCTTCTCGGCCGCCGATAAATCGGCATCTACCAATGTAGGACTATCTTCCGGCGAAACAAAATGATTTATATATTGCATGGCACAGTTGACTTCGTCCATTACACCTGCTATAACTATCTTTGTTTCATGGGCGGATTTGGGTAATTGAACCGCCGAAGTAGCAAACACCGTCTTTTTAAATTTACCGAAAATATTCGACAGATTAACTATCTTTGACAGCGCCGTCTTAATGCTTCGCAAAAAGTTTAAATCGGTAATAATACTCACATTCTGTAATTTCACAATGAACCCGTTGAACAAATTACTTAACTCGTCCGCGGCAGCCGCAAATTCATTAAAGCCCGACACGTCCACGTCCAGTTCCATTTGTTTTGATTCGGTCGCAATTCGGGCAGCCGCCTCGAACAAACTGGTGTAATCATCAATGGAGCCTTTTCCGTGGAAATCACTGCATTTGAGTTCTCCTGCATATGTGCGAATTGACTCCAACAGAAGACTGGTCTCGCTTTCGGGTTCTACCAAATCATTATATGTGTCGACGGTTTGCTCCAAATTCTGAGTAATTTGTGGGTCATATATTTCAGGTTCGTCGGTATCAAACGTGGTTCGCGCGATTTCTACACCGGTCGCGCTCTTCCCCGTTTCATGCACTATTTCAAAACCAATTCCGTCAATAACGAGGTTTGAGCTAACATCTGTAATGGGGACAATTGTGGGCAAAACAATATTGCATGAGGGGTCAAGAATCACATTTCCAGAACTATCTTGAACGACTTGGTTATGACTGTTGTCATTTACCACCTGGTTATGACTGTTGTCATTTACCACCTGGTTATGACTATTGTCATTTACACCGTGATTTCCGTTGTTGCCATTTCCAGATTGATTACCACTGTTGCCATTTCCAGATTGATTACCACTGTTGCCATTTCCACTTTGGTTCCCACTGATATCGGGTTCGCTATCGGAGTCGCTATTTGACATAGTTGTCATAATAAACGAACAGAATAGGAATTATAGAAATATTTATATACCTAAAATGCACTCATATTTAAGGTTTGCATTACAAACATTAAATAATACTTTACATAACTGTACGATTACCTATAAAAATAGGGAATCGTAATTGGATTTCTAGACAGGGGTCTATATTGTTAGCTATCGCTTTTCTCTCGCTCTCAACATATTAATCTAATTATCACATACACATTAGGACTACTTGTTACAATAATAATAATTCCAATAAAACATAATATAATACGCGCAATACATACACATGCTACGTCAATAAACACATATAATTTACTTGGCCGTTTTACGCACACATCCTCGTTTGTGGGCGGCCAAGGCTTTCAAGTTATTCGCAAAATAACTTTTACATAATTCGCATTTTAATCCCGGTTTGGGAATTGGCGCCATATACTTGGACGATAAAAATCGATCCAATGCTGGTAGCTTCAATTCGTCGATTTGGGATAACACCTTCTTCTGGTGCTCCTTGAACACTTCTGCAATCGCCGATTTTTGCGAGAGAAATGTCTGGTAATCATTGTTGATAATATCGAGGATATCTTTGGGAATCGAATATTCGTTCTCCGTTTTGCCCTGGTACTGCGACAAACGCGACAACAATGTATCGATAATATCCACTGCAACCTGTATTTTCGCCGGATTGTATTCGACTTTATGAACATATATAACAATATGACTGTTGTGAATATCGATTTGATAGTTCTTTTTGGCCGAAATGCCGCTCATTTGAGACAACACAATC
>Ga0164292_10003636_pt1 | contig 12598 bp, 10 predicted proteins | sample GEODES117metaG_FD_111486 | JGI IMG/M metagenome (GOLD analysis project Ga0164292, IMG submission 111486) | Eutrophic lake water microbial communities from Lake Mendota, Wisconsin, USA - GEODES117 metaG | ecosystem: Environmental > Aquatic > Freshwater > Lake | place: USA: Lake Mendota... | reverse complement strand
TCAGTATGCTCTGTTTATCCGAGTGCTGTATCTAAAATCATCATTAATGAGAAGCCAATCATTAATCCGATGGTTGCGGTTGTTTGATGGCCATTGCGATGAGTCTCAGGTATCACTTCATGCGAGACCACAAATAACATGGCACCGGCTGATAGACCCAAGCCAACCGGGTAGGTCCAAGCTAAACCACTAGAGATGCTGACTCCCAGTAAAGCGCCAACGGGTTCCAATAAGCCGCTGGCAATTGCAATCAGTAAAGCAGTTTTTGGCTTCACTCCTGCGCTGCGCAAACTCAAGGCCACCGCTAAGCCCTCAGGAATATCTTGAATCGCTATTGCCGCTGCCAAAGGAATTCCAACCGATAAATCTCCTGCAGACATAGCAACACCCATGGCCATGCCTTCAGGTAGGTTATGTAAAGCAATTGCAAAAACAAATAGCATCACTTTGCCGCAGCGCTCGTATCCAGGACCACAAGGACCTGTTTGATGATGTTCGTGAGGCGTGAATTGATCTAAACCTAACATCAATAAAACACCAAGGGCAATACCAGCCACAACCAATCCGGACCCCAATAACTTGCTTGAGAAATAGGCCTCACCTGCAGCCAGACCTGGGAGGATCAGCGAGAATGCACTGGCAGCCAACATCATTCCAGCCGCAAATCCCAACATGCTGTCCTCAAGCTTTGTGGGAATTGATTTAATGAATAAGATGGGGATGGCGCCCAAAGCTGTTGCAGCAAAACCAATGAGGCCAGCGTCCAAAGCGTAACTGAATGCCACTGACTGTTGGCCAGAAATAATTTCTGAGGCACTTTGCGCAATCAAAGCAAGAACACCCAATACAGCAATCAATAAACCAATTGCCATTAATGGTTGCTGCTTGGCGTGCGACTCAACAGCGCTAAACCAGGTGGGGTTATCTAATAGTTTGGTGCTCATATAAACCTCTAATCAATAAATCAATTCTACAGAGGAATCGAGAGTAACATTAATCTAATAAATCGATTATTAATATTAATTTAATTGGTTTTACAAATTAACGACTTGAGCCTAAAGTTCATCGATCGAAACGTTATACATGGAGGTCAGTATGTCTCAATTAGTCGTTAAGCAAATGAAACATCACTCATTACAAAAGGGTATGGGTTTTGCCATATTTGCTGCAGGGTTTGTGACATTACTTGCAGATTTAGCTCATTCTTTCTAATTCACCACAACACAAAGGAGTTCAACATGGAACACAAGAAACAAGCAGCAAGCGGTCAATGCCCTGTTATGCACGGTGGCAATACAGCAACTGGCACATCCAATATGGAATGGTGGCCAAATGCTTTGAATCTAGATATCTTGCACCAGCACGATACAAAAACCAACCCAATGGGTGAAGATTTTGACTACGCCAAAGAATTTAAATCATTGGATCTTGAGGCTTTAAAAAAGGATCTCAAGGCAATGATGACTGATAGCCAAGAGTGGTGGCCAGCTGACTGGGGTCACTATGGTGGTTTGATGATTCGTATGGCTTGGCATGCTGCCGGCTCATACCGTATCGCCGATGGTCGCGGTGGCGCAGGCACAGGCAATCAACGTTTTGCCCCTTTGAACTCTTGGCCTGACAATGCAAACTTGGATAAAGCACGTCGTTTGCTTTGGCCAATCAAGAAAAAATATGGCAAGAAAATTTCTTGGGCAGATTTGATGATTTTGGCTGGCAACATGGCCTATGAATCAATGGGCTTAAAGATTTACGGCTTTGCTGGTGGTCGTGCTGACATTTGGCACCCAGAGAAAGATATTTACTGGGGTTCAGAAAAAGAATGGTTGGCTAAAAACTCTGAGAGACAGGGCTCTGATGATGCCGCCACTCTAGATAACCCACTCGCTGCAGTTCAAATGGGTCTTATCTATGTGAACCCAGAAGGTGTGGATGGCAAACCTGACCCATTGAAAACAGCCCGCGATGTGCGTTTAACTTTTGCACGCATGGCCATGAATGATGAAGAAACAGTGGCATTGACAGCTGGTGGTCACACAGTTGGTAAGTGTCACGGCAATGGCAGCGCTAAAAACTTAGGCCCAGATCCAGAAGCCGAAGATGTTAATGCACAAGGACTTGGTTGGTTGAATAAAGCTGGACGTGGCGTGGGCCGAGATACTGTCACAAGCGGTATTGAAGGAGCCTGGACCACACATCCTACAAAATGGGATAACGGTTACTTCTACCTTCTTTTCACCTACGACTGGGAATTGAAGAAGAGTCCAGCAGGTGCATGGCAGTGGGAGCCAATAAATATCAAAGAAGAAGATAAGCCAGTAGACGTGGAAGATTCTTCTATTCGATATAACCCGATCATGACCGATGCTGATATGGCGATGGTGAAGGATCCTATTTACCGCGAAATTTCAGAGCGCTTTTACAAAGACCCTGAGTATTTCTCAGAAGTGTTTGCCAGAGCTTGGTTCAAATTGACTCACCGTGATTTAGGTCCTAAAGCTCGTTACTTGGGTGCAGATGTGACAAGTGAAGATCTTATTTGGCAAGACCCCGTGCCTAAAGCAAGTCATTCGTTGACAAACGCTGAAGTGGCTGAGTTGAAGGCAAGTATTTTAAAGAGCGGTCTTAGTGTTTCTGAATTAGTGGCAACAGCTTGGGACAGTGCCAGAACATTCCGAGGATCAGACATGCGCGGTGGAGCCAATGGCGCACGCATACGTCTTGCACCTCAAAAAGATTGGGAAGGTAATGAGCCAACCAGACTTCAAAAAGTACTTGCTACTTTAGAGCAGATTCAAAAAGGTTTTGCTAAGCCAGTCAGTATGGCCGATTTGATTGTTCTTGGCGGTACAGCTGCCGTTGAACAAGCAGCTCATGCTGCAGGTGTTGAGGTCAAGGTGCCTTTTGCTCCGGGTCGTGGTGATGCTACTCAAGAAATGACTGATACAGAGTCTTTTGCAGTTCTTGAGCCAATTCATGATGGCTTCCGCAATTGGGTGAAGAAGGACTATGTGGTGTCTGCTGAAGAGTTGATGTTAGACCGCACACAGCTGATGGGTTTAACTGCTCACGAAATGACCGCATTGGTAGGTGGCATGAGAGTTCTTGGAACGAATCATGGCAATACCAAGCACGGCGTATTCACAGACCGCGTGGGTGTTTTAAGCAATGACTTCTTTGTTACTTTGACAGACATGAATTACACATGGAAACCAATCAGCAAACACTTGTATGAAATCCGTGATCGTAAGACAGGTCAAGCCAAATGGACAGCAAGCCGTGTAGATTTGGTCTTTGGTTCTAATTCGATTCTTCGCTCTTATGCTGAAGTTTATGCACAAGATGATTCGAAAGAGAAGTTTGTCAAAGACTTTGTGAAAGCTTGGACAAAAGTCATGAATGCTGATCGTTTTGATTTAGCTTAATGACTGCCTGAAATGAAATAAGGGTTGGAATGGTTATTCCAACCCTTATTTTTTCAAAAATAGATCGTGAATTATTTTGAGGTCTTGTGTAAAGACTTCGTTTTACTGGGTCGCCCCTTGCCTACTTCTAAATGTTGCGTAGTGATGATTTCAGAAATAGCCATGAACTCATCAATTCTGGCAGTTGTTTGGCGAGCAACCAGACAAATACAGCGCTTCGGCGCAGGTGCCGCCAATGGCCTAGCTAACAACGTTGTCCCATCCAAGATGCCGCCTTTAATCGCCATTTCTGGAAGCAAGGCAACACCCAGGCCTGCCTCAACCATCTGAACCAAAGTTAATAAACTGGTAGCCTCAACACCATAATTATTTGCAATTTCTTTTTGACGACAGGCCTTCAAGCTATGATCTCTTAAACAATGCCCCTCCTCCAACAATAAAATCTTTTCGGATAAGGAAGCAGATACTTTTACTTCAGGCATCTTAAGCGCCGGCTCATTCGCATGAGCCACTAGCCAAAACTCATCTGAGAACAACTCTTTCACCAAAAGGCCGTCTGTTGGATAAGGCAAGGCAATTAAAGCAAAGTCTAGTTGATGATTAACTACGCGTTGCAATAAATTAGCCGTCAAATCCTCTCTTAAAGTAATTTGCAAATTTTGATATTGATTGCGAGTGGCGGGTAAAATTTTGGGCAGCAAGAATGGGGCGATGGTTGGAATGATTCCCAATTTAATGGTCCCCGTCATGGCAAGACCTGAATGCTGACTGTATTGAACTAAATCTTCAGCGCCTGCCAGTAACTTAATAGCACGCTCTACCACCTCTTTACCAATCGGAGTAACAGAAACATTTTGTCTATCACGCTCGATCAATTGAGTGCCCAATGCTTGCTCAAGCTCCTTCAACCCCGTGCTGAGAGTTGATTGGCTCACAAAACATAATTCAGCGGCTTTCGTAAAATTGAGATGCTGAGCAACAGCAATTAAATATTTCAACTGCCGCAAGGAAGGAAGGTTCGTCATATCAGATTTATCTCGATGACTTAAAGATTTAATGATAAAACACTTATATTCAAATAGTTGATTGATTTCAATAAATTAATCTATTACTAATATATCTATTGTTTTGGTTTTACCAATTTAGTTATTTGCTTGGTCTACGCAGCATGATTCAAGCGGACAAGCCGAAGCTTTACAGCAGTCAATAAGGGAGATAGCGCCCACCTGTTATAAAAGAAAAACGCCAAAAGTGCATCTATACACTTTTGGTGTTTTTTTAATAACTATCTAAGCGTTAAAAATAAATCGTGATCCATTCGATGAACGAATGAACTTAGGTCCAAACTCAGCGGCTGCAATTGAGATGAATGCCTCTCCACTACAGTGCATCGGTATCAAAAAGTCTGGGTTGATTTCTTTGAGGCTTGCCACTGTTTGCTTCAAATACTCAGGGGCATGGGGCGCCAAATGAAAGCCTCCCATCACGGCGTGAACCTTGTTAACACCTGATACTTTCATGGCAGCTTTCACAGTGTTAACGACTCCACGGTGACCACACGATGTCATGACCACCAAACCTTTGCCTTTGACGTTGTAAATGGTGGTTTGCTCGTGCTCAAAATCATCCGGAACAGAGGTTGCTGTCTTTTTCGCAGGATTCACTTTCTCAGGTTCACAACCCAATCCTGACTGAATACCTACTGACATACGAGTTGGAGATAGGACTTTCTCAAAACTTTCCGCAGGAATAAATCCAGTCGTAAAGCCATGAGAAGCCAATATCGAAGGCTTACCCGCAAACGTAACAACTAAGCCAGCTTGCTTAATTGCATCACGATCCATGGCGCCAAAGTTCCCAGGATTGCCTGGCACATTCAGCTCACGTGTACAGAAACATTCCTCGCCGCCCAAGTAAAAAGGTAAGTCTTTCTTTAACTTTCCTTTGGTCGCCTGAAGAAATCCAACCATGCCACCAAAGTGATCGTAATGGCCATGGCTTAGAACGATGGCATCAAGCTTGGATGGATCGATGCCCAACAATCCCATATTATTTAAAAGTGTTTCTGATGTGTAGGCAAAGTCAAACAATACTTGCTTGGTCTCACTACCTTGTTGAGATTCGATGTGCCAAGCAAGGCCCCATTCATTTTGTAAAGTGCGCTTGGGTGGCTCCTTGGAAACACTGAAACCAAATCTTTGAATTTCAAGCGAACCAATCTTGGTGGATCGCTCAAAAGCATGATGATAAGAATCGGTAACCACCCTCACAGCCAATCTATCAACTTCTGGAACTTTAGAGCCCAGAGGTTTGGCAATTGCTATGCGCGAGCCAAACAAACCACCTGAGGCAAGTGCGGCAATTGAAAATGAGCCCGCACGCATAATTTTTCTTCGTCCTAAACTACCCAGATACTGCTTATCATCTTTGTTTGGCATATATCCCTCACTCGGTTTGTTTAACTTCTGAAGTTCAGCATACTTAAACAAGTTAGGCGGGTCAACTCGCAGTGCACCATAAACGACTTAAGCACCATTTCGGCATCAGGAATAAGTAAAAATGCCCTGGATTTGAATCAAATCAGGGCATTTTCTTTTTTCTATAAGTGGTTATTTTTACTTGTCTACAAACGCTCTTTCGTAAACGTAGTCACCCAATCGTCCCGAGCTTGGCGATACATTGAACCCTTTGGCATCTAACATCTCTGAAATCTCTTTGAGCATGGCTGGGCTGCCGCAAATCATGCCGCGATCATTCGCTGGATCTAGGGGTGGCAAACCAATGTCCTTGAACAACTGACCATTTTCAATCGCAGTGGTGAGACGGCCTGTGTGTTTGAATGCTTCTCTGGTCACTGTTGGATAGTAGATCAATTTTTCACGAACCATCTCGCCCAAGAACTCATCATTGGGTAGTTCATTTTTGATGTAATCTTCATAAGCCAATTCGCTGACCAAACGCACTCCATGAATCAACACCACTTTTTCAAAGCGCTCGTAAGTATCTGGATCGCGAATGATACTCATGAATGGCGCTAGACCTGTGCCGGTGCTGAACAAGTAAAGGTTCCTGCCAGGATTCAAATCGTCGATCACCAAAGTACCGACAGACTTTTCGCTGACCAAAATAGGATCACCCACTTTGATATTTTGTAGACGTGAGGTCAACGGGCCGTTTTCAACTTTGATACTCAAGAACTCAAGATGCTCTTCGTAATTAGCGCTGGCCACACTGTAAGCACGCACCAATGGCTTACCCTCAACTTCCAAACCAATCATCAAAAAATGGCCATTGCGAAAGCGCAAGGCTTTATTTCTGGTGGTTGTAAAGCTGAATAAGGTGTCGTTCCAATGCTTCACGCTCAGAACTGTTTCGGTGTTGTAACTGGCCATGGTTTTTGCTGTTTTTCTGCTCTAGGTTTCTTCGATGTTTCTTCGAGGTTTCTTATAGCCTAGCATTTTAAACGCTTCAGCGTTTCCTTCATCGTTTCTTACGTGAGTTGAGGCTCAGATTGACCAAAAGATATGGGTTTGTTTGATTTAAATCAGAGCTTAGCTTGCCAAGCTGCAATTCCTGCTTTGGCTACTTCAGCATCTTGATTTGATTTAACGCCAGACACCCCAATGGCTCCAAGCGTTTGACCATCATGGACGATGTTCACGCCACCTTCAAGCATGCCCTGTAAAACAGGCACAGATAAATAGGCAATGCGCCCGCCATTGATCATGTCTTCGTAAGCTTTGCTTTCTTTGCGGCCCAAGGCTGAGGATCTGGCTTTTTCTTGTGCAATTGAAGCTGAAACTGCAGGACAGTCATCTCTTCTGGTGAAGCCTAATAGATGACCGCCATCATCAACAACAGCAATGGAAACAGCGAATTGATTTTTTTCGGCAAAATCATTCGCTGTCTGTAACAACACATCAACGTCTGCTTTGGTGAGGTATGGTTTTTGTTTCATGTCTCCTCCATCCCCAGTCTTTTAAAGCAATAAGTCTTGTGCTGCCACAACTCCACTGTCTTTTAACTTGATGCCAAATGCCTTCATGCCCATTTCACAACCGCTCAATGCGCCCAACAAGGCCAACTCGTTACAGTCACCCAAGTGACCAACGCGGAACATCTTGCCTTTGACTTTGCCAAGACCTGTGCCCAATGAAAGGTTGTACCTTTCGTGAATCAATTTTCTTAATTTGTCAGCATCGACGCCTTCTGGCGTTACAACACCAGTCAATACTGGCGAATAAACAGCCGGATCTTTACATTGAACTTCTAAGCCCCACGCTTCAACGGCTGCACGACATGCTTTGGCCAAACGCTGATGGCGCGCAAAGACATTGTCGAGACCTTCCGTCAAAATCATGTCCAAGGCTTCATGTAAACCGTACATCAAGTTGGTGGATGGTGTGGTTGGCCAGTAGCCAGTTTTATTGGATTCTAGAATCTCGTCCCATGCCCAAAATGCTTTTGGCAAATTTGCTGTTTTGTTGGCTTCTAATGCTTTTGGTGACAAGGCATTGAAGCCCAAACCTGGTGGCAACATCAAACCTTTTTGCGAGCCACTCACTGTCACATCAACGCCCCACTCATCATGACGGTAATCAGCAGATGCCAAACCTGAAATCGTATCAACCATCAACAAAGCAGGATGCTTGGCTGCATCCATGGCTTTTCTAACGGCTGCAATGTTTGATGTTACGCCTGTGGATGTTTCGTTATGCACCACACACACCGCTTTGATTTGATGTGATGTGTCAGCCTTTAAACGTTCTTCGATCATGGCTGCATCCACACCATAGCGCCAACCTTCTACGCCTGGCTTACCCAAGAATTCTGTTTTGATGCCCAAACGATCAGCCAGCTTTTGCCACAAAGTGGCAAATTGACCAGTTTCATACATCAAAACGTGATCGCCAGCTGACAAAGTATTGACCAAGGCAGCCTCCCATGCGCCCGTTCCTGATGATGGATAGATGATCACAGGATGCTTGGTCTTGAAAATCTTTTGCATGTCAGCCAATAACTTCAGGCCTAACTGACCAAACTCAGGACCACGATGATCGATGGTTTGGAAGCTGATCGCCCTTAAAACACGTGCTGGCGCAGGGCTTGGGCCTGGAATATGGAGAAAGTGGCGTCCAGATGAATGATTATCAAGTTTTAACATGGTTGGTCTCACTCGGTTTTATTGTTGGTCGTGGCGAAAGTGTAAGTCATTTTTCGAAAATTTGCATTTTTGTATGCAAAAAATATACCTTATGACTTTCCCTATAGTGGTAAATACTAGGCAAATAATAGGTTTTTGGCACTTCTTTTTAAAATCTCTATCGGTTATATTAAATGTGTATACAAAAATAGGTTTTCTTAATGGCATCAATTATTCAGTTAAATTCGCAAAATTTGCACGAAATCACTTTCCAGAAGCTGCGCAGCTTATTGGTTGAGGGTTCGATTGCGCCTGGCAGCAAATTGAATGAGCGTGAACTGGCTGAGCAGCTGAATGTATCTCGCACTCCCATTCGTGAAGCCATTAGACGTTTAGCAGCCGATGGTTTAGTTGAGTTGATTGCCAATCGAGGTGCGATTGCGGTTCAATTGAACAAAGAGGATGTGATCAACACATTTGACGTGATTGCCAATCTTGAGGGTTACTCTGGAGAGTTGGCCGCGCAAAACATCACGGATGCCGCCCTCTCTGAATTAGAAGCCATGCATTATGAAATGATGGCTTCTTATGCGCGTCGTGACTTATCGAGCTATTACAGGCTGAATTTAAAAATACACAATGCCATCAATCAAGCGGCGGCCAATCCTGTTTTGAGTCAGTTATTCATGCAAGTCAATGCCCGCATTGAAGCTTTGCGCTTTCGCTCAAACCAAGATGAAGTGAAATGGGGAAAAGCTGTGGGTGAACATCAGGAGATGATTGATGCGCTCAAAGCACGGGACAGTGTGCGCATGAGACAAGTCATGATGAATCACGTGATGAATAAACGTGATGTGGTGATTCAGTTGATGGATTCAGAAAACTTATCTCACTCAGTCAAAGCATGAACAAGCCACTCGCCTATCAAGAGGTCATGATTGATACCCAGTTTTTAGCCAAACGGCTGGAAACTGAAACATCTGGCGAGGTGATGACGGATGTTGCTAGTCGCGGGCGCTATGCCACTGATGCATCTATTTACCAAACCATGCCGGTTGCAGTCTTTGTGCCAAAAACTGCACAAGATATTGTTGTTGCCATTCAAATAGCCGCTGATCTTGGTGTACCGGTGTTGCCTCGCGGGGGTGGCACAAGCCAATGCGGTCAAACCACAGGTCCTGCATTGGTGATTGATAACAGCAAATATTACAGAAATATTTTAGATATCAATCTTGAGCAAGGCTATGTGGATGTTCAGCCAGGCGTTGTGCTTGACCACTTGAACGCCACTCTAAAAAAACACCAGCTTTGGTATCCGGTCGATGTGTCGACCGGAGCACAGGCAACCATAGGCGGCATGGCAGGCAACAACTCCTGCGGCAGTCGATCGATTGCGTATGGCAACATGGTTCACAACGTCTTGGGCGTTGATGCTTGGTTGGCCAATGGTCAAGAGGCTTCATTTGGCTTAATGAAAAATGCCACGGGTAAAGCTTTGGCGCTTGGTCAATTGGTGCAATCACTGGCTCATCAACATCAAGCAGAAATTGAAGCAAAGTGGCCTAAAGTCATGCGCAGGGTTGCTGGTTACAACTTAGATATATTCAACAATCAAAGTGAGCGTCCGTATACGCAAGATGGTCAAGTGAACTTGGCACATCTCTTGGTGGGCAGCGAAGGTAGCTTGGCCTATTACAAACAGTTGCGCCTCGCACTCTCTCCATTACCAAAGCACAAGACCTTGGGGGTTGTTAACTTCACCAGCTTTTATGAAGCCATGGACAGTGCTCAGCACATTGTTAAATTAAAACCGTCTGCCGTCGAATTGGTCGATCGAACCATGATTGATTTATCACGCAGCAACCCTGCTTTTAAATCAGTGATTGAAACGGCTCTGATTGATGTGGCAGGTAAAACACCAGAAGCTATTTTATTGGTGGAGTTCTCTGGTGAAGAGTTGGCCCCGCTTGAGAAAAAAGTAAAAGAGTTGGTGAGCTTGATGGCTGACTTGGGCCACCCTGGTTGCGTCGTGGAGATGGTCCATGCGGAGTCTCAAAAGAATTTATGGGAAGTTCGTAAAGCTGGCTTGAACATCATGATGAGCTTAAAAGGTGATGGTAAGCCAGTGAGCTTCATTGAAGACTGCGCTGTTCCATTGGAGAGCTTGGCTGAATACACTCAAGATCTCACGGAAGTTTTTTCAAAGTATGGTTCACGTGGCACATGGTATGCCCATGCATCAGTGGGTACTCTGCACGTTCGTCCAATTTTAGATATGCGTCGCGGTGGTGCACAAAAGATGCGCGCAATTGCTGAAGAAGCTGCAGCATTAGTCAAGCGCTACAAGGGTGCCTTCAGTGGCGAGCATGGTGATGGCATCTGTCGTGGTGAATGGATTCAGTGGCAATTTGGACCAAAGCTCACCGAAGCCTTGGGTGAAATCAAACATGCTTTCGATCCAAATAACTTATTCAACCCAGGCAAGATCATCAATCCTCCAAAAATGGACGATGAGTCTTTGTTCAGATTCCCTCAAACCTACCGTGTCATCCCACTAAAGACCTCTTTGGATTGGTCAAGCTGGGATGTACAAAATGATCCGGTGACTGAAGAAACCACAGCGCCCGGAACAGGTGATGACCCGAGCGGTGGTTTTGCAAAAGCTGTAGAGATGTGTAACAACAATGGTCATTGCCGGAAGTTTGATGTGGGCACCATGTGCCCTAGTTATCGAGTGACTCGTGATGAGAAGCATCTGACCAGGGGTCGCGCCAATACATTGCGTTTGGCCCTATCCAATCAATTGGGCAAGGATGCATTCTTGTCCGAAGAAGTCAAAGAAGCTTTTGATTTATGTGTCAGCTGTAAAGGATGTAAACGTGAGTGCCCTACGGGCGTTGATATGGCAAAAATGAAGATTGAGTATTTGAGTCATTACAAACAATCTCATGGCTGGACTCTCAGAGATCGTTTGATCGCTCACCTGCCACATTACTCTCATCACATTGCGGCCATCCCTGGCTTGGCATTTTTATTGAATTTAAGAAACAAGATTCCTGGCCTAGCTCTTTTGGGTGAAAAGATCATGCAGATATCTGCTAAGCGCAGTCTGCCCACTTGGCGTCGCGATACAGCGTGGCGCTCAATGATTGGCAGCACTGAAGAGGCTTTATTCACCAGCGCTAAACCAGTGGTTTTGTGGGCAGATACTTTCAATGGTTGTTTTGAGACAGAAAATATCAAAGCTGCAGTCAATGTGCTTGAGGCCAGTGGATACACTGTTCACATTCCGCAGAAGAAACAAGGCCATTATTGCTGCGGCAGAACTTATTTGGCCAGCGGTATGGTGAACGAGGCTCGTGCCAGCGCACAAGAATTATTAGAAGCCTTCACGCGCTACACAGAGAAAAATATTCCGATCATTGGTTTAGAGCCTTCATGTATTTTGACCTTGCGCGATGAATTTTTAGTGATGGGCTTGGGTGACTCAGCAAAGACTTTGGCCAAAGGCAGTCAGACTTTTGAAGAGTTTTTAGTATCAGAGGCAGCGGTCGGTCGCTTTACCCCGAAACTGAGGGTTTGTGATCAACAAATTTTATTGCATGGTCATTGCCATCAAAAATCATTTGATGCGGTCAAACCAATCATTGCTTTACTCAAAATGATTCCACAGGCTCAACCACAACTGATTGAGTCTTCCTGCTGCGGTATGGCCGGCAGTTTTGGCTATGAGAGTGAACACCATCAAGTGTCATTGCAAATGGCAGAGCTGCAATTACTCCCTGCGATTCGCCAAACCCCTAACGCCATCGTTCTAGCTGATGGCTCCAGCTGCCGTCATCAAATCAAAGATGGCGCCAACAGAGAAGCTTTGCATGTGGCACGTATTTTGGAGATGCACTTGGAATAGGTTTTAGTTTGTTTGATTTGTTTGTTTGATTTGTTTGTTTGTTTTTTTGTTTAGTTTGTTTGATTTGTTTGTTTGTTTTTATTTTTATTTCTGTAATTTGTTGTAACTCGAAGTGTGGGT
>Ga0164292_10003633_pt1 | contig 12600 bp, 18 predicted proteins | sample GEODES117metaG_FD_111486 | JGI IMG/M metagenome (GOLD analysis project Ga0164292, IMG submission 111486) | Eutrophic lake water microbial communities from Lake Mendota, Wisconsin, USA - GEODES117 metaG | ecosystem: Environmental > Aquatic > Freshwater > Lake | place: USA: Lake Mendota... | reverse complement strand
TTCTTCGTAAGATGCCTTTTTTTTGTGTTTAATTTTTAATTTATCAAATAAATTAAATAAACTTTGACTTCTATAAGTTAATAGGTCAGATAATTCACTACGAAAAATATCAAAAGACATTTCAATATCTTCTGTGTCAATACTTTGAACAAAGTTATTGTAAAAATCGTGTTGAATCCAAATCATTTTTTACTTATTATATAGTAATAATCCACCAACTACTAATAAAGAACCAATAATTAATAAAGGCATATTTGCTTTTATTTTTGTTTTTATTTCTTCGCCTGTAATATTACTTTGGCATTGGCAATTACAATCTCTATTTCCATAACAATTTGAATATTCATCTATACCATTTGCATTAGAATAATCATTACCATCAGCACCCGAACAACCACAAGCATTTGCAACTTGCTCACTATTATTTTCAACAATAGAATTTGCGCTTGAAACTTGTTGAGGCATTTGTCTTTGAGATTCTTGCATTTTTTGTATTGACCAAACAATTAAATCTCTATCAGGATGAATTTTTGCTACATCAAGCAACATTTCATCTTTGAATTTAGCAACAAGATAGTTAGTTTTTTTCCACAAGTCATATTTATTTCTTGCAGGTGTTAATCCGTATTTCACAACTAACCTTCTTAATTCAGGTTGTTTGTTTTCAAAAATATATTTTATTGTATTATTTTGCATTTTATTTTAATTTTAAGCTATTGTTCCAAACATTTTATTTGCTACTGATGTCATAAGTTGTTGTGTTTTAGGAGAATTAGCATCAATACCAAATTTAGCCTTTATAACATCAGGTGTAGCATTAGGCATTGATGTCATAGCGTATATAAGAAGTAACTCATCATCATTAAAATTTTTTAATGAGTTTCTTGTATCAGCTTGGCTCATTCCTTGTTTTAGATTTTCTTTAACCATAAAATCTTCTTGCTCTTTTCTTGATGGCTTGGAACTCGAACCTAAACTTGTTGTTGAACCTGAACTTGTTGAACCTGAACTTGTTGAACTTGTTGAACTTGTTGAACCTAATTTGTTCGCTGAACCTGATTTAGAACCAGAAAATGCTTTATAAGAATAATATGCGTTAGAAATTCCTAAACCAGCAATAACAACTTTCCAAATTGTTGATTTATTCCAAAATTTATATGCAATAAATCCAAAAATAGCCCAACCTGCTAATGTCCAACCAACTTGCATTTTTCTTGCTGTTTTTTCAAGAGAAAATGGGATTATATTAGAACTCGAACTCGTAGAACCCGTAGTGTCTATATCTTTAAACGTATCAGAAATTGTGTTAGAAATAGTATTAGAAGATGATTTATCAGTCGAACTTGAATCAACCTTAACGCCTTGAATATTTCTTTTAATTTTAGAATCAACTATAAAAATTAAAGAATCTATCCCATTTAACATTTTAGTTTTTTCAGGACTTAATGTTATTTTAGCAAATACATCTCCATATTTATTAATTGGTTGTTCGTTAGCATCTACAATATCACCTGTTTTAAAAACAAGTATTCTATTCATAGTTAAGTCGGTCAATAATTTATATTTTGCCATTTTTTATTTTTTTTTAAAAAAAAAGGGGTAGGCAATAAAATTACCTGCCCCTTTTTTCTATTGTTTAACGAAATATTATCGTCTGCCCGGAAGAACCATAGTTGGTCTTGGTTTCATACCTACTGGTCTTGCAGAAAACATAGGAACTGCAACTGGCACAGCAGGAGCAGAATACTTCTGTAATGAAGAACCATTACCTAAAATACGAGCAGTATTAATTTTTTCTGCTGGGAAGAAGGTATAAGTAGCTGTTGTGTTAGCTAAAATTGGGAAAGTAACATAAGTATTACCATCAATTTTAACTGGATATGGAACATCCAAAATCGTAGATTGGAACTGATTTGCAGAGAAATACGATTGAGTGATGATTGGAATTTGACATAATTGACCGTTAGCATCTTTACTTACTAAAGTTAAGATTTGAGTAAGTTGAGAAGCATTTGAAGTTTGAATACGAATCAAAGATGTTTCAAATGGTTGAGATGCTGATTGGTTTAACAATTCTAAATAAGAAACGTTTACCTGTGCAGGAGTAACAGTTACACCAACTGATGAACCGAAGTTAGCAGTTAATAAGAACGTGTTAAGACCAAACAATACAACAGTTCCAGTAGCACCTGTCGTGTTAGTTACGTTTACTTGGTAAGGAGTTGGTTGTTTTGCAGCAACTCTTGCAGGAGCAGCAGTAGCATAAGAGTAATCTCCATCTGCATCCATGTAATCTCCCTCTGCATAATAATAACCTGCGTTACCATCAGCACCATACTCACCTTCCATAGATAAGTCAAGGTTTTGTAAATTTACATCGAATCCATTAGCTCCCGAAAAATTTTCTTCCGCCATCGCAATATAGCGGTCAATGTTCATTGCGTTTTTCATTTTACTTAATTTTTAAGTTTTTTTTGTTTTTGTTTTTTTGTTCGTTTTAATTTTAATTAACTGACATATAAACGAACTTCTAACTTTGTCAATTAATTTTTTACAAATTATTTTAAAAATTTGTCTTTAGCGATAATCATAGCAGTAGTTAATACTGATGCTAACAATGCTGTGATAAAAACTTCTTTGCTCATTTTTTTTGTTTTTAGGGTTTAACAATTATTTATTTAACGATGCTAAATTATTTAACCTATTTATTATCAAAAAATTTTTATCTTTTTCAAACGTGTCTTTTTTGTAAACTTTGCTTTATTAATAGGCTATACATTGTATAAAACACTAAAAAACATAAATTGATTATGTTTTATTTTTTTTGCTTTCATATATATATTTTTTACATTTGCAAAATCAATTTGCTAATTAAATTTGTTTAAATAATAACACTTTGTGCATACAAATAGTTTTTTATACATAGTTATCGAGTGGGGGAATAAGCCAAGCGTGTTTAGAACCAAAACATCTTTAATTAATTTTTTAGATAAAAAAAATACCCGATTAGTAGATAAGTGGTTTGATTCTAATTGGTTTGTTTTCCAAAATGGAAAAATTATAATTAGAGTAGAAATTCCAAAAGTAAAATCAAAAATAAGATAATATGCTAACACCATCGAACATTAGAAAAAAACACAAAGTTCTAATAGGAACGCCACATTCAGACAAAAAAAATTATTGTATTGAAGATTATATCGCAAGGGTTAAATCTCTTACATATCCTTACTATGATGTTTTAATAGTTGATAATAGCGAAACAAGAAAAAACTATAAAAGATTTATAAAAGAGGGATTAAAAGCTATTTATGTAAAGCCTAAAAATCATTCTATACAAAAAGTTTTAGCTGATAGTCATGAAGCAATTAGAAAATATGCTATTGATAATAAATATGAATATTTATTGCATCTCGAAAGTGATTTAATTCCACCTGCTGATATTATTGAAAGATTAATGATTCATAGTTTACCAATAGTTTCAGCTATGTATATGATTAACTTTGGTTCAGATAGTCATTTAATGGCGCAAGACATTGAAAACTTTGGAGAATTAAGAGAAACAACAAATAAAGATAATGGCTCTGATTTACTATTTGTAAATGGTAGATTAAAACCAACATTTCATTGTGGATTAGGTTGTGTGTTAATTAACAAAAGAGTTCTTAAAGAGATTGAATTTAGGCACGAATCAAACAAATCTATGCACCCTGATAGTTTCTTTGCATTTGATACTGATGCTTTAGGAATACAAAAATATATTGATACAAGCATTTTGTGTGAACACAATAATTCGGAGTGGATTTATTACTAAAAAATGAATACTCAAATTATATATTTTATAAAATCTTTTTTTTACAGGATTTATTCATCTTTTATTACATTTCTAATATCCTATTTTATTACAGGTCAAGCATATATCGGATTATTCATAGGTTTTTCAGATTTTACAATAAAGATTTTTACATACTATATTTATGAGTATGTTTGGGAGAAAGCAAAAAATAAATTAACTAAAAATAAAAATCAATGATTATTAACTTAACAGGACAAGCAGGAGCAGGAAAAACAAGCATTTCTAAAGAGTTACTAAAGTTAATTTCAAATTCAATTAATATTGATGGAGATGAACTTCGTGAAATTTTAAACAATAAAGATTATTCAGAAAAAGGGAGAAGAAACAATATTAAAACAGCATATCATATTGCTTTATTCTTAGAAAAAAGAGGATTTACTCCAATTGTTTCTTTGATTTCTCCATACAAAGATTTAAGAGAGGAACTTAAAGATAGAACGGAAGTTTTTGAGTGTTATATTTTTACGAGCGAAATAAGAGGCAAAGAGAATTTTTTTGTTGAAGGATATGAAAAACCTGAAAAATATTTTTTACCTATTGATACAACAAAAAGAAACGCTATTAATGTGGCGGAAGAAATTTCAGTATTGATTAAAAATAAAATTTTCAAAAATATTGTTGCAAATAAACAACAAAGCGATTTATAACCGTTTAAAATATTCAACATTTTATGAACGATAAACCTTTTAAAGTTTCAGTAGTAATGGCTTCATATCTTGGCAATTACTCAAATGCTGCAACTGATAGAGTAAGGAAATTTAATCGAGCAGTTAATTCTTTTTTAAGTCAAAATTATACTGAAAAAGAATTAATTGTTGTTAGTGATGGTTGTTCTATTACTATTAATGAAATTAGTAAGTATTTATCAAATCCTAATATAAAAATTTATGGATTAGATAAGCAAACAAATTTTTCAGGAACAGTAAGAGATTTAGGTGTTGAAAAAGCAAGTGGAGATATTATTTGTTATTTAGATACTGATGATTTTTTAGGGACAAATCATTTAAGTCAAATAGTTAATTCCTTTAATCATTATAAAGATAAAGATTGGATTTATTTTGATGATAATATTGTTTATAGATTAAACCCTATTAATAATGAAATTTACACTTCTGCCATGAGAGAATGTAAATTAGAGCATGGTAGCATAGGGACATCTTCAATAGCGCATAAAAATTTACCCAATTATAACTGGCAAGGTTGCAATGGTTATGGTCATGATTGGCTTTTTGTTAGTAAACTTATGGCTTTAAGCAGTAATTACACAAAGGTTTATCATTGCCAATATAATGTTTGTCATATACCTAACTCATCTGTGGATTGCTAACTATTTATTGGATTTGTAATCATAATGATACATTATTTTCTCAATAAAGAATGTATTTCTTATGTGAATTTTCAATTGTCTGCTATACTCTAAATCTTCGCAGAAATTTATGTTAGGAAATTGAACTAAATCAGCAATACTTTTTTTGTGAGGGCAAAGGTGTAACATATTTACCCAAAATAAACAGCCATCTATTTCTATGCTATCAATACCTGCATTTGGGCAAATTAGTTTTTTATAAGAACCATCAACTCTATGCTCAACGTAAAAGTTTATTAAATCATAACCATTATTTAATTTCTCAACAATTTCTTTTAAATAATAATTTGGCAATAAGTCGTCATCATCTACAAAGCAAATGTATTCGCCTTTTGCTTGGCTCTTTAATTTATTCCTCTTTTCGCCAATAGTTAATTCTCCACTATCAATTAAAGTAATTAATTCAACCTTGTCAGAATATTGATTAAAAATTATCTGATTTTGCAATTCAGTAAAAACTCTTTCAAGCAAATGGTTTCTACTTTTTAAAGATGCTATTAATACTGATAATTTCACGAAAAAATATTATTATCTTCTTGATATAGACCGTTGTTTTCTATGCTTTTAATTTGACTATTATCAAAAACAATGTATTGATTATAATACAAATGATTATAAATTATAATGGCATCATAACCTGAACTTTTACAATCGGAAACAAATTTTTTGTTAATATCTAAACATTCATATTTTTTTCCATTCATATCAACAATGTTATTTAAGTTATCGTGTATTATTAATGGATTTAAGAACTTTAAAAAAACATATAATTCAATACCATTTGCTATATAGGTTATGTTATGTTTATGGTAATTTGGAACAAAGTAAAATCCATCGCAATCATTATAAGGATTTTTTTCTATTTTATCTAAAGAAAAATTTGTGAAAACTTCTTTTGAACGGCTTTTATGAAAAAAAATTATAGGTTTTCCAGTTTCATCTATTCCTTTAGATTTATCAAACCATTTATAAAAGTTATCATTTATCTTTTCAGGAATTAGTACAAGCATATAGATTTGGAAATTTTAGCTTATTTAATTTTAAATATTGAATCATGTTAAATAAGCTATGCTTATCTAAAAATTCATCTTTTAATTTTTCAGTTTCTAATATAAAATTTAGAACTTCATTAAAAATAACATCATAGTTTATAATATCTTTTAATTTTAAATAAGCTCTATTAAATCCTTGTATTCCTATTCCTGTTGATGGTCTTAATATTTCTAAGACATCAGTATCGTGTAAACAAAGGAAATCGTAATTATTATAATTATTTTTATTGTTTTTTACAATTAATGATGAGATATAGTCTGCATTAGGGTTATCTATTTTTGTTAGGTATTTATAACAAATTAAACTACTATCATTTTCGTAATAGTCAATGCCATTTGATTTTCTACCTGAATCATGAAGTGCAACTGCATAACTTATTGCATCTATGTCAGTTTGTATATTTATATTATTAAGCTGTTGGGAAATCCACCTGCAAATTATCAAAGACCTTGATATGTGTATGCAACCATGAATTGAATCGGAATCAAATTTATTTTGATTTTCCAAATAATAGTAAGAAATATGATTTGAGAAAATATTTTCAAACGTAGATAGTGTCATTTTTTTAAAAGCAATAGTCGGTTTTTATAGATAGTTTCCTTACTCTATCGGATATTAAGCTAAAAAATTAATAGGTTTAACACCCCCGACTATAAGTATTAAATAATTGAAAACTCTTTGCCTGTTACTTTACTAACTTCGTATTTCAAGAACAAATAAAACTCATTTTTAAGTTTTTGTTCAGGATTTTCTTGTTTTTCAAAATTCTCAATATATGTTTTTAATTTGATATTGTTTTTTGAAATTTCTTTTGCCTTATCCAATGTAATATCAAATTCTTCCTCACACTCTTTTGTAATCTTTTCAAACTTCTCATCGTATTCTTTAGAACGCTTTAACCACATTTCAAAAAATTTCTTTTTATCAAATGTAGCATTTTCAGTTTCTAATTTTTCAATAATTAGTTTATTTTTTTGATACTTACTATCTGCATCCTCTTTAGTTTCTAATAAAGCAATTTTTTCGTCAATAGCTGAATTTAGTTCCTCAAACGCTTTCAAAATTGATTTATAGTAATTTACCTTTTGGTCAATTTCTGTTTTTTGTTGGAGGTCTAAAGATAACATTTTAGCTTCCTCTGCATTTTTTTTCTTAATATTCATTTGATTAGTGTTTTGGTTTTGCAAATATATATTTTTTAGTTGATAGTTAAAATACCATTATGAATTTTATAGTTAGAACTTTGAACAGTTATGTGCCATTTGTATTCTTTTTTATCTTCTAAATAATCTTTTGTTGTTTTAGAGTTAGTATTTATTATTATTTCTGACAAATGATGTTCAACCCCATCAATTATAGCTCTCCAATAACTTTTACCATCGGTACAATCGTTGTTGAATCTAATTCTAATTAAACTCATGCAGAACCACCCTTCCCAATAGTTATTATTTTACTTTCATCTGTTTGTGTATCATCAACATCTATTACTTTACTAATTTCGTGTTTTAAAGATTCAGAACCACATTTTAAAACTACATAGGTATCTCCAATTTCCATTAAAGGACAATTAGTATTACATGAATTTTTTTGAATACCAACCTGCTCTTGAATTGCTCCAGTTAATTGATTTTGTGTTCTTTGTCTTACTTGCATAGGGGGTACAATAGGGCAAATCATATCAAATCCACCTCTTTGTAAAATCCCTAATTCATCAGATACCATTCTGATTACTTTTTTGTTGTCTTTTAGTTTTTGTTTTAGGTTCATTTTATTTATAAAATTTAGTTATAACATCCATTTTTTTCAATTTTGGATATATGTATATGATACCTCTCTTAACTTCGGTAGATTCCGCATCAGAATTGTAATGATAATCATATTCATTTTCTCCATAAATACTATCAAGGTATGGCTTCATTGTAGAATAACTAATATCTACTCCATTATAACTATCATAACCTAATTTTGGTTCATTTGGAACTAAACAATCGTGGACTACAATAATAGGAATAAGACCACTTTCTTTTATTATTTTAAGCTCATCAATTAAAGGGAAAGCCTCTAACCAATGGTCATCTAAAAAAATAATTATATTGCTTTTTGAATTTTGTAAAATGTTTGGCAAATGATTTATAGAATCTCCTAAAATTGAATTGACATTATTTAAACCATTTGTTCTTTGCAAACAAATATTTCTAAATTGTTCATTTATCTCAATGGTTATAACTTCTTTAAAGTTTTCAGCCATCCATTTAGTAGTTCCACCTACGCAACTTCCACACTCTATTATTTTTTTAACATTGAATTTACTTCTTAATTTAATAAATTCGTTACAAGCAAAATTGTCCCCATTAAATGCACTCGCTTGTCGAGGCATAAGGATAGATTCATTAGGTAATAATTGGTCGTACATATTCTTTTTTTTTTAAAATTTATAATTAAAATAATCTAAGTCCTTTTTAAAATTCTCATTAACAAAATCTATTGATTCAGTATCATAATATTTCCTATAATCTTTTTCTTTTCCTAAATTGACATTTAATAATGGAATATCTTTGAAATATAATCCTAATTTTTGGCAGATTAACATCATATCATTTTCCATATTTTCAAATCTACCTATAAAATCAACCAAAAGATTTCCTTTTTCATCAGTTACATACTCATAAAGAGTCGTTACTTTATTATGTCCTAAATCTTTATTTTCGTTTGATTTTTTCATATCATTAACGTAATAATTTAGAAACTGTAATAAAGACATATCTTTAACTATAAAGTGTTCATTATGATTCACATTCTTTAAAATGTAATAATATATGCTTAATAACCAGTCAAAAGGATTTCTAACAAATGTAAATTTATAATAACTATCAAACAATTCAATTTTGTCTATGTTCTTGTAAATTTCTCTTATATCTCTTGGTAAAGAATGTGAATTACCTAATTCCTCAAATTTATTTGGGAACATAATATCCGAAAGATGAGGTTTCAATATATCTCTCAAAGATGTTCCACCGCATTTATATAAGTGAAAAAATATAAATTTATTATGATTATTCAGTAGTGCCATAATTAAACATTTTCCCAAATACCAATAGGATTATGAGGATGATATGGATTATGTTGAAAATTTAGATTTATTGAACTTTCTGGGTTTGACAATAAATCTTTTCTTACCATATAAAGATTTAGAGCATCGTTTTGAAAAACAATTTTATATCCAATAGATTCTGCAAGTTTTAAACCTGCGCTAAATGAAAAACCATAATAATCATCATTATTCCAAGTATGATTAGGATTGTACTTTATTTTTTTACTAATACCTAAAGGAATCGTTCCATTAACTTCACAAATAATCAAATCAGGTCGATATGTACGACACATTTCTTGAATAATGTCAAAATCATTTCCATCTGTATCGTAACTTAATAAAGAAAACTCTTTAGGACAATTATGCTTTTCAAGAATTTGACATATATTTTCTTTTGTAATCCATTCTTTTTTTACTTCTGTGTTTCCTCTATTATCGCCATCAATCAAAAGTCCTTGATAACCTAAACTTTCAATAAACATTCGTGTATTAGAAAGATGAAAACCATCCCATGCTCCAATATCAACTAAAAATTTATTTCCATAACCAATATTATCAAGAATATATTTTAAATATCCTTCCTCTCCAGTTTGACTATACTTCTTATACTTATTATAAGGTATTTGTGAAATCCAATTATCGTTCATTTTTTTCTATTATTTGTTTTAAGTTTTCTGCAAAATTATTCCAAGTATATTTATTTCTTGCTAATGCGCAACCTCTCATAGCAATAATTTCTCTTTCCCTTTCGTTTTTAAGATAGTAGTTTATTTTACTAACTAAATCATCAATTGATTCCCAAACAACTACTTCTTCTCCTATTTTAAAGTCCTTTTCTATATCAGGAAATCTATGTGTTAAGCAAAATGTTCCACTTCCTAAAATTCTAAACATTCTATCTGAACTATATCTGCTATAAGCAAAATGAGATAAATTTATTGCAATTTTACAAGACCTATACGCCTTTCCTTCTTCTGCATAATTTGTAATGTTTCCATCAGCAATTTTATTTGTTGAATTTACATTTGACTTTATATGAGGTAAATGATATAAATGATTTGTCGAAATGTCATTTGTTATATCCCATCCATTTCCATATACCCCAAATCTACTACCAAATTCATTTTTTAATCTTTCAACCATTTGCCTTCTAAAAGAACTTAAAGGAAACATATCTCCATAGTTAGAACCAAGAAAAAGTATTTCAGGATAATTACCTTTTTCTCCTAATGGATTAAAATGAATTTTATCAAAACCTACTTGTAAAAAATCTGCTCTTACTCCTTTTTGAATAGAAGTTTGAACATCATTCATATTACTGAAAAGAGTTAAATCAACATCATTAGAATAATCAATCATCCAATTAGGAACTTCTTTTCTTACATCACCTGTCCAATTAATAATTTTACTATTTTTTGATAATTCTTTTAGAGTTTCTATTCTTACTGCATCAGATTGTGTGTGCATAAAAATATAATCAGCGTTGAAATTATTATTAGCGTTTATTAATTCACTTTGAAGTTGAAAATAATTTTGTCCAAATTTAGTCCAATCAAAATGTAGGCAATCAAAAACTGTATTTAATCCTCTTTGAAAATCAGGATTATGTTGCCCCATCATTATATGCAATAACTTTTTTTTCATAATGTCGGTGGCAATAATTTATAAGGTGGAGGTATAACATTTATTGCTTGACCTGAAATATTTGTATAGTTTCTTATATTGGTTATATGAAAATGAAAAGTTTTTAAAGTTCTTGAAGGATTTTTAACTTCATATCCTGCAACTGATAATAAATGTGCTATTGAATTGTCGCAATTATGAACTATAATATTATTGGCTGAAAAATTATTATTAGGTGATTCTACTGAAATATCGTATGTCATTACTTCATTATGTTTTTCTATACTAATTATTTTCTTTTTTTGAATATATTGTCTATGATTTATAATATTATTAGAATGTAACTTTGCGTGTTCTTCTTTTGTGCATATTTCTAAGTTTTCTAATGTATCATTAGTAGTGTTTCCATCTATATGATGTATCTCTATTTTTGGATTCAAATATTTTAATTTTTTTGCTTTTTCTGTATCATTTTTTAAACAATCAATAAAATCTTCATATTTTAAATTATTCATATTAGCTTCATAAACTAATCTATATTTTCTAACTCTTTTATACTTATGTCCTCGAATAATTTTATTTTCTGCGTATGGATGGTATTTTATATAAACTACTTTTCTATCCCTGTATATTCTTTTTTCTCTTATTTTATTCATTTTCATGTTTCCCTTACAGCAAACATACTCTCCAATTTTTAAATTTTCAGCACTAATAAATTCTTTATTTTCATTTAAAATTTTGTGGTCAGGCGTTAATATTAAAGACGAATTATCCTCTAAAGTTATCTTTATAGTTTCTTTTAATCCACTTTGAGTAACCGCTAATATTTTATTGTAAAATATAAAATCTTTTTCTAAATATAAAGATTGAGTTGTCGTAATATCTTTTATTTTCCAATTTTTTGTTATGCCATTAAATCTTTTATATAAATCTTTTATTTTTATTTTTCTACCTCCTTTTCTTTTTCCTCTTTTATATAATATTTCAGTTTCTCCATCTAAACACCCAGCAGTACCTAAAGTAAATGTAGCTCCGCTTATTTGCGGAACTTCTCCTTTAAATATCCAAGTATCTTGCGTGTCGGGTCTATCAAATAGATTTGAATTTTTTATATAATCTACTTTATTTATTATATCCCATCTCGTTAATGCTAAACAACTTTTACCTGACAAATAAAATGTTGAATATAATAATGTTTCTTTAGGTATTATAATGTCTAAATTGCTTACTATATTTATATTATCTTCTTGTGGGAATAGCTTTGTTATTAATTGAAAATAATCATTGTATGTAGGTCTTTTATCTATTATTACAGGTATTATTTTTTTTTCATAATCAGCATATTTACTTAAAAAATTATCGTATTCATTAGAATTACATATTACAACATAGTAATTTAAAAATTCATTTTTTAAATTTTCGGTTATGCAAAATTCCAATTCTTGTTGCCTTACAGAATTTTTATCTATATAATAATTAACGAAAAGATTATATTGCATTACTTAAAAGATATTATTATTTCTGAATCAGCATCTATTTCTATTGAAAAACGAGCAATAAAAGTTTCGTCTTTCAAGTCAATTTTATAAAAATCTTTATTTACTAAATATTCAG